>MDTB01071976.1_pt1 | contig 10190 bp, 11 predicted proteins | sample 811161 | NCBI WGS metagenome assembly MDTB01 (sample SAMN05326650, study PRJNA326480) | marine metagenome | isolation source: seawater | place: Mediterranean Sea | collected 2009
CCATGCCGCCAGCGTTCACTCTGAGCCAGGATCAAACTCTCCAAAAGAGTTTGTTGTGCTTAAGCTGCACAGGCTTGAGTTATTACTAACTCTATATTCAAAAAAATATGACCGGTGACCCATCAAAATAGATCACACAAAATAACTTTCAAAGAACGGCCCTCGAAAATGAGGGAAAGAGTTCCAACAAATCGAAAAGCCTATGACCCGTCAAGTAATTTCTCATTTTTTTTAGGAAAAAGATTCATATCTTCCCTTTTTTTAAAAATTTTACATTTTTTATGATTAAAAACTATGGAAATTCTCTTCCAAATCTTTCCGTTTCGAAATTCGAATTATTTGTAAACCAGCCAAATTCTGAATTTTCTTCTTCGTATTTATACCAATTAGAATCTATGTGGGAATAAAAATAGGGATATGCATATTTACATGTCCACATCCATCCGTGTTTAGGTAAATAAAGCCAATTATCATAAGACCCCTTACCGCTTGGATAAATCCAGCCAAATTCATAATGAAATATCCATTTATCTTCACTTAACCAATAATATCCAAACCAATCTAAATAATACCAGTTGGGATACCCTGTTAGAGGTTCAGCATGGTGCCAAAGAGGATCTTCGACATCTGCCCTAACACAACGGAGTCCTAATGTACGCAAAGTACTTGTTGGAAGAAAGGTATTACGATATGCAATTCTTAATTGGTTTCCATATTCTTGGTCTGGTCTACTTCTAAAATTACTTCCTCTTGCAACTCTAGTTATTATACCTGATTTCGATTTGCTAAGAACAATTTCTAACGAAGGTCCGCGAGTATCCTTCTTCTTTGCTTCATCGGACTCATACCAAGATTCATCATACCAGTCCCAACACCACTCACTAACATTCCCGACGATGTCATACAAACCAAACTTTGAAATTTGATCTCTTGCATTCACCCCTTCACCATTAAAACTATTTTTAGCCTCTATTATTTTTTGATTTCCATTAAAATAGCCAACCGGTGTTGATGCTTGATCAAAAGGATCACCGTTAAAATAATAATTACCTCGACTTCCATCTAAAACATTTCCCCAAGGATATAGTAACGCATACCCACCCCCTCTTGCTGCGAACTCCCACTCTGCTTCAGTGGGTAGTCTGTAACCAGATAATTCCCAGTTAACTTGGGATTCATTTAAATCTAACTCGCCTTTCCTGTAAACTTCTGAGTGTAAGTCATCAATGAAATATAAAGGGGACCTTCCCTCCAACTCAGATCGGGCATTACACCATTTTATAGCATCGTACCAACTCATCATATTCATGGGAAAAATAAGTTCAGAATTTTCTTTGTACCAATAAGGCCCAGTTTTGGGTCCCCCTCCCTCGTCGTGATTTTTCACAGTAAATTCATAACCATTTTTCAAAGCCCAAGAGGTTACATTCTCCCAATGCCAAATGTGAACCTCTTTTACATCCATGTAAAACGGTGAAATACTCACAGGGTGAGCAGGTTGCTCATCAGCTAAATTTTTATTGTCACCCATCCAATAAGTACCCGGGTCTAAAAAAACCATCTTTATGCTATCCGAATGTAATAGACATAAAGAATGCCAAATCGAAAAGAAAAGCAAAAGTACTTTACGAAGGAAGATCACGCTACAAACAAAAGCTTACAGCGTTATTTAGCAATAAAAACTAGCGTTTTCTAGAAAATTTGCTCTGGAACTTTTCTACCCTTCCTGCAGTATCAACAAATCTTTTTTCCCCAGTATAAGCAGGATGAGAGTCCATTGTGACATCCCGAACATGAAGGAAATGATCAACACCTTCAAAGTTTTCTGTTTTTTTAGATTTGGCAGTTGAATGAGTAATAAATTTTTTTCCGGTAGATACATCAGTGAAACATACCGGATGATTTGTGGGGTGTATTCCTTTCTTCACAATGAATTATCCTTGCCTAGCTTTGAATCTAGGATTCGTTTTGTTGATAACATAAAGGCGGCCTTTGCGACGGACAACTTTACAATCAGGATGACGATTTTTTAAAGTTTTGATAGATGAAACTACTTTCATTTAGCCCATTGTTTAAATAACGATGCTAAAGTCAAGTTCATTGGAACATGCGCCTGTTAACTTTTTAGAATTTTAATTATTACACTCTTGCAAAAATGTAAATTTTAGCTTTTAAAAGTAAAGATGAGTACAGAAGAATCTCAACCTGCTAAAAGTAGAAACCCAGAAAACTTTACCTTTTTGGATAAAGAATCCCTATCACGCTACACAACTGATACCGGTAAGATATTACCGAGGAAATATACCGGTTTGACACCAATGCAACAACGCAAGATTTCAAAATTAATTAAGAAATCAAGGCATATGCAGTTGGCTCTCTAATCGCTCCAAATTTTTCAGGTATTTCCTGAGCATTACATGTCATGGCGTTAGTTGATTGCGTCCATGCACTTTCAAATGATGATATCTGTATCCTTCCCACTGAGACGGTTTACGGGTTAGCTTGTTCTGCATTTTCTGCTGAAGCAATAAGTAAGGTATACAGACTCAAGGGTAGACCTTCAACAAATCCATTAATTGTACATGTATTGAATCACAGTTTTGCGGAAGAGATTTCTTTTACAAACGAGTACAGTAGAAAATTAGCTAAAGCATTTTGGCCAGGACCATTAACCTTTATCCTACCCAAAAAAAAATCTATTCCAGATGAAATAACTGCAGGCTTAAATTCCGTTGCTGTTCGTTCACCTTCTCATCCTTTATTCCGTAAGATATTAGAACAAGTTCAACTTCCATTGGCAGCACCGAGTGCGAACCCTTCAAATAAATTAAGTCCCACTAAGTTCGAGAATGCTATTGCAGCTTTCGGTAAAAATTGCCCTCCTTTTTTAGACGGAGGACAGTGTGATATTGGAATTGAATCCACTGTATTGAATTTAACTTCCACTTCACCTTCTATCTCAAGACTTGGACCAATTTCTAAGGATGCAATTGAAAAGGTTCTTGGAATTCAGGTAGGGTGCGAGAAGACTATACTAAAACAAACGGGGGAAATAAAAGCTAAGCAATCGCCAGGGCAGGGACAGAGACATTACTCTCCCAATACCCCCCTCTTTCTATATTCCACCATGGAACAAATGCTCCAATCGAATGCGATAAATGAAAGCGACATTTTGATAATGCCGCGTGCAAAACCTTCTCTTTTATCTCCTGCTAAAAAAATTCACCTCCTATATTTATCTTCAACAGGTGAACCCAAAGAAATAACCAAAAACCTTTTTAAAGTTCTAAATGATGCGGATAAACTAAAACAGAAAAGAATTCATGCCTCACTTTTTCCATCAGACGATGGTTTACTTTCTGCTGTGAATGACCGATTGAGTCGTGCTGCAACAGAAAGATTTTAATTATTTACTTTGAATCCAAAAATTTCTTCTTGTTTTCCATCGTCTTTGATGAAATAGATAATTATCTAACTCTCTATTACCCTAAACTTGGTTATGAATTTCGCTAGCCTTTACTTGACGATAAGTTTGATTTTTTTCCCATTAGTATTTTCTAATGGACAGACCGATTTACAACTTCGTGATCCTGAGTATTTAATCGAACAATACAATCAATTGGTTGCTAAGCATAACGCTTTAATTGAAAAAACTAGGGTTATTATAACAGAGCGGCAAGAAACGCCATCAACAAATTTTCAAAATGAAGATAAACTAAGGCAACAATTGAACGAATCGACTGCAAAGCTTTCTACCCTAGAAAATGAGTTGTCTAAAATCAAACAGGAGGGATTACGGACGAACACCAGTAATCAATATTTAGACGATACCAATGCGAGATTAAGGAAACAATTACTTGTAATTAAAGCTGACGAACAGGAATTAGTTCAAAGAAACAAGGAACTCACAGCAGAAAATAGAAGGCTACAAAATAGTCAAAAATCTTTTGATTCCCAAGAGAAGACTAATTACTCCAAAATTCGCAATCTTGAACTTGGAAAATCCACTATTCAAAGACGGGCTAACGATCTTCTCTCTGAAAATAATTCTCTATCAGTAATGAATAAAAAGCTGGAATCCCAATTAGCTAGAGCAGAAAAAGAGCTTTCAACCCAAAATCAGAAGATGGCTGGGTTGCTTATTGATAAAGAAAGCCGTGATTCTCGTTTAGCGGATCTTAATGCAATGTTGAAAAGTAAGGATGATTTAAATAAAGCTTTAGAAAATAAAGAGACTACATTCGAAGAAAACATAAATAATCTCCGCAACGAGATTGTCCGATTAACTGGAGTGGAAAGTTTACTGAAGGATAGAAATTCCATCATCAAAGGAGAAAATGATCTTTTAAAAGATAAAAACCGGGATTTAGATATCTCCACAGAAGCTCACCGTGAGGAAATTGCAGCACTCCGAGATCTATCAAATGAATTAAAATTTGAAGTTGCCCGTAAAAATGAGCAATTGGAAAACATCAATTCCATTAATAACGATCTCAAAAGAGTCCAAAGTGAGATTGACGCTAAAAATCAAAGCTTAAGATTCTCTGAATCAGCGATGAAAGGAGAATTATCTACTTTACGCTCGGAACTGACATCTCTGGGAATAGAAGAATCTAGAATATCCGAACAATTAACTGGTCTTAGAGATGCCAATGAAATGCTTTTTTCCAAAGCTAAAACTTTAGAAGGAGAAAATGAAAGTATGAAAGAAGCCATCGACCTTATGAGGGTTGACATACAAGACATGAACACTAACGAAAATGCCTTGGTTTCTAAAGTAAGAGATATAGACTCTCAAAACAAACAACTTCTTAAGGAATCAAGCTCGCTCCAAGAAGAGTCACTATTTTATAAAGATAAAGCTCGGCAAATTGAAATTCAACTCAGTCAAGCAATAGCAAATGAAAGAATCTTAAATGAGAACTTGAGGGCGTCTGATGATAGAAATGCTCAACTTAAAGGAGAAATTGCACGCCTGCAAAATAAGGGTTCTAAAGAATATGAAACTCTTGCCATGCAGGCACAAGAACTACAGGCACAGCTCAACAATATTGCGGGGAGGGAAATGATAATGCAAAATAATCTTAAAACTTTAGAAGCAGAAAATATTACTCTCGCGAATGAACTTTCCAATTTCCAAAATAGAGAAAGAGATTACAACAGACAAATATCTCTTCTTAACCAAAACAATAATAACTTGATTCAACAAATCGAATCCACTCAAAAAATGAGAATTCGACTGCGCAATGATATTATTGGCGTTATTGATGAAAACGATCAGGGAGAACCCCAAAGATACCGACCTTAGATTACAACTTAGGAATTTTCCTGAAATGTACCCATGACCCGAAATTTATTGTACCTTTCGGACAATATATCATTTGATTTTTTAGCAGAAAAAACCTTTAGATTCGACTTAAGAGTAGCTTTAATAGTTCTCGAGGTTTGATCCCAATCACGATGTGCCCCGCCAATCGGTTCTGGAATAATTTCATCAACAATTCCGGATTCCAATAATTGGGATGCATCAAGTTTTAAGGATTCAGCAGCGTTAGAAGAAAAAGCCCTGTCTTTCCAAAGGATAGCTGCACATCCTTCCGGAGAAATAACAGAATAATATGCATTTTCTAAAATAAGCACCTTATTTGCCACTGCTATTCCGAGTGCACCACCGGAACCACCTTCTCCTATTACAATTGCGATAATCGGAACTTCGATTGCAGCCATTTCTCTTAAATTCACCGCAATAGCTTCAGCTACATGCCTTTCCTCCGCACCGATGCCAGGAAAAGCTCCGGGCGTATCAACTATTGAAATTATAGGAAGCCCAAATTTATTAGCCATCTTCATTAATCGTAGAGCTTTTCTGTACCCCTCAGGATTAGGGCAACCAAAATTTCTTTTTAAATTATCCTCGGTATTTCTCCCTTTTTGTTGAGCTATGACCATTACCTTTTGAGAATCGAGTGAAGCAGGTCCTCCTACAATTGCTGAATCATCCATAAAGGATCGATCTCCATGAAGTTCTTCAAAGTCATCAAAGATGCGTTCAATGTAATCACTGGAATAAGGACGATTTGGATGCCTAGACAGTTGTACTTTCTGCCAAGGGCTTAAATCTGAGTAGACTTCGCGCTTAGTTTGCTCAATTTTCTTCTCAATTGCTTTGATCTCAGTCGAGAAATCAAGATCAGAATCATGTGAAGACTTAACTATTTCGTCTAATTGCTTCTCAAGATCTAGCAACGGCTTCTCAAACTCTAGGCTGTGTTTTTTCATAAAATTTTTTAGGGCTTAATAAAATATACTTTAGGTATTATGTGATAAATACATTTCTTCTAAATGTCATCTATGTAATTTTTTGTAGATCGTAGTTTCAAAATTTTAATACTTTTATTTCAATTAATCATCATCTAAATCACTTGCAAGTTCCTCCTTCCAACCCAAAATTCGTGCTTTGCTAGATGCATCTTCTGCTCCCTCCTTGTCACCTCTCTTAACAAGGATACGAGCAAGACTAACCATACTAGTTAAATCTTTCGGGTTAGTCTTCAAAGCACGTCTGCAATATAGCTCGGAGGATTCCAATTCATTGAGGGAAAGGAAAACTTCTGAAATTGCTCTCAAGGCGTCTAAATTATTAGGATCAGATTCAAGCACATTTAATAAAGTATTCCTGGCCGTTTTTTCATCTCCAATTGAAAAAGAAAAAATAGCATCATCAATCAAACTTTTCGAATTAATAGCTCCCATGTTTTATTTAAATATTAAGTTTCTGATTTGTGAAATATAAAAATTAATCACCTCGTAATTTCTTGTCAGAATTTACTAAAACATTCATTGTAATTAAATGCCACTGCAATTAATACTTCTTCCAATCGATGCTCTCAAATAATTCAGATTTCAAAAAATTACTTTTGCTTCATAGTCGAGACCGAAGAAAGTTAGTTATGGATCAAGAACTCGAGAATTTACCTCGATTAATTGAGCAAATGGAATCTAAAATCAAAATTGAGAAGGATACCATTGCTGCAGCTGCATATGAACTAAAATCCTTAGAGTCTAAAAATAATACTATAGAGAATGAAATAAACTCGATATCGGAACACATTAGCAGGCAAAAAAACAAACAATTACAAGTTAAAAAGAATGAGGAATACCAAGCCCTCGAAAACGAAATACATAATTTAGTCCAGCAATTATCGCAAAAGGAGGACCAACAAATTGAAACCTTACTCAAGATTGATGGAGCCAAAGAAACCACAGAAATTGCTCAAAATAAAATTTCCGCCAGAGTTGATGATCTTGAAATTGAGAAGGAGGAACTTGTTAAAAAGATTGAACTTATTAAATCAGATATCCAAAAATTAGAATCTGAAATCACTGAGTCTAGACTAGAAGTGGAGGATATTCTATTGGCAGGTTACGAACGAACGAAAAAAGTCGTTGCTCGTCCTCCTTTCATTGCTCCCCTCGAAGACCAAAAATGCACAGGATGCAACCTGCGGGTTTCAAACGACATCTCATCCTCGGTACTGGTCGAACAGAAACTTACACATTGCGATCAGTGTGGGCGGATAGTTTATTTTGAGCGCTAATTTTTCATTTCTTTGCCTCAAGACAATACATTTTTATTCAATTTCCGGGAAGCGTTCGTTCGCTGTTTATACTTTGATATAGATAGAGGAAAGTCCGGACATCAAAGGGCAGAATTCCCTGTGAAAACGGGGGGAGCTTATTTCAAAATAAGTTCACGGCTAGTGCAGCAGAAAATAAACCGCCTCATTCATGAGGTAAGGGTGAAAAGGTGGGGTAAAAGCCCACCGCCACAAGGGCAACTAAGTGGGCATTGTAAACCCAGTTCGATGCAAGACGAAATAGGAAACCGGGTTGCCCGCCCAATGGTTTCGTGTACGTCGCACCTTCAACGAAGGATTGGTGAAAACTAATAGATAAATGAACGAACTTTTGGAATATCAAAAGTACAGAATCTGGCTTACAGCTTCCCGGATTCATTTTTGCAATTGACGCAAATCAGAAAAAAACAATAATACTTCACCCACATGGCCAATACAAAGTCAGCAATCAAAAATATCCGTAAAAACCAAGCGCGCTACCTACAAAATCGTATGGTTATCAGCAGGCTCAAAACCTTAGAGAAGAAGTTTCTTTCTGCTGTTGAGTCGAAAGATTCCACCGTAGCCAAAGAAGCTTCGGCTTCTTATATCTCAGCTTTGGAAAAAGCCAGAAAAAATTCGCTTGTGCATGCAAACAAGATATCAAGAAAAAAATCTCGCTGCTCCGCATTACTCTCTTCTATTGCTTAGTTGAGTTTTAAGGCAACTAAATGTGCCTTGAATCGTTTTCGTCCTTTGACGAATACCCAGATTCTTGTCGATTGTGATTAACTTTGTTTTTCTTCAAATATGCTTGAAAAACATCATCTGCGGACATTCCCATTACTTGAGCCAATGATATAAGAAAGTGAAATAAATCTACTATTTCAACTTTTGCATTTTGCTTATCAAACTCCTGATATTTTGCCCACCATTTCCAAGGCACGGAATCGGTTAGCTCAGCTAGTTCTTGTTGCATCGCACGAACATAATTGAGAATCCATTTCTCTTTATCTTCGTCAGTCATTTCTTCCATATTTACACCAATTCGGCTGTTGAGTTGCTCTTGTAACTCAAAGATACTTTCAAGTTTATCCATAATTTCGTATAACAAGACATCTGTGGAGATTTAGCAAGTGGTTTTAATAATATTGAAGATGGTTCCTTTACACTTGTTGTATCTCTGTTACAATAATGTTACTTTTCAAAATTCGCTTGAAATCCAAGGGTATTTTAAATCATTACTTTGAAAGTTATCGAACACGCAATCTAAGATTATACACTTACTTAAATAAACTTTTTATGAAATCAAAACTTCGCTCACGTTGGTATCGTCCTAACGAAAAACCTTTGGAAACTACATCTGAGGATAAAAAAAACACAGAGCCATTTGGCGAAATTGAAAACACGGGAGAAAAGTTGGTGGATGATCTTTCAAAGGCAAAACCAAATCCTCAGAATAGAAACGAAAACCAAGGAAACAGAAGAGGCCAAAAGAATTTTAAATCTAATAATCCAAACGAAAAAAGAAGCGGTAGGAACCGTACGGGAAAACCTAAGAACTCCAGCCGAGAACCACATAGAAGTGAAGGTCAAAGCAGGAATCAAGAAAGTAAAAATTCTCAAAACGATCGAGATAAGGATAAGAGAAAAAACTCTAACTCCTCAAATCCAAAGCCAAGAAGAAAAAGAAAGAATAAACCACATTCTGAATATAAATCTCATCCAAATAAAGATAGTTCCAAATCAAAAAAGAATAATGATGAAATTAAGAAAAAAACTGGTCTCGGTGGATTTATTTCAAAGCTTTTTGGTGGTTAATGCTTGAGCAATTTTTACTGCTGTTTAATCATAACTAAACAGTGGAAGTATTTAGAATTTGTGGTGGTAACTCTCTTAGTGGAGTTGTAAATATCAGTGGCTCAAAAAACGCCGCCCTACCCCAATTTGCCGCCACCCTCCTTAGCTCGGAGAGAAGTATTTTAAAAAATGTACCTAATTTAAGCGATGTTAGGTTTATGGCAGAAATCCTTTCAGAACTTGGAGCAGAAATTAGAAAAGTAGATGATACCACTTGGGAAATAAACCCAGCAAATATCTCATACAAAGCACCCTATGAATTAGTTAGAAAAATGCGGGCATCGATTTGTCTCTTAGGTCCTTTAGTTGGGAGGCTCAAGAAGGCAGAAATCCCAATGCCAGGGGGGTGTGTAATTGGGCAAAGGCCAATCGATTTGCATATCAGAGCTTTAACGCGCCTAGGAGCAAACATTGAACTTCAAAAAGGAATTGTAAAAGTAGAAGGCAAGAATTTAAGAGGTAACAAGATTTTTTTAGGTGGACGTCATGGAAGTACAGTAACAGGGACTACAAACGCGATCATGGCTGCGGTACTTGCACCCGGTATAACCACAATTGATAGCTCTGCATGCGAGCCAGAAATTATAGACTTATGCAATATGCTTCTTTCAATGGGAGCTAAAATTAGAGGGATCGGATCCCACAGTCTAGAAATTGAAGGAGTATCTAAATTGTCTGGCTGTCACCATACTGTAATGCCTGATCGAATTGAAG
>MDTB01161685.1_pt1 | contig 10190 bp, 6 predicted proteins | sample 811161 | NCBI WGS metagenome assembly MDTB01 (sample SAMN05326650, study PRJNA326480) | marine metagenome | isolation source: seawater | place: Mediterranean Sea | collected 2009
GTGGGTGACATCTATCTTGCAGGCCACCGCATTATCGGCACATATAAAGGCTACAAATCAGGTCACGCGGTAAACAACAACGCATTGCGCGCTTTATTCGCGAATCCTGACAAATGGGAGCTGGTAGATATGCAAAATACAGCTTTCGCAATCAAAGAAGTCGCCGTTTAAGCCTGTTTACAACGGCGCTCGCGCGCTGCGGCGCAACACTCCAAATTAAAAACTAGACTTTTTCACCGAAAACAGTTACTTTATTACCAACTTCGTATATATAGATTAATAAGTAACTGGATTGTTTTATGGTGAGCTTGGCTTTACTTAAAGGCGCAGAAACACAATGTGCCCCTGATAATTTCGTTGGATCGTTCAAAAGCAACTACGCTTTTGTCGCACGTAATGCACAGCATATCGAGATTAATTACGATATCCTCGAGTCATATGCCACCAACCTACCAGCCCTTGCACTTGATGAAATTCTCGATGCAGATCACCATTTTATATCAGGCCAACCAGAAGCCGACCTTTCATATATTATTGCGCTCGATTCAATGAATTTCGGCAGCGGATTCCAAGAACAAATCAAAGCCGAAGGTTACGACCAACCAGAAGGTTTTTACTTTAAAGTCGCTGGCGTTTTGAAAGCGCATTACGAGAAGAATGGCGCATTAACAGCCCATGATCTGGCGCATTTCACCGCGTTGGATGTCGCCAATTTACTCGGCCTACCCGATATATCTGCAAACCCTTACAGCTTCCGCCTCGCTTCTAAATACAGCAGCTCCGTCCAAGAGGTTGGCGCCTATGTGCACGCCTATCATAATGGCTCTTTTTCAGAAATGATTTACGCCTGCCAAGGCCGCGCAGAAAACTTTATTCATATGCTGACACGCCTTGCGACTTATAATGATAGCAGCTGTTATCGTGGACAGCGCGTTCCATTTTACAAACGCGCAATAAGTTGCGCCGCTGACTTGCAAGACCTTTACGTTTCCCAAGGCAAAACATTATTTAGCGACATTGACATCCTACCCTGCTTAGCGGATTGCGACATCCCGCATGTCTTGCGCCTTGATAACATTTTGAAATACGATAAAGAACTCAGCGAAGTTATCGATACGCAATCACTTATCGAATCAGGCAGTGCTTATGAAGTTGAACTGCGCGCCTGCGCAGTACACGCCGTGGAAATCATGGCCGCGAAATCAGGCCGCAGCGCGATAGAGATTGACCGCATTTTATGGCATCGCGCTCAAGAAGAAGCTTATAAAAACAAAGCGCCACATCGCTGCGAGACCAAATTTTATTAAACCCGCGCTTATATCCTCTATGCAGCGACCATTACAAACACGCTCAACCCTTATTTTTCTGAGGATTAGCGCGTTATATCGCCTAAACCGCTTTGCTAAATGCCTGCGAATTTACTAGGGTAAAATAAGTAAGTTTATTTTGGTACAATTAGGTTCTTTCGCATGAAAATTTATAAATTCGCACTTTACGGCTTAATGCTTAGCGCGCTCGCGCTTGGTGGCTGTTCAACATTTAAAAAAGATGATGAAAGCAAGGCTGAGGCAGCAGGAAAAGTTGGCGAAGAGGTTACGCCGATTGAACTGTATAATGCGGGCCTAAAGGCCATGAAAGAAGGCAATTACCGCGTCGCCATCACAAGTTTTGAAGATGTTGAGCGCAAATTCCCTTATTCAGAATATGCGACCGACTCACAGCTTCTTGCCGGTAAAGCCGCGCATCAGGGGCGTTTCTTTGATGACGCTATCGTTGCGCTTGACCGTTTTATCGAACTACACCCTGGTAATGACCAAATTGATTACGCTTATTACCTACAGGCACTGTGTTACTACGAACAAATTTCTGATGTCAGCCGTGATCAGCAAATGACGCAAGACACATTAAAAGCGCTCGACACATTGATCAAGCGTTTCCCGAACAGCCAGTACACACGCGACGCGCAGCTTAAGCGCGACCTTACGCTTGACCATTTGGCGGGCAAGGAAATGGAAATTGGCCGTTATTATTTAACGCGCGGACACACAAACGCATCCATCAACCGATTCTTAAACGTTGTCCGTAATTATCAGACAACCACCCACGTCCCCGAAGCGCTACACAGATTAGTCGAAGCTTATCTCTCGCTTGGCATTGAAGACGAAGCTTTGCGCATCGCCTCTATTCTTGCCTATAACTATCCGGGCGATAAATGGTATGAGAAAACATATAAAATTCTGAACCCAGAATTAAGAGATGAGCTCAATAGCGAGCGCTCATGGCTTGACCGTACAGTAGATGCTATTTTGGCTCCAGAATAAAACGTAAAGATAACAATTTAAAACATTAAGCATGGCAACAGCATGTTAAAGGCGCTTCATATTGAAAACATCGTCCTTATTGAAAAGCTTTCAATCAGCTTTCAATCGGGCCTATGTGCGCTTACTGGGGAAACGGGCGCGGGTAAATCTATCTTGCTTGATTCCCTTGGGCTCGCCCTTGGCAACCGCGCAGATTTAGGGCTTATTCGCAAAGGCGCGGATAAGGGCCAAGTCATTGCCGAATTCGATCTGCCAGACAACCACGAAGTATGGACTATCCTTGATGATTTGGATTTAGAGCATGGCTATGCGCTTACCATACGGCGCAGCTTGAATAAGGACGGGCGTTCAAAAATATTCATTAATGACCTTGCCGTTAGCCTCAATGCGCTTAAACAAATTGGCCCATTATTGGCTGAGATACACGGTCAGTTTGACACGCATGGTCTTTTTGACCCTGCCACGCATATTAACTACCTCGACAGCTATGCCGAACTGCACAAGCAGCGCGAAGCCGTAGAAGGCGCTTATAAAGACTGGAAGAGCACCAAGAAAGCGCTCGATCAGCAAAAGGCGGCGCTCGCGCAGGCACAAGAAGAAGAAGAATATTTAACAGCCTGTCGTGAGGAACTTGAAAAGCTTGCCCCTGAGCAAGGCGAAGAAGCCGACCTTACTGCAAAAAGAAACCACCTTAAAAACAACGCCGCAATGGTTGATTACGCAGGCACAGCGCAGCAGGAATTAAGCGGCGATAAAGGCGTTGAAGGCGGATTGCGTCAAGCGATGCGCGCATTAGAACGCCTTGGTGAAAAGGACGATAGCAAAGTGCCCGCCTTGCTTGAACGGCTTGATAATGCTTATGCCATGATCGAAGATGTCAACCACGAGATTAACGACATATTACACGATTTATATGAACCTGAATTATCCGTTGAAGCGGTTGATGATCGCTTCTTTGCGCTTAAAGCTGCGGCGCGCAAACACCAATGCGCGGTTGATGACTTGCCTGATCTGCTTGAAAAGATAACGGCGCAACTTGAATCGATACATCAACAAGGCGACCAGCTTTCAGCACTAGAAAATAAACTGATACGCGCCGAAGCGTTTTACCTAGATAAGGCAAGCGTGCTAAGCACTCAACGCAAAAAGAAAGCGTCACAAATGTCCAAAGATATTGGGCAGGAGCTTACGCCGTTAAAATTAGGCCGCGCGCAATTTATTGTCCATTTTGCCGACACTGAGACATGGTCACCGTACGGCCTTGATGATGTCAGTTTCCGCGTTTCAACCAACCCTGGCACAGATGCTGGCGCGTTAAACAAAGTCGCCTCGGGCGGTGAGCTTGCCCGCATGATGCTCGCCATCAAAGTTATTTTGGCCAAAACCAGCCCCGTGGAAACATTGATCTTTGATGAGGTAGACACAGGTATTGGCGGCGCAACAGCCGACGCGGTTGGTGAGCGCCTCGCGCGGGTAAGCGAAAACAAACAAGTTCTTGTCGTCACCCACGCGCCGCAAGTTGCCGCCTGCGCAAGCACACATTTACATGTGCAGAAATTTATATCTGCTGATAACGTTACCCATACATCCATCACTCCGCTGGGCAACACAGAGCGCCTAGAGGAAATCGCCCGCATGCTTTCAGGCGCAGAGATCACACCAGAAGCGCGCGCCGCCGCCAATAAACTTCTCGACCGTCACGCCGCATAGTAAAGCCCAGTTTTAAGGATAGATAATGAATAACGCCCCGATTGATATGTTTAGCGGCTTTAATGAAGCGCAGCAGCGCCATAAAGACTTAAGCGCGCAGCTACGTAAGCATGATGATGCCTATTACAATCAAGACGCGCCCTTGATTAGCGATGGTGAATATGATGCATTGCACACCGAGCTTCTCGCGCTAGAAGAAAAATTCCCAGAACTTACGACCAAAGACAGCCCGTCGCAAAATGTCGGCGTAGCGCCGAAATCTGGCTTTCAAAAAGTCAAACATGCTTTGCCGATGCTCTCACTCGGTAATGCCTTTAACGATGATGATATTGAAGAGTTTTTTAAACGCATTGGGCGCTTCCTCTCCCTTGGTGACGATGACGTGTTAGAACTTGCCGCTGAGCCTAAAATTGACGGGCTTTCTTGTTCGCTGCGTTATGAACAAGGCAAGCTTGTGCAAGCCGCCACGCGCGGCGATGGCGAAACAGGTGAAGACATTACCGCCAATGTCCGCACCATCATAGACGTGCCGCATGAAATTACCGCGCCCTACCCTGATATTTTTGAAGTGCGCGGCGAAATTTACATTAATAAAGATGACTTTATGGTGCTCAACAAGGCGCAGGAAGAAAGCGGCAACAAAGTTTTTGCCAATCCGCGCAACGCAGCCGCCGGCAGTGTGCGCCAGCTTGATAGCACGATCACAGCAAGGCGCCCATTACGATTTTATGCCTATGCGCTTGGCGAAACAACGCAGCCCGTCGCGGATACACAAGACGGCATCCGCCATTATTTAATCACCAAAGGTTTTCAGCTCCCTGAGCCTTACGCCGTTTTAACTGACGCGGCGGGCGTTATTGCGCATTATAACAGGCTGATCGAAGAGCGCGCGGCGCTGAATTATGATATTGATGGCATCGTCTATAAGGTCAATAGGCTTGATTGGCAGCAGCGCCTTGGCTTTGTTGCGCGCGCGCCGCGTTGGGCCATTGCCCATAAATTCCCCGCCGAACAGGCCGTGACGGTGATAGAAGCTATCGAAATACAAGTCGGTCGCACAGGCAGCCTTACGCCAGTCGCACGGTTAAAGCCGATTAGCGTTGGCGGCGTTGTGGTTTCAAACGCAACGCTGCATAATGAGGATGAAATTGCCCGCAAAGACGTGCGGATTGGCGATCACGTGGTTATTCAACGCGCGGGCGATGTCATTCCGCAAATTGTCAAAGCCCTGCACGATAAACGCAGCGAAGATTCGCAAAGCTACCTTTTCCCAACAAGCTGTCCAATTTGCGGCGCACATGCCGTGCGTGAAGATGGTGAAGCGGCGCGGCGCTGCACAGGCGGCCTAACTTGCAAAGCGCAAGTGAAAGAACGCTTAAAACATTTTGTCAGCAAAAACGGTTATGATATTGACGGTTTGGGCGAAAAAATTGTTGCGCAATTTCTTGAAGACGAACTGATCAAAGACCCTGCCGATATATTTACGCTCGAAGCGCAAGATAAAGACAGTTTAACGCCGCTGCGCAACCGCGATGGATGGGGCTCAACATCCGCCAAAAAGCTCTTTGAAGCCATTAGCGCCAAACGCGAAATTGAGTTGCCGCGCTTTATCTACGCCCTTGGCATTCGTCAAGTTGGACAGGCCACAGCCAAAATGCTCGCCGCCAATTACGGCAGCTATGACGCATGGACCGCCGCAATGCGCGAAGCCGCCGACCCACAAAGCGCAGCCTATGGTGAACTGATTAATATTGACGGCATTGGCGCATTAATGGCGGAAGACCTCATTGAATTTTTCAAAGAAGAACACAACCGCGCTTTCCTTGAAAAACTAACCAGCCATGTCACGCCGCTTGATTACGATGCGCCGCAGGCAACCGATAGCCCCATCACAGGAAAAGTCGTTGTCTTCACCGGCACATTAGAAAAAACATCCCGCGCCGAAGCCAAAGCCAAAGCCGAATCCCTCGGTGCAAAGGTCACAGGTTCAGTATCAAAGAAAACCGATTATTTAATCGCCGGCGCTGATGCAGGATCAAAGCTGAAAAAAGCACAAGAGGCTGGTGTGAGCGTATTGAGTGAAGATGAGTGGTTAGCGTTGATATCTTGAAACAGGCATAACTTCAGCTTATCAAATAAAAAACGCCCCATGATTCTGGGGCGCTTATACTTATTCTACAAAATTCTAAACTATCGGCTTTGGATAAAATTTCTGATTTGGTTTTACAATAGAATACGGCTCGATAAGCACCTTACCGCCACCTTTAAATCTATTAAGAGATTCGCCAAAATCATCCGGCCTCATTCCCCCCCAAGCCCCTTCAATTTTACTATAGCGTAAACCTTCAATATGAGGCATTATGTCATCCAATAATTCATTCAGTTTAACAGAATCCCCATGCCAGTTATCGCCATCTGTTATATGCTGAATAAATAGCTGCGTATCGGTCGATTTATACTTTTCAACAACATCACGCACCTTCTCATATGCAGATGATAGAAGGCTACCGCCCTGCGCACTTGGCGTGAGGAAATCTTCACCGCTCACCCAATACGCGTTAGTTGTATGCTGCAAGAATAATTGCTCTGCTTCACTAGGGAACGAAGCCTCAAACGCTTTTTGATTGGTATCAAAAGCTTTTTCTATACACTCTGTAATAGCCTGATTATGCTGCATAGACCCCGACACATCAACGATGCTAATAAGTAACGCCTTAGGGGCTACCACTGCATCTTTTTGGTTTTCCTTTACAGCAGCCGTGTCAATCGCCGCGATCGCCATTGCAGCCATAGACGCACCCTGCACATCTTTACGGACAGCCGCATATTCAAAATTTTCTTTTAATTTTTCTCTAATATCATCATAGTCGTTCATTTTTTTTAACGTCCCTTAGGTTTTATATTTTTTTATAGCTGTCACAATAGTTACCATAAAAGAAGAAGTCAATAGAGTTATGACATAAAAAAAGCGGCCATTGCAGCCGCTTTTTGTTTGAACTTTAGCTTTTTTTTAGTTTGCTTGGCGGCGCAAGAATGCCGGAATATCAAGCTCATCTTCTGGGTTTTTGGTTGCCGCTGGCGCTGAAGGCGCATCAATATTGAGCTGCCCTTGTTTTGCCGGTTGCTGCGGCGCTGAACCTTCGTTCATGCTGACCAACTCCGCTTCATCATCGCGCAGCACACCTGTTATTCTTTCGAATAAGGATGGCGAGCGTTTTTTCATTGTCGATGTTTGCTTATGCGCAGCCGGTACTGGTGGGCGCAAAGTGAAGCTAGAACCCGTTGAGGTGTTATTCACTTGCTCTTCTTGCACTTGCTGCGAGGTCACATCATCAAGCTGTGGGCTGTAGGATGTTTGAACTTGCTCCGTTTGCAGTGCGGTTGCAACTTCTTGCTGCTCGCCCATGCCAGCTGCGTGGTATTGTGGCTGTGGCAAATCTTCTTTATTGACCTGCATTGGCATAGGAGGAATAAACGTTGCGCCCATACGCTCAGCGCGCGGCACACCATTATTACCACCAAGAGCCGCCGCCGTTGAAGGCGCAGACTGCGTAGGTGCTGTTTGGTCAAATATATCAGACTGCTTTGAAGCTGTAACAGCCGCAGGATTATATGTCGGACGCGATGCTGGCGCTGCGGCATAACCAGACATTGGCTGCTGCTGCATTTGTGCCTGCGTTTGCGCCTGAATAGTTGTTTGACCTGATGGTTGTGAAGGAGTCTGGGAAGATGCCTGAGAAGATGTTTGCACAGTGCCTTGCTCTGCGCGTGCAGGCTCAGATGTTACAGTTTCATCTTTTTTTTCCTCTGATGACATTGTCATAGGCTGTGCGCGGTTTGCGCCTGTTAAGCCCTTGCCGCCACCGATAACGCGTGCAGTTTGCACACCATCAATACCTGTTGCAACAACAGAAACGCGCATTTTACCTTCAAGGCTCTCATCAAATGTAGAACCAAAAATGATATTTGCGTTGGAATCAACTTCTTCACGGATACGGTTACAAGCTTCATCTGCTTCGTATAATGTCATGTCAGAACCACCGGTGACGTTAATAATAACGCCGCGCGCACCCTTCATTGAAATATCATCAAGAAGCGGGTTGTTAATAGCCGCTTCCGCAGCCTCTGTTGCACGGCGTTCACCTTCTGACTCGCCCGTACCCATCATAGCTTTACCCATTTCATGCATCACACTTCTAATGTCAGCGAAATCAAGGTTAATCAAGCCAGGGCGTACCATTAAATCTGTTACGCCGCGTACGCCTGATTGCAATACACCATCAGCCATTTTAAACGCTTCGGCAAATGTTGTTTTCTCATTCGCAATGCGGAATAGATTTTGGTTAGGAATAACAATCAATGTATCAACATATTCCTGCATTTCTTCAATACCCTCTTCCGCCATTCTCATGCGTAGAGTGCCTTCAAAATGGAATGGCTTGGTTACCACACCGACAGTAAGGATACCTTGGTCACGCGCTGCTTTCGCAATCACAGGCGCTGCGCCTGTGCCTGTACCGCCGCCCATGCCTGCTGTAACGAAAACCATGTTCGCGCCATCAATATATTGCAAGACATCTTCTAGCGATTCTTCCGCTGCCGCCTTACCCACCGATGGGTTCGCGCCTGCGCCAAGGCCGCCAGTAACTGTACGCCCAAGTTGAACGACATGTTCGGCGGCTGAGCCAGCCAAAGCCTGCGAATCTGTATTACAAACTAAGAAGTCCACACCATCAAGTTCTGATGTGATCATGTTGTTGACGGCATTGCCGCCCGCACCACCAACACCAACGACTTTAATGCGCGGCGTTAGTTCAGTTTGTTTTTGGTCTTGAATTCTTACATTGATCATGCGGGTATCCTCCGTAGCACGACTGAAACTTATACACAGTGTCTTTTGCTTTATGCACAAACTTATCCACAGTGTGGCGCAGCGCGCATAACGTTAAAACATTCTATTTTTTATACCTAATAAAGAACAAGAGAACCCCTGCACTCACTCGGCGCGATTCGTGAATCACATTTATATTTTACCCTTTGCGATTCATGCGAAGCAAGGGTTTGAATAGTTTGTTCTGTGGATAAGTGGATAACGTTACCCACATTATGCATTTTTATTTTGGAAAGTGATTTTTTCGTCATGAAGGGCTGCGAGCGCAGCACAGAGATTACCAGTTTTCTTGCAACCAGACTTTGGTTTTCTGCCAGAGCGAGCGCGTATCGCCGCACTCCATAATTTCTGCGGGCATTTCGTTTGAATGCCGCCCTAAATAAGTAAACAGCCCCGCCACGGTTGTAAAAGCAGGCGTGTTCATTTCTTTAGGCAGTGAAGAAACGCCAATCGGCTTACCTAATCGCACCTGTTTATCCAGCACATAATGCGCCAAATCACGGCAGCCTGTCATTTGCGATGCACCGCCAACCAAAACAACGCGCCGACCAATAGCTTCAGTCACACCATTATCCATTAGCTTCGCGCGCAATTGTTCAAATATTTCTTCCATGCGCGGCTGAATAATGCCGACAAGAACGGAGCGCGGGATATGGTGAGGATGAACGTCGTTATTATCACCGATTTGCATGACCTCAATCATGTCATGCGTATCTGATGATGTCGACATTGCATTCCCGTAAAGGTTTTTTAAACGCTCAGCTTCGGCGAAACTCGTGGTTAAGCCCTGCGCAATATCATTCGTCACATGCGCGCCACCAAGCGGTACATAATCGGTTAGCAACATGCGTCCTGCTTGAAAGACGCTAAAGCTTGTTACGCCTGCGCCCATATCAATAACAATGCAGCCCAAATCTTTTTCATCGTCGACAAGACAAGCAAGGCCGCTTGCATAAGAATCAACGCACAGGGCTGATATATCAAGATGCGAGCGTTTCACTGCCGCCGCCAAATTACGCACGCCAGAAGTGTTACCCATGACAATATGAATGTTCATATTCAGCTCATCTCCGGACATGCCGATAGGGTCGCTTATACCGCCCTGTCCATCAAGCCAGTATGCTGCGGGAATAGTATGGATAAGCTCCGCATCTTGGCTTTCTAAAATTTGATACTGTGCTTTTACAAGACCGCGATCAATATCTTTTTTCGTGATTGTCTCGCCGCGTACATCAACGGTGGCTTCGATAAAAGATGAATGGGTATGA
>MDTB01187091.1_pt1 | contig 10190 bp, 10 predicted proteins | sample 811161 | NCBI WGS metagenome assembly MDTB01 (sample SAMN05326650, study PRJNA326480) | marine metagenome | isolation source: seawater | place: Mediterranean Sea | collected 2009
ATTTACCAAAGCTTTAATTAAAGGCAAATTTGTTAAAAGATATAAAAGGTTTTTTGCAGATGTTAAAGTAAATAAAAGCATCATTACTGCCCATTGTCCTAATACAGGATCAATGATGGGATTATTGAATGAAAATAACGACGCATGGGTTTCTAAAAATGATGATCCGAAAAGGAAATTGAAATTCACTTTAGAAATTTTAAAGTCTAAAAATAATCTTATTGGAGTTAATACTCATCTTGCAAATAAATTTGTTTTGGAAGGTCTTCAAAATAATATTTTTACAGAATTTAAAAATTTAGAAAAAATACAATCCGAAGTATTTTATAATAAAGAAACTCGCTTTGATTTTTTAGTCAGCAAAAAAAATCAGAAATGCTTTATAGAGGTAAAAAACGTTACACTAATTCGAGACAATGTAAATTCAGAGTTTCCTGATGCTATAACTACCAGAGGTAGCAAGCATATAAAAACTTTATTAGAAGCTTCAAAAAAAGGTTACCAATGTTATGTATTATTTTTAGTACAAATTAGTAATTGTAAATATTTTAAAATAGCTAAAGATATAGATAAAGAATATTATAAAAATTACAAAATAGCTAAAAATACTGGAGTAAATTTTATTGCATATAACTGTAAGATTACATCCAAAGAAATTAAAGCAGATAAAAAGGTAAAAATTATAGATGAATGATTTTAAGGAAAAATTTGAAAGAATGAAAGTTGCAGGTAGTTTGGCCTCTAAGACTTTGGATATGCTAACTAATGAGATTAAAGAGGGAATATCTACTAACAAGATAGATAAACTTGGTTTTGAATTTATAAGAGACAATGGAGGATATTCTGCCCCTTTATATTATAGAGGATTTGAAAAATCCCTTTGCACATCTTTAAATCATGTGATTTGTCATGGAATTCCAAGTGAAAGAATTCTTGAGGAAGGTGATATTTTAAACGTTGATGTAACAGCAATAGTTGATGGATATTATGGTGACACGAGTAGAATGTATTCGATTGGAAATATATCGGTAAAAGCACAAAAATTAATTGATGCAACTTACGAATCTTTAATGAGATCTATCAAAATTTTAAAACCTGGGATAAAGCTTGGGGATATAGGTAATGAAATTCAAACATATGTTGAGGAGAAAGGTTTTTCAGTTGTAAGAGATTTTTGTGGTCATGGTATTGGTGACAAATTTCATGAACCACCTAATGTTCTTCATTATGGAAAAAAAAATACGGGGACTGAATTAACCCCTGGGATGACATTTACTATTGAGCCAATGATAAACTCGGGAAAATTCGATGTGAAAGTTTTAGATGACGGATGGACTGCAGTTTCAAAAGATAAGTCTTTATCTGCACAATTTGAACATACTGTTGGTATAAAAGATAATGGTTATGAAATTTTTACAGAATCTGCTAAAGGTTATTTAAAGCCTCCATATAATTAATGATTGAAAGATACTCTAGAAAACAACTCAAAGATATTTGGTCAGAGGAAAATAAATATAAAATTTGGTTAGACGTTGAAATTGCTGCAGCTGAAGCAATGGAAAAATATAAGATGATACCAAAAGGTGTTGCCTCGATAGTTAAAAAAAAGGGTAAAATTAAAGTTAAAAGAATTCGTGATATCGAAGCCAAAGTTAAACACGATGTTATTGCTTTTCTAACCTCGATTACTGAGCAGACCGGGATTAAAGCAAGATACTTGCACCAAGGAATGACATCATCTGATGTATTAGATACTACTTTAAATATTCAATTGGCACAGTCAGGAAAAATTTTGTTAGCCGATATTGATAAAATTTTATCTGTTTTAAAGAAACAAGCAAAAAAATATAAAATGACACCCTGTATTGGAAGGAGTCATGGTATTCATGCAGAACCAATTACATTTGGATTAAAACTTGCATCCTTTTATGCTGAATTTAAAAGAAATAAAGAAAGATTAAAAATTTCAATAGATAATATTTCTACATGTGCAATATCAGGTGCTGTTGGAACTTATGCCAATATAAATCCTAAGATCGAGATATATGTTTCAAAAAAATTAAAATTAAAACCAGAGACTATCTCTTCACAAATAATTCCAAGAGATAGACATGCTCAATATTTTACAACATTGGGCATTATTGCAAGCTCTCTAGAAAGAGTAGCAACAGAAATAAGGCATCTTCAAAGATCAGAGGTTTACGAACTACAGGAATTTTTTTCAAAAGATCAAAAAGGTTCATCAGCAATGCCCCATAAAAAAAATCCTATTCTATCTGAAAATTTAACTGGTCTTGCAAGAATTGTTAGGGGACACGTAATACCTGCGTTAGAAAATGTAGCTTTGTGGCATGAGAGAGATATATCGCATTCAAGTGTAGAAAGAAGTATTGGTCCAGATGCTAATATAACATTAGATTTTGCATTAGTTAGACTAGCAAATCTTTTAGATAAAATGATTGTATACCCAAAAAAGATGGCTGAGAATCTGAACTACACAAGAGGTTTAGTATTTTCTCAAGAGATAATGTTAGAGCTAACAAAAGCTGGCATGTCGAGGGAAAAAGCATATAGGCTAGTTCAAGGTCATGCAAAAAAAAGTTTAGCAAATAAAATTAATTTAATTGAACTATTAAAAAAAGATAAAAATATTACAAATAGAATATCTGTTAAAATGATTGAAAAAATTTTTAATTACAACAAACATTTTAAAAATGTGGGCTATATATTTAAGAGAGTCTTTAAATAATGAAAAAAGGAAAAAAATTATACGAAGGAAAAGCAAAAATTATTTATGCTACCAGTGAAAAAAATTTGGTAATTCAACATTTCAAAGATGATGCAACTGCATTTAATAATAAAAAAAGATCTAAAATTGATGGAAAGGGAATTTTAAATAACAGAATATCTGAGCATATTTTAAATTACCTTGGTCAAGTTGGTATTAAAAATCATTTAATAAAAAGAATTAATATGAGAGAGCAATTAATAAAGTTTGTAGAAATTATACCAATAGAATTTATTGTTAGAAATATTGCAACTGGCTCATTAACTAAAAGATTGGATATTGAGGATGGAACCGTTTTAGAAAACCCTTTAATTGAATATTGTTACAAAAAAGATGAATTGGGAGATCCATTAATTGCAAAAGAGCATATCTTTGCTTTTAATTGGGCTTCAAGAAAGGAAATTGAAAAAATTGATAAATATCTTTTAAGAATGAATGATTTTATGATTGGTATGTTTAGAGGCATTGGGATTAAACTGGTTGATTTTAAAGTAGAGTTTGGAAGACACAAAAATAATGGGAAAACTGAAATAATGTTAGCAGATGAGATTAGTCCAGACACTTGTAGATTATGGGATATATCTTCAGATAAAAAACTTGATAAAGATAGATTTAGAAAAAATTTAGGCAATGTAATGCAAGCTTATCAAGATGTGGCTAGAAGACTTGGTATTTTGCACGAAGAATCAAATATAAGAACTGTAAAATTTCCTAAACCAAAAGCAGTGAAAATTAAAAAAAAATAATGAAAATCAAAATTATAGTTACTCTTAAAAATGGAGTACTTGATCCACAAGGTAAAGCGATACAGCAAACTTTAAATGGAATGGGATTTGGTGACGTAAAAAATGTGAGACAAGGTAAATACTTTGATATCGAGATAGATGAAAAAGATGAATCAAAGGCTAAAAATAAAGTAGACGAAATGTGTAAAAAACTTTTAGCTAATTTAGTTATAGAGGATTACAAAATTTTATAGTTGATGAAATCTGCAGTCATAATCTTTCCTGGTTCAAATTGTGATAGAGATATGGATGTAGCGCTAAAAAAACATGGATTTAAAAACCATATGATATGGCATGATGATATAACTTTGCCTAAATGCGATTTAGTAGTTTTACCTGGAGGCTTTTCATACGGTGATTATTTAAGATGTGGTAGTATTGCTGGAAAATCTAAAATTATTAAATCTGTTATAGATTTTGCAAATTCAGGCGGTTTGGTTTTAGGGATATGTAATGGTTTTCAAATATTAACTGAAACTGGTTTATTACCAGGTGTTTTACAACAAAATAAATATTTAAATTTTATATGTAAAAACGTTTACGTTAAAATAAATGATAAAAAAAATAAATATTTCAAAAACATTAGTAAAGATATTTTAGAACTTCATATAGCGCACAACGAAGGAAACTACTTTTGTTCAGATGAGGAATTAAAGGTTATGGAAGAAAATGACCAGATTGCGCTTACATATTGTGATTCTGAGGGATCCAGTAATGAAGATTTTAATCCTAATGGTGCAATAAAAAGTATTGCAGGAATATTTAATAAAGAAAAAAATGTTTTAGGAATGATGCCCCATCCAGAGAGAATGATTGATAAATATTTATCAGGAGAAGATGGTTCAGTTTTTTTTGAAAATTTAATTAGGAATGTAAAATAATGGAAGTCAATGAACAAATTGCTATAGATCATGGCTTAACACAAGAGGAATTTAAAAAAATAAATGATCTTCTCAAAAGAAAACCTAACTTAACAGAGCTAGCTATATTTTCAGCAATGTGGAATGAACACTGCTCCTATAAATCATCTAGAATACATTTAAAAAACTTACATACAAAAGGATCCAAAGTTATTCAGGGTCCAGGTGAAAATGCCGGTGTTATTGATATTGGTGATGAAGATGCAATAGTTTTTAAAATTGAAAGCCATAATCACCCATCGTTTATAGAACCTTATCAAGGTGCTGCAACTGGTGTTGGTGGAATAATGAGAGACGTATTCACTATGGGCGCAAGACCGATAGCTAATCTTAATTCAATTCATTTTGGATCAACCCAACATAAGAAAACTAAGAACTTATTAAGAGGGGTAGTTAAAGGAATTGGTGGTTATGGAAACTGTATTGGTGTCCCTACTATTGCTGGCCAAACTAACTTTGACGAGTCTTATAACGGAAATATACTTGTAAATGCAATGACGCTCGGCTTGGTTAACAAAAAGAAAATTTTTTATTCCAAAGCAGCTGGTTTGGATAAGCCAGTCATTTATGTGGGTTCTAAAACTGGTAGAGATGGAATTCATGGAGCGAGTATGGCTTCTGCAATATTTGATGATAAAATTGAGGAAAAAAAACCTACTGTTCAAGTTGGTGATCCTTTTACTGAAAAATTATTACTAGAGGCTTGTTTAGAACTTATGAAAGAAGACTCTATTATAGCAATTCAAGATATGGGCGCAGCGGGCCTAACTTCTTCAAGCGTTGAAATGGCTTCAAAAGGCAAATTAGGTATAGAATTAGATTTAAGTAAAGTGCCTTGTAGGGAAGAAAAAATGTCACCTTACGAAATAATGTTATCTGAAAGCCAAGAGAGAATGTTAATTGTTTTAGAAAATGGAAAAGAAGACAAAGCAAAGAAAATTTTTGAGAAATGGAACCTAGACTTTGCTGTAATAGGAAAAACGACCAATACTAAAAATATTGAATTAATTTTTAAAAACGAAAAGGTTGCTGAAATACCAATAGATTTTTTAGCAGAAAATGCACCAATGTATGACAGAAAATGGAAAAAAATAAAATTGCCTCAGAAAATAGATTATCCAAAAGAACTATTTAAATCACTGAAATTAGAGAATTGTTTAATTAAAATATTATCTAATCCTAATATCTGCGATAAAAAGTGGATTTGGGAACAATATGATCATACAGTTATGGGAGATACAATTCAAAAACCAGGTGGTGATGCTGGGGTTGTTAGAGTTCATGGCACAAATAAAGCGGTCGCAGCATGTGTAGATTCATCTGCAATATATTGCTTTGCACATCCTTTAACAGGAGGGAAACAAGTTGTTTGTGAAAGTTGGAGAAACTTGATTTCAGTTGGAGCAAAACCAATAGCAATTACCAATTGTCTTAACTTTGGAAACCCAGAAAAAGAAAAAAATATGGGTGAGTTCGTAGAGTGTGTTAATGGAATATCAGAAGCATCTAAATTTCTTGATTTCCCAGTAGTATCAGGAAATGTATCGTTTTATAATGAAACTAAAGATAAAGGAATTAAACCCACTCCATCGATTGGTGGTGTTGGATTAATAAACGATTATAAAAGTATGTTAACTATGAATTTAAAGGAGATAGATAATTTAATTTTAGTTATTGGTAAAACCGAAGGTCATATTGATCAAAGTGTTTTTTCAAGAATTATTTTATTAGAAAAAAAGGGCCCACCTCCAGAGATAAATTTATTCAATGAAAAAAATAATGGCGAAACAATTTTGAAATTAGCTAGTGAAAACCTTTTAATGTCTTGTCATGATGTGTCAGTCGGTGGTATTTTAACTGCTTTATCAAAAATGTGTATTAGGGGTAATAAAGGTATAAATATAAATTCTCAGATCAAACTTTTGAATAAATTTAATTATTTTTTTTCGGAAGACCAAGGCAGATATATAATTGAAATAAAAAAAGCTAATTTTGAAGAGGTAAAGGAAATTTTAGATAATAACTCAGTACATTTTGATGAATTAGGAGTGGTGACAAAAGAAAATTTACAATTTAAAGACGAATTAAATATAGATATAAATGAATTGAGTAAAAATTATAAAACTTGGTTGAAAAATTATATGGTTAATTAAAATGGCAATGGATATTAAAGAAATCGAAAAACTTATAAAAGAGGCATTTCCTGATGCAACTGTGGATATTCAGGATTTAGCAGGTGATGGAAATCATTATTCAGCGACGGTCATTTCGTCTCAATTCCAAGGAAAATCTAAAATACAACAGCATAAAATGGTATATAATTCCTTAAAAGGAAAAATGGGTAACGAGCTTCACGCATTAGCTCTTAAAACTAAGGAAAAAAATGGAACAACAAACTAAAGATTTAATTTCAAACGAAATAAATGAAAATGAAATTTGTTTATTTATGAAAGGTACACCTGATGCTCCACAATGTGGATTTTCATTAGCTGTCGCAAATATTTTAAAGGTAATGGAAGTTAAGTTCAAAGGTGTAAATGTTCTAGAAAATCAAAGTTTAAGAGAAGGAATAAAAGAATATAGTGAGTGGCCAACAATACCCCAACTATATGTTAAAAAAGAGTTTATTGGCGGATGCGATATAATAAAAGAAATGTATGCTAACGGAGAATTGGCAAAACACTTTGAGGACAATCAGATCTCTTATAAAAAGTAAAATTTTTAATAATTAAAAACATTCTAAAATCTATTTAATATCTCTATACCTGCACCATAATCCTCAATTTCACTCATTAATTTAAAGTTTGATATAAATTTTAAATCGAAACCATTTATATTTTGCTCAAAAATAATTGATGCGACCTTATCTTTTAATTCCAGAGCAAACTCATCATTTCTATGTGTCACATAACCTGTCAAAAAATAAAACGTATTACTTCTAGTATTTTCAGTACGAAATTTTTCATAAAAGAACATCATAGAAATTCCAGTTTCATTTTTTACATCAAAACCAATTTTGCCTCTTATACTCTCATCATCTTCGTGATTTATTGATTTAGAATATTTTGTGTTTGGATCTGTAACATAATTTAATGAAACGTCTGAGCTAGGACTTAAATCGTATCCCAACTCCACAGTTAAAGAAGGTTTAATAATGTAACCTTCTTTTAAAATTTTATTACTTAAATTAAATCCACCATATAATCCGGCTGTCTCTACTGTCTGTTCATCATATTTTAACGCACCAATTCCCGTCTCACTATACTCATCTAATATTGTATAACCAAGATCTAATCTAACATTTGGCGATATTTCAGATTGTTTATTTATGAAAGTATTTATAGCTTGGAATGACCCATAAACTTGTTTTCCATTTCTAAACCCTTTTAAGGTGTTGTTTCCACTTTTTCTTATATTTTTTATATCTAGTTTACTTAATCCTAGAATTCCCTCAAAGTAATTATTACTACCTTGACTTAATGCTCTGTATAAAGAAAAACTATAAGAATCTATGTTGCTTGATGTTCCTTTGTCACCTACTTCGGCATCCTCTTGAATATATGTCACTGTATATCCATGTACTGATTGATTATTGATTTTTTTATCTATACCCAATGTAACAGAATTAGAGTCAATATTTTTTTTAGATGATTTTTTTGTAGCTCCTACTTTACCTATACTCACACTACCTTCGCTCCAAAATAACCATTTATCATTAACTTTTCTATTTTTGTCGTAATTAGCAGTTCTCGTGAATAAATCTGAAATTTTCGTTAATTTAGGATCAGCAAAATTAAGATTAATTTTTTGAGCTTTTAAATCTTCATCGGTACTATAAGCTCTAATCCAATTAAGTCTGTTATATACAGGGCTAGATGCACGACTAATGATTTTTTTTGATGCCTCTGTTTGTGCTTCTATTAATCCTACTACATCTTTATCATCTAATGGATTTGAGGAGCTAGTACCAGTTGAAAAATTGTAAGTAGTTTTATCTCCTTCACCTACCAACGGATCACCAATTCCGTCAAAGTGATTTCTTGAAATATCTATAATTGCTGAAGCATCAATGAATATGTAATAATCTGTTTTTGGTTCTAAATTAGATGAAGGATTAATTGTAATTTGATTAGAGGCTGACAATGTTACATCTGAACTAACATCGAATGTTTCAACTATACTATCATCATTAGATTTTTTTAAAAAAATATTTCCAGTATTTAATTTTATTGTTTCACTAAAAGTTATCACTATATTGGTATCGTCGGCTACATTTGATGCATTATCGTCTGGGGATCTGGATGATATAGTTGGCGAAGTACCTGGGGTATCGGTGCTCCATGTAGGTGCTCCTAAAAAATCACCATCATTATTATTTAATTCTCCATATAATTTTGTACCTGATCCATTATTTTCTCCACTCACTATTGTATCCATAGTCCAATATTCTTGTAAACCAGATGCAGATATATAATTACCATGATTTTCTCCTGCATATAAAGTTTCTCCGGAATTAAATAGCTGTGTTATCTCAGCAGCAGATAGTGGTACGTTCCAAATTGCTACTTCGTCGATGTGTCCCTTAAAATAATATGGATCACCTGCAGCAAATGGAGGATTATCATTAGTCCTGCCCGCTGCTATTCTTAATGGTTTACTTATATTTTCAACGACAGCAGAATTACAACAATCAGCATTTTGAAAACTCAATTCAACTCCATCAATATAAAGTCTCATCTTCGTCTCGGAATGATCGTACGTAACTGTTTGCATTTGCCATGTACCATATACAGGATCTGTTGTGGTATTACCTGGATTCCATGAAGCGCTTCCTCTATTTTTTCCAGTCCAAAAAGCCCATTGATCTGTGTTTCTTTGATATAACATATAGCCTGAGCCTCTTTCTCTAGATGTGACTGTAGATTGCCAATCAGTGTTGTCTTGTGTTTTTACCCAAGCATTAACAGAAAAGTCGTCTGCAGGATTCATTGTTGCATGAAAAGGTACCTCAACATAATCGTCTGTCCCATCAAATTCTAATGAAAAGTCTCCAGCTAATAAATTATTTATAGGTGTAAAAAAAAATATTATTAAAATTATGAATTTTTTAAATTTTATACAGGACAGTTTATATATAAAAGAAATCATACTTATCTATTATTAAAATAAAGGACTTATTATTAAAGGTTTTTTATAGTTTATCTAGATTAATATTCTATGACTATATTAGGTTTAATCTTTATTGGATAAGATGCTTATTTAAATATGAATTCAAACAAATTTCTTAAAAAAATCCTAACTAAAACTTGCTAGCAACATTTAAATACATCACATAACCTTTCGCAATACCAGCACCCGAACTTGACCGAGAAGTGATAACTGATTGCCATGTGTCTACTGTATTATCGCCCTCTTGTTTAAACCAAGCTGCAACTGTGTAATCACCTGTAGGATTTAGAACGTTATTAGCTGCAATTTCTACAAAATCATCAGTACCAAAGAATGATAACAATATTATATTAGTCCCTAATAATCTAAGGGAGTCCAAAGTTTTAATAAAATTACCTATAATAAAATATCTTTAAAATAATTATTTAAAAATATGAAGAATTAATTTGTGAAAACCGGCACAAGACCGACACATAAGAATTAACTTACAAAAAAATTACAAATTAAAGAACGAGACAATAAAAGCTG
>MDTB01210450.1_pt1 | contig 10190 bp, 4 predicted proteins | sample 811161 | NCBI WGS metagenome assembly MDTB01 (sample SAMN05326650, study PRJNA326480) | marine metagenome | isolation source: seawater | place: Mediterranean Sea | collected 2009
AACGGAGAAATAAATGATGTGATAGCGCAAGAATTGAGTCATCGAGCTGGAATAACTGATCCATTTAATAATGAAATAGTTTGGGCATTTGAGCCTGCCTGGACTGGTGATTTGCAACAATGGTGTCAGCCAAGGTGGACTGCTGATCATCAAGCCTTATTTAACTATACAAAAAAATCACATGCACCTACCCTAAATATGGTTGAAACTTTTTATTCAAAAAATGGCGTTCCTATCAATGAAGATGTAGACTGGAACTTTGATAACAGATACGATATTACATCAGTTTCTGGAAATGATGAATTTCATGAATATTATGTTGAGCAAGATTACAGTACTGCCGAGCTTCATTTAAATAGAGAACCTAGATTCTATTCAACTATAGGATTCGATGGGGGCAAATGGTTTTCCTTAGAAACTACAAATATCGAACAGATTCCTCATCTAAATGCAAAAGCTGGTGCACCATCCGGAAAAAATGGTTTTGAAATTTATTCTATCACTGGATATTTTGCAAAAAAACTAGTTCATTATGAGAATATAATCTCGTTACAAGGCTCTACAATCAAAGGATACTCATTCCCTATTATTCGAATGGCTGATCTTTACTTGAATTATGCAGAGGCTTTGAATGAAACAAAAGAAAACCCAGATTCCGAGGTTTATGAATATGTCCAAATTGTAAGAAATAGAGCAGGGTTAGATATTGATGGAGATTTAGTAAATACGTGGTCTCAACACTCCAACAATCCAAATAAACCCTTATCAAAAGATGGTATGAGGGATATTATTAGACAGGAGAGAATGATTGAATTGGCACTGGAGGGACATAGATATTGGGATCTCAGAAGATGGAAGCTTGCTGAAGAATTTTTTAGTAGGCCGATAAGAGGGTGGAATATTTTTAGGCCTGATGTTGAAGGTTTCTATGAAGTTGAAAATATCTATTACAGAAATTTTCTTAAAAAAGATTATTTATGGCCTATTAGCCAAAATGAACTTTTAAGAAACCCTAATTTAATTCAAAACCCTGGGTGGTAAATAAAAACTTAGAATAATGAAAAAATATTACAAGCTTATAATTTTTGTGTTTTTACTTGCATGTATTGACGACTCTGCACACGGACCATATGGAAGCGATAATATACCACCAGGAATGGTGACAATTGATGATGTTATTAACACACCCGGTGGTGCAATTATATACTTTACCCCTCCTGCTGATGAAGATCTATTGTATGTTAAAGCAACCTTTTCTGATGAAAATCAAATTGAAAGAGAAGTAATAGTTTCATCAGTAATCGACTCCCTAAATATAGTTGGATTTGCGGAACAAGGTGATTATCCTGTGGAAGTCGTAGCCGTTGACAGAGGGGAAAATGAATCTGAGGCAGTAGTAATAAATATTTCTCCTTTAGAAGCACCTATTCATGCTATATTAAATTCTATGGTTGGAACCCAAGATTTCGGAGGAATTAATATCGCTTACCAAAATCCAACTAGAGCTGAGGTGTCGCTAAATATGTCAACGATTGACGAGGACGGGAATATTGTTTTCAGGGAATCTTTTTACACAAGTCAGGAAGATAGTTACTATAGTTTTCGTGGCTATGACCCAATTCCAACAGTATTTATTATATATGTAGAAGATAAATGGGGAAATCAAACAACAACCAGAAGCTTTGAAATAACACCACTAGAAGATATTTTTCTAGATAAAGCTTTCTGGGCAATTGAGTCAATGCCCGGAGATGAAAGCTTTAGTGAATATGGCTTTACAGCAAATCAAATATGGGACGGATACTGGAGCAATCAGTGGAATTGTGGACATACAAACTTTCTCCCACTACCCCATCAATTAACTTTAGATCTTGGTCAAGTTGCAAAATTAAATAGATTTAAACTATATCAAAGAGGTGGGTCTGAGCTTTATAAACATGGTAACCCAAAAAGATTTGAAATATATGGTAGGCTAAATTTAGATAATCTGCCAATATATGATCCGGATGACCCAGGAGATGGATGGATATTTTTAGGATATTTTGAATCGTTCAAACCCTCCGGTTTACCACCTGGATCAAATACAGCAGAGGACTATGAGTTTCAAGATAATGGAGAAGATTTTGTTTTTGATTTTGATGCAAGACAGCATGATATAAGATATATAAGGTTTGTAAATATTGAGTCTTGGAATAACCAAATGGTAACTGTAATTGGAGAACTATCATTCTGGGGTAGTCTAATAAATTAACTTTATGAAATATAGCTTCTTAAAAATATTGATTTCTTTAATAGTAATATTATTTGTTTCGTGTGGAGATATTGATTCAATTCATGAGCAATATTTACAAGGAGAGCAAGTTTATGCCGGGAAACTAGATACTCTTACAGTAAGACCTGGATATTATAGAGCTCAGTTAGAGGGTCAAACACAATTTCTTGGAAATTCAAATCAAATTATTGTTGAATATGATAACATAACTGATGTTTATGAAATTGAACAAAATAATATTGAAAATGGTATCTACAAAATGATTTTACCAAATCTTGACGAAAAATCTTATGAGTTTACAATTACTACACAAGACGAAATTGGAAATTTATCTGTGTCTCAAACAGTGGCTGGTTTAGCAATTGGAGATGTTTTTGTATCAGATCAAGATCCAAGAGAGATTATTGATTTTAGTTTTGAAAGCGATGGAACATATGCAAACTTTTACGGAAATGCTCAATCTGAAAATGTAATATTCACAACCGTTGATTATGAAAATGAATCAAATGAGATTTTTAGAGATACACTATTTTTTTCCGATAGCAGAGTAGAACTTCAACAATTCAAACCTCAAGGCGCATTAATAACCACATCTGTGATACAATCTGGTTTAAATGGAATTGACTCTATCGAATTAGCTCCAATTGAATATGTCATGCCTGATCTTCCGTATAGCCAATTAAATAAATCATATCACAGTTTTGTTAATATGCCTAGCGATAATCCTGGAAACTATAACAATGCAAACCCGATAGAGTTTCTTTTTGACAGTATTACAGAATGGAATGGTGATGATACCCAAACTTACAACTCTGGACCTGCCAGTGTGCCTAGCCACTTTACCATTGATCTGGGTGTAAAGACAACATTAAGAAGAGTAGATATAAATATGATTGATCCTGAAATAAATCCAAATTATAATGCTACAAATGTACAAATTTGGGGGAAAGATAATATTAGTTTTTCAGAAACTCCGATTGGGGATGAAGAAGACTTTATAAACGCAGGATGGATTCTATTACATGAAGAGGAAATTAATGGATCTGAAATAGAACTTGCTAGCTTTGTAGTAGAACCCACATTTTCACCAACAAGATTTATAAGGGTTAGAACTACATCTTCTGTTTCAAATGACGGATTTAAATTTACAGAACTTGGCTTTTACGGAGAAGATACTGTGCCCATAGAGATTAGTAAAGAGAATATGACATTAGTTCAAATGCCTAGCGATAATCCCGGTACTGCTTATGGCGCTAATCCATCTGAATATCTTTTTGATAATAATAATTTATATTCTGGTGACGAATTTGGTTATCACTCTGGTGAAAATGCAATCCCTGGTTATTTCACTGTGGATTTGGGCTCAAGCACTTATTTACAAATGTTAGATTTAGATTTTAGACCAACATGGAGTTTTAACGGAAATACACCAACAGAAATTGAAATTTGGAGTAGAGAAAATTTGGTTAATGCCCAAACAGGAACTGATTTTGAAATTTCAGGAAATAATGTTATTTCAGAACCTACAAATAGTGAATTATTAGATGCAGCAGGTTGGACAATGATTCATACTTCAAATCTTGACGGAGAAAATATTAGTTCTGCTGAGCTAGAAATTAACAGTGAAATTAAATCTAGGTATATCAAAATTAGATATGTGAATACTGTTGGCGGTAGTGGGTGTCAATTTATAGAAATCGGTGCTACGGGATTTGGATCTTTTATTGAAAACTAAATCATTTATGAAAACGAAAATATTTATACTCCATTTATTTATTTTCTATTTTACTTTTGGTCAGCAATATTCCAATTATGTAGATACAAAAATTGGATCTAAAGGTAATGGCTTAGCATGTGGGTATAATTTTATTGGGCCAACCTACCCTTTTGGGATGGTTCAATTTACTCCAAGCTTTTTCTCACCAAATAGAGGTTTTGTAATAACGCAACTAAATGGAGCTGGTTGCTCAAACATGGGAAACTTTCCGATTCTTCCAATCAGTGGTAAACTTGGGGTTTCGCCCAATGACATGAATGGTTATGACAAATATGAAAAAATTTTAAAATCGACAGCTGGGCACCTTTCATTATCAATGAAGGACGATATTATTGTTGATTTAACAGTCTCAAAAAGATCAGGCATTGCAAAATTTAATTTTTCTGAATCACCTTTGGGAACATTAATTATAGGAAGTGGAATTAATTCTTCAGACTCGAAAAAAATCAGCGATGCCTACATTAAAATTACTTCACCCAGTTCTGTTGAGGGGTATACAAAAGGAGGAGATTTTTGTGGAACTGAAATTAATTATAAGATTTTTTTTGCTGCTAAATTTAATACAGGTGCCATGGAAACTGGAACTTGGAAAGATAAAAGAGTTTCCTTAAAAAAAATAACTTCTGGAAGAAATTCAGGAGCTTACTTTACATTTAATACATCAATTGTTAAAGATATTTCTTATCAAATTGCTATATCATTTGTTTCTATTGAAAATGCAAAAGAAAACCTTAGAAGTGAAAAACAATTTGGTGACTTTGATATTTGCAAAAAAGAAACCCAAAAAAAATGGGATGAAAATTTATCGAAAATCAAAATAAAAAGTAACTCAAAGGATAAGCTATCTCAATTTTATACACACCTTTATCACTCAATGATTCATCCGAATATTGTAAGTGATGTCAATGGTGAATATATGGGGGCAGATTTCATTAAAAAAAGAGTTGAAAGCGGGAGGGATCATTACAGCTCATTTAGCGTTTGGGATACATACAGGACTCAAGGACAATTAGTTGCAATATTATTTCCTAAAGAGAGTAGTGATATGATGGAGTCGTTGGTAAACTTTGCAAAAGAGGCAGGAGGATATGGGAGATGGATCTTGGCAAATATTGAAACGGGAATAATGCAAGGAGATCCCACGCCAATTTTAATTTCAAACTCTTATGCTTTTGGAGGTGATAACTTTGATTTCGAAAGTGCCTATAAATACATGAAAAAAGGTGCTTTACAACTTAGATTGAGATCACAAAAACAGGAAATTAGACCTTATTTGAATGAATATATAAATGATGGTCACACCTTTGCTTCTATGGCATTAGAATATTGCTCCTCTGATTTTGCAATTGCACAATTTGCAAAAAATGCGATGTCAAATTACAATGACTATTTGTTTTTTAAAAAGAGGTCTCAAAACTGGAAAAATTTATATAATCCCAAAACCAAATGGTTAAACTCTAAATATCCGAACGGGATTTGGAAAGACAAAACACATGATTGGAGAGAAGGTAGTTACAAGAATTACTTTTGGATGGTTCCACACAATTTAAGCACTCTGATTGATACAATAGGAGGAAAAGAGTTTGCAGAAAAAAGACTTGACAGTTTATTCACAAGATTAGATGCTGACTACCATCAAGATTGGTTCGCTGCTGGAAATGAACCAGATTTTCAAGTGCCTTGGGTATACAATTGGATAGAAAAAGAGCAAAAAACTAATGATGTAATTAATAGAATAATTAGCGAAATGTATTCAAGTGAAGAAGATGGCCTGCCAGGGAACGATGACTTAGGAACCATGGGGGCTTGGTATGTTTTTGCATCATTGGGCCTTTATCCATTAATACCCGGAGTTGGTGGTTTCTCTACTAATATCCCTCAATTTATGGAAAGTGAAATCAAACTTGGTAATGGGAATATTCTAAAAATTTCTAAAAACAATATTAATAACAACTTTTTGAATAAGATAGAGCTTAATAAAGTGCCTTTGGAGTCTTCTTGGGTTTCTTGGAAAAAAATCAAATTGGGAGGTGAAATGCAATTTTTCACATCTAATTCTACTAATAAAAATAATTTTACAAAAGACCCTCCTAGTTTTAAATAAAATCTTTATGAAAAAAATAAAAAATATAATAAAAATCTCTTTCATCTTTTCAGTAGTAATTATCCTGTTAAGCGTAGCTAATAAGGATGAAAAAAACAAACTTATTAATTATGTAGATCCTTTTATAGGATCAGGTGGACATGGTCATGTTTTTATTGGAGCAAATGTGCCTTTTGGTGGTGTTCAAGTTGGGCCAACTAATTTTAACAAGGGATGGGATTGGTCATCATCCTATCATTACTCAGACAGTATTGTTAAAGGCTTTTGCCACTTAAATGTTAGCGGCACAGGAATGTCAGATCTTGGTGAATTAACAATAATGCCTGCAACTGGAAAGATAAAGACAGGTGCAGGAACTCAAAATAATCACATGGCTGGGTACTCATCATTATATAGAAAAAATAAAGAGTTTGTTAGCCCTGGATTTTATAAGGTTTTTCTTGAAAGATACGGGATTGATGTTGAGTTAACAGCAACAGAAAGAGTTGGGCTACATAAATATACATTTCCAAAAAGTGATAAATCAAGAGTAATTATTGATTTAGGTGAAGGAAGTGCTGATAGACCAACAGAAACATATATTAAAAAAATTAATGACACCTTATTTGAAGGACATAGATTTTCTTCTGGCTGGGCAAAAGATCAATGGGAGTTTTTCAGCTTAATAATTTCAAAACCAGTGAAAGAATTTCTCGTTTATGATAGACACAAAAGATTTTATGTAAATGAGAAAAAAGGAGATTATGTAAAGGGATTTTTGGAATTCTCCACATCAAAAAATGAGAAGGTTTACGTAAAAATGGGAGTTTCAACTGTCAGCACAAAAAATGCATTAGAGAACTTAATGACTGAAATGCCTAGTTGGGATTTTGAAAAAGTAAAAAAGGATGCTGAGGAAAAATGGGAAACAGAACTTTCTAAAATAAGAATCGAAACAAATGATTTGAAGAAAAAAAGAATTTTTTATACGGCTATGTATCACACAATGATTGCTCCGAATTTATATCATGATATTAATGGTGAGTATAGAGGAACAAACAAAGTTGTTTATAAAGACAATTCATTCACAAATTACACCTTGTTTTCATTATGGGATACTTATAGAGCAGCACATCCTCTATATACAATAACACACCCTGAAAGAGCAAGTGATTTTATTAATTCAATGGTAAAAATATATGAACATCAAGGTAAATTACCGGTATGGCACCTAAGAGGAAATGAAACAAACACAATGCCTGGTTATAGCGGAGTACCAGTTGTTGTTGATGCAGCTCTAAAAGAACTAGATAATATTGATCTTGAAAAAATTTATGAAGCTGCCAAGACAAGTGCTACAGGAGATTTTGAACCAGGTGTTAAAGAACTTATGGAGTACGGATATATACCAGCTGACTTTATGGTAGAATCTGTTGCAAGTAACATGGAATATGCAATTGGTGATTGGGGAGTTGCCCAACTAGCAAAAAAACTAGGAAAAGATGAAGATTATAAATATTTCAAAAAAAGATCAAAATTATATAAAGAATATTTTGATGAGGAAACAAAATTCATGAGAGGTAAACTTTCAGATGGATCATGGAAAACTCCATTTGATCCTGTTTCAGCACAACATAGAGTAAATGATTACTGTGAAGGTAATGCATGGCAATACTTGTGGTTAGTTCCTCAAGATCCAGAGGGGTTGATAGAATTACTTGGAGGAGATGATGCATTTAACGAAAAATTAGATAAGCTTTTTAGTATGTCTTCAGAACAAGAAATTGGAGCATCAATGGATATAACTGGGTTAATTGGACAGTATGCACATGGAAATGAACCAAGCCATCACACAACCTACATGTACGCCTATTCTGGGCAACCTTATAAAATTGCTGATAAAGTAAGATATATTAATAATGAACTTTATACAGATCAACCTGATGGACTTTCAGGAAATGAGGATTGTGGTCAAATGTCTGCCTGGTATATTTTTTCATCCATTGGATTCTATCCAGTAAACCCATCAAACGGTGCGTATGTTTTCGGCTCTCCACTTTTTGATACTGTGGAAATTGATGTGCCTGGAAGAAAAAAATTCACCGTGAAAACGGTAAATAATAGTGATGAAAATATCTATATTCAATCAGTTTTTTTAAATGGTAAAAAATATGATTATTCTTATATTACACACAAACAAATTACAAAAGGTGGTGAGTTAAAATTTATAATGGGGTCAAAGCCAAATTATGGATTTGGTGTTAATGAAAAGTATAGACCGAAATCAATAGTGTACTAATGAAACTTGTTCAATCAGTATTATTATCATTTTTGTTTACATGCCAACTATTTACAAATAATCTTGATGAAGATTATGTGTCTTATGTAAATCCACTTATTGGAACTGACTCATCCTTTGAATTATCAAAAGGAAATACATACCCAGCAATTGCAAGGCCCTGGGGAATGAACTTTTGGACTCCCCAAACTGGAAAAATGGGAGATGGTTGGGCTTATCAATACAAGTCCAATGAAATTGTTGGCTTCAAACAAACCCATCAGCCTAGCCCTTGGATAAACGACTATGGAGCCTTTTCAATAATGCCCTCGGTAGGTGAAATAAAAGTTAATGAAAAAAATAGAAAAGCAAGCTTTAGTCACCAAAATGAAATAGCTGAGCCACACTACTACAAAGTGTTTTTAGAAAATATAAATACTAATGTTGAATTCACAGTCACAGACAGATCATCCTATTTTAAAATCAAGTTTCCAAAAACCAAAAAAGCAAATATAATCGTCGATGCTTTTTTTAAAAAATCCGAGATTATTATTATCCCTGATGAAAATAAAATTTTAGGAATAGCAAAAAATAGTTCAGGAGGTACTCCTAAAAATTTTGCTAACTATTTTGTCATTGAGTTTAATCAAAAATTTTATGATTACGGGGTTTGGAGTGGGAGTGGATTTAAATCTAAAAATACTAAATTAAAAGGTGAACATGTAGGATCATACTTGTCTTTTGACACAACTGATAATCAGGTGATTGAAGTAAAAATATCATCTTCCTTTATTAGTCATGAACAAGCAATTATTAACCTAAATAGAGAGTTGCCAAGTTCTAAGTCTTTTAATACTATTTTAAGAGAAGGAAGAAAAATTTGGAATAAGGAGTTGTCAAAAATAAAAGTCAAAACTTTTGAAAACGATAAAGAAGCTTTAAGTAATAAAACAAAATTTTATTCTTGTTTATATCGGACAATTTTATTTCCTCGAGCTTTTCATGAATATGATTTGAATGGAAAACAAATTCATTATAGTCCGTACAACGGTAAAGTTTTGGACGGCCCTTTGTATACAGATAATGGATTTTGGGATACGTTCAGAGCTGTTTTCCCTTTCTACTCTATTTTTTATCCAGAAAAGCTTGGAGAGATAATTCAAGGTATAATGGTAAATCCATATAAAGAAAGTGGTTGGCTACCCGAATGGTCAAGTCCTGGACACCGAGACTGTATGATTGGTTCAAACTCCGCATCGATTATTGCTGAAGCCTATGTTAAAGGAATTAAAAACTTCGATGTTGAAACTGCTTATGAGGGAATTATAAATAATACCAATAATGAAGGACCTCTAAGCTCTGTTGGAAGAAAGGGAGTGCAGTTTTATAATAAGCTTGGTTATATTCCCTTTGATGTAAATGTTAACGAAAATGTTGCACGAACTCTCGAGTATTCTTACAATGACTTTTCAATTTGGAAATTAGCAAAACTTTTAAATAGGCCTAAGGATGAAATCAACCTATTTAAAAAAAGAGCAAATTATTATAAAAATGTCTTTGATAAATCTACTAATTTCATGAGAGGTAAATTAAAAAACGGAAAATTCCAAAGGCCCTTTGCGGCAGATGCCTGGGGTGGAGCATTCACTGAGGGAAGCTCATGGCATTATACTTGGTCGGTTTTACATGACCCTGAAGGACTAATGAGTTTGATGGGAGGAAGATTAAATTTTATTAAAAGATTGGATGAAGTATTTTCTACGCCTCCTACCTCAGACTT
>MDTB01034798.1_pt1 | contig 10188 bp, 9 predicted proteins | sample 811161 | NCBI WGS metagenome assembly MDTB01 (sample SAMN05326650, study PRJNA326480) | marine metagenome | isolation source: seawater | place: Mediterranean Sea | collected 2009
TAAATTGTAAGAAAGTAAAAATTATGGACAAGAAATAAATGAAGGTATTAGATGGTAAATATCCAAAATGTATCATTCTAAAAACAAATAAATATGAAATAAAAGCTGAAAGTATAAAATTATTATACGAATATCTATATGAAAATTTTTCAAGATAAGCTCCAATTATTCCCATTACAAAACAAGATAAAAATACAAAAAATTTTGATCCTGAAATTGATTGATAAGAAATAAATCCAGGCAAAATTATGTGATTGGTATTTATTATATGAGTTTTTGATTTATGTTGATTCAAAAAATATTTTTCATAATAGCTTTTTTCATCTAATATTTTTTTTTCTTTCAAAAAAAAAGTGTAATAGTTGAAATTGAGACTCTCTTTTTTGCTCATAACTGCCATCATTGAATCCATACCAACCCATCTAGCAGACGATAGAGATGAAATTTTATTTACTGTTGCTGACATTTTTTTTCTGATAAGTTTTTTTTGGAAAGTTATACAATTCTGAGAAAAAAAAATTTTTTCATTCTTGTCAATATCTTGATAATTTACAACGCAATTTCTTAATTCACTAGTAACATTGATATTTAAAATAATTAATAATATCGCAAAAATTAACAAACCTAAAAGAAATGAAAATTTAATTCTTATATTATTTTTAAATATATGAAAAAATGATATAAAAAGGATGCTAGCATTAAACACAAAGGCTCTACTTAATATTGATATATTTGAAAAAAAACTCTCCAATAGAAATACAACAGAGGTAAAATTATAATTTTTTTTTTTTACCAAATCATAATATATAAAACAGCATGCAAAAGAAGAAAGTCCCATCAATAACAACCATTTAAAAATAACTATTAAAAATTTGGAAGAAAAATTAGAGGAAATTCCTTTTTGATAAATTTCAAAATATAAATTAAAAAAATTTATTAAGATAAATATAATTATATAAATAAATAAAATTTTAAACTTATATCTTTCATAAAAAAAACCATATGCTATTTTTCAATACGTTTTTTTCAAGTGGATAAAAAAAAATATATTTCTTTCTTACTATACTTGCAAAAATGAAACCAATAATACCACATGAAGAAAAGTTAATGGCATCGTTATACACATCTTTTGAAAAATTATTATACGAAGAATTTTCTGGAAATAAATTAATCTCATAACCGAAACTTAAAGCGACATATGGTATTGCTAACTTAAAAGGAAATCCAAGCCACAAGAATATAGATAAAAATTTTTCAAAAAATATAGTCTTAAAATTAAAAGAATAAAAGATCAAAAAAAAGGATGATAGATAAAATAACAATAAGTAAAATTTATTAATATCTAAGTTTGTGATTACAAAAAAATAAAGACTAATGTTTAAAAATAAATTTAAAAAATTTAAATAAATTGGATCTTTAATTTTATTCATTGTATTTCAATTTATTATAGTAAATATAGTAAATTAGAGAAAATATTGAAGAAATAAAAAATAATATAGAAAAAAAATAACTACCAAATAAAAAATATACAATTACCAAAGATAAAATATTTAATACTGCATACATAATGTCCATTTGAAAAAGTATTTTTCTTTTTAATTTTTTAGAATTAATAATTTTAATTCTTTTTGATATAGCTAAAATCATGATTACACTGCCTAAAAAAGAAAATGTTGCAGTTATATAAAAAAAATTCGATAGGATTATATCATTTAATAAGTGAACTTTATTTTCAAAAATATAATACAATATGCATAGAATAAAAAAATAATAGAGTAATAATATTTTTTTAAATATAATTTTTTTTGTACTGTGAGTTTCTAGTGCCATACCAATTGTATTACTATAAAGTGATGATGGAAAAGACATAATGGCAAACACTGAAAAAAGAATTCCAGAAAATTCTTTCTCGAGTAATAAAAAAAAAGATATTCTCCAAATTAAATTTACTAAATTTATACTGATCGTTGATATAAGTTTATAATCTATTTTTTTTTGGGGCCTAAAATTTTTAATAATGTAAAAAAAATTAATTTTATGTTTATAAATAAATTTTAAGCCTAAAAAAACTAATATGATTAGGGCTATATATAATAAATTTTTACTAGGAAAAAACACATAATAAGAAAAAAAAATATATACAATCATTAAAAAAATCAAATTTTCAATTATTTTTTTTGTATCAGAATTTATCTCATAAGTAGTAATCTTTAATTCATTAATCCACATAAACTTTGTTAAGATTATTATTAAAGTAAGAAAAAGAATATCTTCACTTATTGCAAAATAATTTATTAAAAAAAAATATATAATTAAAACTAAAGTTGCATAAATAATTCTTTGTTTTAAAAAAACTTTATAAAAGCTATTTTTTTTATCACTTAATAATAGTGTTCTGAAGTTGGAAGATAATGACTCTTTAAAAAAAATAAGTGGAGCTAATACAAAAGTAATTTCAGAAATTAAATTAAAATCTCCTTTAAGGAAAAATAAAAATATAACAAATTGATAAAAATAGTTATTTAATAAAACATTAATCAACTCTAGTAAAAATATTTTTGATTTCATTTATTTTTTAATTAACGCTTTAGTTTATTAACATATTAATAAAATCATATATCGTAAATATTGATTATAATATAAATTATTACTAGTGATTTATACTTATTAGATAATTTTTTAATTGGTATTTTAGAAGATTGTTAAACTTGATCTTGTTTTAATAATTTATATTAACTTTGTATTCTAAAATTTATTGTATAATAATAAATGTTTAAAAAATGAAAATCATAAAATCTAAAATAGTAAAAATTATAAAAGGCAGAAATCTTAAACTTATAAGTCCTGTAAATATTTATGAGGCTGAATTTGGAAAAAATTGTTTTGTTGGGCCATTCACTGAAATTCAAAAAAATGTCAGAATTGGTAATAATACCAGAATACAGTCACATTCGTTTATATGTGAATTAGTATCAATCGATGACAATTGTTTTATTGGACATGGTGTTATATTTATAAACGATAAATTCGAAAATGGTGAACCTGCTCGCGGTAATAAAATGAAATGGAAAAAAACGCAAATAGGTTCAAATGTATATATAGGCAGCAATTCAACGATACTTCCTGTAAAGATTTGTTCAAATGTTGTTATAGGCGCTGGATCTGTTGTTACTAAAAATATAACAAAACCTGGAAAATACATAGGCAATCCAGCAAAAAAACTTAAATGAGCATATATGTATACTATTTTTTTAGTTTATTGGGCCTAACATTTTTTTATTCTAATTCAAATAAAATATCTAAGATTACTAATTTATATAAAAAAAGTAATGATAAAACACCTTTAATTGGAGGTTTGGGAATTTATATTTTTTTTATTGCAGGGATAATAAACTTTTATTTTCATAATAGTGAATTGATATTAAATAATATTAATTTAGTAATAATAATTTCATTAGTATTTTTAATTGGTATATTTGATGATATTTATAATCTTAGTTATGCAACCAGATTAATATCAATATTCACATTAATCATAATCTTTTTAAATTTTGAAAATAAATTTATAATCAATCAACTATATTTTGAAACTTTTAACAGAACATACAATTTAGGTAATATATCATATTTTATTACCGCTTTATTTATTGTTTTATTTATAAACAGTATGAATATGGCAGATGGAATAAATGGAAATTCAAGTTTAATCTTTTTAACTTTTTTTTATATTTTGTTTGAACCATATAGTTTTTTGAATATTTTTTTAGTTTTAATAACTATGTCTTTAATGATATTTTTATTTTTTAATTTAAAAAATAAATTATATTTAGGTGACTCAGGTGTTTATTTCATTTCAATTTTTTTTGCTCTTTATGTAATTTACAAATACAATTATGGAGTTAATACAATATCTTCAGAGAAAATATTTGTAACGTTTATGATACCAGGAATTGACATGTTAAGATTATTTTGTGTAAGACTATATAATAGAAGCAACCCTTTTAAAGGTGATCTAAACCACTTACACCATTTATTAATAAATAAATTTAATATTTATAAATCTCTATTAGTTTATGTAGCAATGATACTATGGCCATATTTAATATATAATGTTTTCGAGATAAAAATTTATTACCTTATAATACTTAATATGTTAGTTTATTCTGGTTTAATTATAATCTTAAAAAAACATAACACTTATTTAAATTTTTAAATTATAAATTTTATTAAATATTTTTTGGTATTGTGTTTTTGAATTATTAGTTTTAAAATTTTTTAAAGCAAATTGTCTTGCTTTAATAGATCTTTTTTTTATTTCAAAATTACTCAATTTCTCAACAAATGTAACAAGTTTATTTATATTTTTTAACGAAAATGTATAACCAATATCTTTTAAAACTTCAGTGGAACCACCATTTTTAAAACTAATTACCACATTTCCCGATGACACAGCTTCCAAAACTGTTAAGGGAAGATTATCAATTATCGAGGTACACAAAAAGATATCTGATAAAGAATAAAGCTCAGAAGTTTCTTTATTATCTTTAAAATTAATATGCTTATAATTTTTAGAGTAATTAAATTCTCTATTTATTTTTCCTAGAGATAAAAAATAAAAATTTTCATTTTTAGATAGCTTGATGAGTATTTTTTTGAAATACTCATATCCTTTTCTATAATCATTTGTATCTTGTGCTGAAAAAAATATTATCCTTTTATTTAGGGGTAGATTGTATTTTTTTCTTAATTCTATTTTATTTCTAGGTTTGAAAACATTGCTATCTATAGGATAATATTTAGATATAAATATTTTTTTCTTTAGACTTGGAAACAAATTAACAAATTTGTCTTTCATCCAGTCATTATGTGCAATAAAAAAAACATTTTTTTTATATATTAATTCTTTTTTTTTTTTCCAACATATTCTGTCGATAAAACTTGTATTATTTTTCTTTATTTGAAAATAATGCTCTGTGCTATTTAAAAACCACATATCGTGAAGGCTAATAATTATCTTTGAATTAAGATTACTTATTTCTGAAAGTGATATCATTGATCTATTAACCCAATGTATATTAACAATATCTGGATTATATTTTTGAATTCTCTTGCTTATATAGGTATTAAATAAATTTAAAGACTGATGATATTTTTTTTTGTTAAAAATAAAAATTAAAATTATTTCAATAAATCTTAAAATATTTATATATATATTATCTAAAAAACTATTGATTTTTTTCGATTTTTTATATTTACCTGACGCTGTTAAAAAAAAAATATTTTTTTTTTTAAATGAATTAAAAATATTATAGGCTGCTATTGCAGCGCCCCCCTTATAATCACTAAAAGAAAGAAATACTACTTTCACTTTAAAAATAAATTAATATTTTTTTTATACCAATTACATATTTTTGGTAAATCAGATATGAGATTTCTACTTACATTCCATTCTAATTTTTTTAATTTGTTACAATTAATTTTATAAATTTTATCATTAAAAGGTCTATCATTTATAAAAACTAAATTGGATTTAAAGTTTATGTTTAAGTTTTTTGCTATAATCTCTACGATATCCCTAACTTTATAATATTCAGTAGAACCAATATTATAAATTTCTCCAGTTTTTCCTTTCATAATTATTTTAACAATACCATCGCAGAAATCTAAAACAGAAAGATAATATCTGAAATTATTTCCACTCCCATGTATAGGCATTTTTTTTTTTGTTAAAAAACTAACAATGGCTTTAGGTATTAATTTTTCGGGAAATTGTCTAATTCCGTAAATATTGTTAGCTCTAACAGTATTTATATTCAAATTATAAGATTTTTTGTAGGCATTAACTAACATATCCGCACCAGCCTTTGATGCAGAATATGGATTTGTAGGATTTAAAAATTGATTTTCTTTATAAGGTTTACCTAAATTTTCTCCATAAACTTCATCTGTGCTTACATGAATAATTTTTTTAATTTTTTGTTTCCTGCATGCCTCTAAAAAAAAATGTGTACCTAGAGTGTTAGTTTTAGTAAAAATTAATGAGTTTCCAAATGAATTATCAACATGACTTTCTGCTGCAACATTTATTGCTAGATCAACGTTTTTTAAGTTTTCTTCTAAGGCTTTCAAATTTAGTAAATCATTTTTAACAAATTTTACGTTATTATGTTTTATTATATTTTTGATATAAAATTTATTTGCAGCATAAGTAACTTTATCATACAAAATTAATTCACTTTTTTTAAATGTGCTAAATAGCTTTTCAGATAAGTGGGAACCAATAAAACCAGCTGCACCTGTAATAAAAATTTTTTTAATCATTATATTTTTTTACCTTTATTTTTAAATTGTCAAAATATTTTGCTAGTTTATTTTTTTTTACTCTAATGTTTGTAATATTTTGAAGTTTTTTTATATTGAAGCTATAATTTTGATCATTAAATAAGTTGCTTTTTATTACTTTAAATTTGACATACTTTAAATCAAATATATGCTCAATAAAGCTTTTTACCAATATAGGTATGCCAGACCCAACATTTACGACACCATAAATATCTTTCTCAATTAATTTTTTCATATATTCACAAAGTAATTCAATTGGAATAAGATCTTTGTATAAGTAATAATTATTATCAACTATAATTAATTTTTTTTTTAAACCACTAATAAATAAACTCATTAAAGATGGTTTTTTTTTTTTTCCTATTTCTAATCCAATTACATTGGATAATCGCAGCACTAATAGTTTATTTTTTAATATTAATCTGCATAGACTCTCTGATTTTAGACAATTTTTAGCATAAATATTCATAGGTTTTAATTTTGATTTTTCTGTGATGTTTAATTTTGGCAAGTAAACTTGCCTTGTACTTAATAAAATTAATTTAATTTTTTTTTTTTTTATTAAGTTTGATATATAAAGATTCCTATCTTTTTTTTTTAAATATTTTTTGGAGTAAAAATTCTGATCTTGGCTGAAGTTTATAATTAACTGACAATTTTCTAACTTTAACTTATTAAGATCTTTAAATTTAATTTTTTCTATATTATTATTTTGTTTTAGATAATTATATAAATTTTCTTGAATAAAACTTTTATATCCAACTAAAATAATTTTTTTATTTCGTTTTAACACCTATTAAACCTGAATAATCTATTTGTTGAAAAAAAATATTTTTTTTATTTTCAAAGTATTCGTCAACCGCCTTTTTGCAACCTTTCCAGTGCCCGTAATCATCAATAATTAAGATGCCACCAATTTCCAATAATGGAAAAAGTTTTTCTAACTCAATTTTTGTTGACTCATAAAAGTCCGTATCTAATCTAAGAAGTGAAATTTTTGTAGGTCTATCTTTAAGCAATGTATCTTCGACTAATCCTTCAATAAATTTAACTTTTTCAAATTTAATATTTGTTTTATTCATATTAATTTTAACGTAACTTAAAGATGAATAAGCCCATATATCTTTTTTGTTTTCTTTTTTTTTATTTGAACTAAGCTCTGTTATTGCATTTTGATGTAGTATGTTTTTATCGAAAACACTTGCATTTGCCATACCTTGATAAGTATCGTAAAGCCATATTTTTTTTTTTAAAATATCATCTTTATCAAACTCTCCCATGGCGTATGACATCATCATTGCAGATCCACCCATAAATACTCCACACTCAACAAAATCTCCGTCAATATTATTTTTAATAATATAATTTATTGCTTGATATAATGATGCAAATCTTTCTTTAGAAACATTTAAAGACTCTTTGCTACATATTTGAAAATATTTTTCAAAATTATTTTCATTTTCTGAATTAAATAGCAGCAAATTCAAACTTTGTAATTTTTTAATATCATATGAAAAAAAATTTAAAAATTTTTTTATAAACTTTTTAATCATGTCTTGATTGACTCTTTGCTAAAATAATTTGATTAGACATTATATTTCTTATCTGAAGTTTCATAATGTAATTTATCTTTTATATATTTATCTAAATGATTAACTCTTATCTCATAGTTATGTGCAGAGATAGTTTTGCTATAGCCTTTTTTTGCAATTTGAGAGAGTTTTTTTTGGTTTTTAAGATAATAGTCTACTTTTTCAAATAACTGTTTTTGATTAGAATACACAACTATCTCATTATCTATCTCAAATAATTTTTCTAAACCTGATTTATAATCCGTAACTAATAAACATCCAGACCCAGTTCCCTCAAATAACCTCATATTTCCAGCAAATTCTGTATCTTCGATATGTTTATTAATTAAAATTTTTGTTTTTCTTAAAGTTCTTAGCATATCTTTTCCAAATATTGGTTTTTTGGAAAATAAATAAATGTATAAAATCTGATAAAATATTTTTATTTTTTTAAAAAATTTAAAATTAAACACTGAGTAAATAATTAATAATAAATAATCAATTATAAAAAATTTTGAAAAATTTATTGCAACAAAATTATTTTTATAATCTTTTATCAATTTATAAATAATTTCTACTCTTCCTAAATGCAATTTGTTACTTAAAAATATTGATCCAATAAATCCAATATCAATATTTCTATTTAATGTTTTTTTTTTATTTTCTTGAGTCTTTTGATGGGCGTGTTGTAATAAAAATGTATCTTTTTTTGTTATGGACTTAATTCTTTTTGAATAACCTTCAGTACATGTTACGATTGTGTCTGCATATTTAAGATTTATTAAATTTTTTTTTGAAAGTGGTGCACAATGATAACACATTATCAATTTAATATTTGTAAAACTTTTTAACTTTTCAAAAAAAAATTTGTCTAGTAAATTTAAATCCCCGATAAATAATACTTCAGGATTGTAAAATCTAATTTGTTGGAATATGATTTTTTCATTGCTGTAATTTTTTCCATATTCATTGAACCATTTTTTTTGTAAAATTTGGAAATTATGAATTATTTCATTACATTTATAATTTTTTTTAGATAATTCCTTGCTTAAATAGTTTGAAACAGAATATTTTTGGTCAAATACAATATTTAAAGTTTTTTCATAAGAATCTTTTTGGTTAATATTGCTTATTATTTTTTTATGAAAACCAGGATAAATTGATGAAATCCTGAGAAAATTAATCATTGAAAAACTTTTTTATATAAAAACAAATTATTTTTATATCTTTTAGTTTTAGATGTTCTCCTAGCGGCAAACTAAGAATTTGTTTTCTAAATTTAATTGAATTCATATTTTTACAATATGCAAAGTGCATATTTTTAAATACTTTTGTCTCTGGCAAAGAAAGGGGGTAATGAATTCTTGTTTCAATTTTTTTTGTTTTTAAATATTTTCTAAGTTTATTTCTTTGAGTTGTTCTAATTACCATAAGATAAACTGATGATTTTGTATCATTTAATTTTTTTACGAAAGAAATTTTCTTAATTTGAGATAAATTTAAGTTATATAAGTCAGCTTGTTTATTCCTAATTTTAATCCATCTGTTTAACTCTTTAAGTTTAATTCTTAAAATACCGGCTTGAATATTGTCTAATCTAGAATTTCTACCTAAAATTTCATGTTTATTTTTTTTTAACCCCCCATGATTAGCAATTTTTTTCATCTTTAAAAAATATTTTTTATTATTTGTTACAACACAACCACCATCCCCGAAGCATCCAAGATTTTTTGATGGAAAAAAACTAAAGGTACCAATATCTCCAAAAGTAGAAACTTTTTTTTTGTTAAATTCTGCTCCATGCGCTTGAGCACAATCTTCAATTAATTTAAAGTTATATTTTTTTTTTAATTTTAAAATTTCATAAACATTTGCAGGATTTCCAAATAAATGAACCACTATAAGGGCTTTAGTTTTTTTAGTGATTTTTTTTTTTAAATCATCAATTGATATATTGTGTGTTTCATCAACATCTACAAACTTAATATTAAGATTATTATTTAAAACTGCCTCTGCTGTTGATATCCATGTATTAGCAGGGACTAAAATTTCAGAATTTTTACCTAATTCTAGAGCTTTTATTGCTATCTCTAGAGCGTCAGTTCCATTTGCTACACCTTTACAATATCTAATATTTAAATAATTAGAGAATTCTTTTTCAAATTTTACTAAATCATTTCCACCTATATAAGATGAATTGCTTATATTTTTTTTTATAGATCTATAGATTTTATTTTCTATTATCTTTGTCTGCTTATTAAGATCTAAAAATTTA
>MDTB01037429.1_pt1 | contig 10188 bp, 10 predicted proteins | sample 811161 | NCBI WGS metagenome assembly MDTB01 (sample SAMN05326650, study PRJNA326480) | marine metagenome | isolation source: seawater | place: Mediterranean Sea | collected 2009
AACGCACCAGTGGGCGAACCCTCGCTAACTGGTGTCGATCTCTTTGTTGCCAAAGACACCGCAAAATGCTGTTTTTTGCGGAAACTCCGATAAATTATAATAGAGGTTCAAAAAGTCAATAAATAAGTTAAGTATCTAAATATATGGAATTTAAAGCTTTTAAAATGGACGGTCTTGGCAATGACTTTGTAATCATTGATGAAAGAGATAATAAAATTAATCTAATAAATGAGCAGATTAAAAAAATTTGCGACAGAAAATTTATTGGCTGCGATCAATTAATAATTATTAGAAAAGCTGATCAAAATGATGCTGAGCTAATATTTTATAATTCTGATGGAAGTAAATCTGGAGCTTGTGGGAATGGAACAAGATGTGTTGCCTACTTACTATCCAAAGAAAATAAAAAAAAAATAATAAATTTAAAAACCTTAGGTGGTAAGCTAGAGTCAAAGATTTATAAAAATCAAATTGTTGAAACAAAAATAGGTGTCGGTAAATTGAATTGGGAAGATATACCTCTTAAAAAAAAAATTGATACTAGAAATTTAAACTTTAAATTTGCTGATATTTCAATTGAAATAAAAAATGGTACCGCAATAAATGTTGGAAATCCTCATATTATTTTTTTTGTAGATAATTTTGAAGATTATAACATTAAAAAAATAGGTCCAAAAATTGAAAATCATGATTTATTTCCAGAGAAATGCAATGTTACAATTGCAAAAAAAATAAATGAAAACCATATTAAATTAAAAGTTTGGGAAAGAGGAGCGGGACTTACTAAAGCTTGTGGCACAGCAGCTTGTGCAACAGCTCTTGCTGGTAAAATCAATAATTTAATAAAATTTCCAGTAAATCTTGAGTTTGAATTAGGTAAATTAGAAATAAATATTGATGAAAATAATTTTATTTATATGAAAGGACCTGTTTCAAAAATACAGGAAATTAAAATTAATCTTTAATGAGTATATTTGAAAAATTTAAATTAGGTTTTAAAAGAAGCGCATCTAATATTGCATCTGGTTTAAAAGAGATAATAATAAAAAAGGAAATTGATGATGATACGCTTAATAAAATAGAGGAATTTTTAATCAGTGCAGATGTTGGGGTGGATGCTTCTAATGATATTAGATCAATACTATCAGATAAAAAAATAGATCCTAACTCTGATCCTATTCATGAGGTAAAAAAAATACTTAATGAATATATTGTTGAACTAATGGAGCCTTTAGAAAATAAAAAAATTTTTGAGACCAAAAATTATTTAAATGTAATTTTGGTTTCTGGCGTCAATGGAGTCGGTAAGACAACAACAATTGGGAAAATAGGCAAAATTCTTAAAAAAAATAACAGTAAGGTATTATTTGGAGCTTGTGATACTTTTAGGGCAGCAGCAATAGAACAATTAGAAACTTGGTCAAAAAAAATTGGAGTTGAAATAATAAAGTCAGAGGCTAAATCAGATCCTGCTTCTGTTGCCTATAAAACTTTAGAATATGCAAAAAATAACTCTTTTAATGATGTATTGCTTGATACCGCTGGGAGACTACAAAATAAGAAGAATTTAATGGATGAATATAAAAAAATTGCAGGTGTTTTAAAAAAATTAGATTCAGATGCTCCTCAGGAAGTAATTCTAATATTAGACTCAACTTCTGGTCAAAATGTTATTAATCAAGTAGAAGAATTCAATAAAATAATTCCGGTCACCGGACTTATAATGACAAAGTTGGATGGAACAGCAAAGGGTGGTGTTTTAATATCTGTGGCAAGGAAATTTAAACTACCTATAATTTGTCTAGGTCTTGGTGAAAAAGAAGATGATTTGCAAATTTTTGATGCTAAAAAATTCGCTGATGCATTTACTGAAATTAATTGATTAAATTGTTAGCTATAAGTGGCTTATAGATATTACAAGAAAATTCTGAGTTAAGACTCTCATACCCACAATTGTGGGAATATGTTGATATTATAAAATTTAAATTATTTTTTTTATTATAAATGTTAAGTTTTTGCTTTTTAATATCAAACTTAAAATTTTTACTTATTTCTTTCTTTGCACTAATCATGATTAAAGTGTTGTCGTCTTTTAATAAATAATATGCAAAATCGTCAGGAAAAACAGGATATTTATAATCTAATAAAAATTTTTTTGCAGTTTTAGGGAACCAATCATAAGACACTAAGGGTAGTTCTTTATCTAAAATGTTATCATAAAAATAAAGATCTTGAGGATAGTCATTGATGTAATTAGAATTTTCTCCTCGAGCTAAGATTGCTTTTTCTCTTGGTTTGAAAAATAAGGTAAAATGTTTATTATGTGATTCCATTTTTCCTATATAAAAATAATCACTTATTGACTTATTTGTCTCAGCTAATGATTTAGAAGAATAAAACAATGCCAACAAAAATAAAACAGCTGAAGAATAAAATATTATCAATAAAGTAAAAATAATTTTTTTCATTAGCTTATTAAACTACATAAAAAAAATGAAGATTATTTGTTTTAATTGTGTCTTAATTTAAACTTTTTATAAAATTATCAATTGAATTTATGAGATTTTTATTAAATTCCATCATATGATCATCATAATCATTAAAATACTTATATTTTGGATTATTTGCTATTTCAAAAATTTTAATGCCCATATCATATGGAACAATTTTATCTTTCATTCCATGCATAATTAAAATTGGAGAATTTATATATTTAATTTTATTTATAGAATCGTATCTATCCTTAAGCATTATATTTACTGGCAAATATGGATAATAAATTTTTGCCAAATCAACCATAGAAGTAAATGGAGACTCAAGAATTATGCCTGCAAAATCAAAATCCTTGGCTAAATCTATAGATATAGCTGTTCCTAAAGACTCCCCATATAAAATTAAATCATGATCTTCAACACCATTTGAATTAAGCCATTTTTTAGCCGCCCTTGCATCGAAGTATATTCCATCTTCACTTGGATTACCTTTGTTTCCACTAAAACCTCTGTATGCAAATATTAAATAATTTATGTTTAGTTTAGACAAATCATTTAGTTTATATATTCTATTTTCAAGTTTACCTGCATTACCATGAAAAAAAATTAAAGTTTTTAATTTTGGATCTTTTTTAAAATACCATCCAACCAATTTATTTTCTGACGAAATAGTTATTTTTTTAATTTTATGATCTAATAGTTTTTCTTCTAAATAGTTGTTTTCTGAAGGATGATATAATAAGCTTCTTTGTAAAGTATAAATTACTAGTATAATTAGAAAATATATTCCAAAAATAAAAGTTAAAGTTAAATATATAGTTTTCACTTTAATCGTAAAATTATTTTTTCAAATTAAATTTATTGATATTAAGATTTATCAAAAAAAGCTTCGTATATCATCATTGCAATTGCGATACCCATGAGTATATATACTGGTAATACATCAAAAAAACCTATCATCATTGATTTGGTTAACGTGGTTGCTAAACCAACGAGAAAAAAAAGTGCGAAAGACAAACCTATTATTGTGACTATTTTATTCATTATGTTTTTTACTTTTTTGTTCTAGCCAACGAGCAACACTTAAAAACCTAAGATCATCAAATCTGTCGCCAATCAATTGAACGCCTAAAGGTAAGTTATTTTCTCCCTGAAGTAAAGGTAGAGAAATTGCTGGAGTTCCCATAAAGGACCAGACTTTGTTAAAATCTGCTATCCCTGTACTTTTTAGACCTTTGTTAGCAACGCCTGCACTAGCCGGGGTAATGACACCATGATAATCCTCAAATACTTCCTTATATGACTCATAACTTCTTTTCATAAAATCAATTGCTTCCGCATATTGCTTTGCAGAATATTTCATACCTCTAGAAATTGCAGATTTCATTTCTTTCGATAGCTTTGCTTTGGATTTTTTATAATAATCTTGAAAATTATTTGCTAAATCAGTTTCATGAATTACTTGATGATATTTATTTATATCCTCAAAATATGATGGGGTATCGAAAATCTCAATATTCTTTTTAAAAACCTTTATAAAATATTCAAATGACTCCCTAGATTTTTTATCTATTTTTTTCCAGCTATTAGTTTTATAAAAAATAAATTTTGGTTCAAAAAGAAGATCTTTTTTACATTCATTTAACATATTGTCAGCGGAATAATGTACTGTCGCGTCGTCGTACAAATCTTTTTTGATTAAAATCTTGGCTAATAAAGCAACATCTTCAACTGTTTTTCCAAAAACTCCAACGTGATCCAACTTAAATGAAGTTTTTAATACTCCATTTCTTGATATCAAACCATAAGAGGGTTTATAACCAACTACTCCACAAAATGAAGCAGGTCTTATCACAGAACCTCCTGTTTGTGAGCCAATTGAAAGTGGAGCCATATGCGAAGCTATAACAGCAGCTGATCCACTAGAGGAACCTCCTGGAGTTCTTTCGTAATCATGTGGGTTTCTAGTTTTTGGTGGCCCTAAGTACGCAAGTTCAGATGTCGCTGTTTTTCCCATAATAATTGCACCAGCAGATTTTAGTAATTCTACAGCCTCAGCATTTTGTGATCTTTTGTTCCCTTTTCTTAAAATTGTTCCACACTCAGTAGGCATATCAAAAGTTCCAAAAATATCTTTAACAGCTACTGGAACTCCATGGAGAACACCTAAAGGCTTACCTGTTTTTCTATAATCATCAGCTTCTTTAGCTTTTTCTAATAAAAGTTTTTTATTAAAGTGTACCCAAGCCTTTATATCTTTTTCAAATTTGTTTATTCTTTCAATATATTGCTCACAAACCTCTACGGAAGTTATGTTTCCTTCCTTTATCTCCTGGGCGAGTTTTTCAACTTTTAAATTAAATATAGTGGACATTAAAATTTATTAATTTGCAAATAAAGTTTCTGGTAACCACAAAGCTATTCCTGGAAATAAATACATTAAAACCATTGCGAAAATTACTATTGCTAAAAAAGGCATAATACCTCTAAATATTTCCATAAGCTCAACATTTTTACTTTGAACACCTTTTAAATAATACGCAGACATTGCCATGGGGGGTGTTAAAAATGATGTTTGTAAATTTAATGCAATTAACATTGCAAAGAAATATGGGTTAACACCAAAAAATTCTACTAAAGGTAAGAATATTGGTACAAAAATTATTAGAATTTCTGTCCATTCTAATGGCCAACCTAGTAAAAAAATAATTATTTGAGTAATCACTAAAAATTGCCATGGTGCTAAATCCATTGATTTAAAAAAATGCTCAAAAACTTCATGTCCACCAAGATATGAAAATACTGCAGCAAAAGTCCAAGATCCTATGAATAACCACATGATCATTGCTGTAGTTTTAGCTGTTAAAAACACTGACTCTTTAAAATTTTTCCATTTCAATGACTTGTAAAAGAAAGATAAAACTAATGATCCAAAAGCACCAACGGCTGCTGCTTCTGCTGGGGTTGCTAACCCAGCTAAAATTGTGCCTAAAACTAAAATTATTAATGAGAATAGAGGTAAAAAGGAAACTATTACTTCCCTTATAATAACTGATCTTGGTGGTATTTCCTCCTTAGGTGGTTTTGGAGCAATTGATGGGTTAAAATATGCTCTAGTTATCGCATATACAATATACAAACCCGCCAACATAAGTCCTGGAAATATAGCTGCTGCAAATAATCTTAATGGTGATAACTGTGCTATCACCGCGTAAACAATAAGCATAATACTTGGTGGAATTAAAATACCTAAACAACCCCCTGAACAAATAACACCAGAAGCAAATTTTTTATCGTATCCTGCTTTTACCATAGCTGGCCATGCTAGTAATCCCATCAAAGTAACAACTGCACCAATTATACCGGTTGCAGTTGAAAACAATGTGCAGGTTATTAGTGCTGCTACTGCCATTGAAGCTGGCAAGCCATGAGAAGCTAATCTTATAGCGTTAAATAATCTTGCAACAATTCCAGCTCTCTCAACTAAATATCCCATAAATAAAAACAATGGAACAGCAGTTAAAACAGTATTGTCCATAACTGAATATGTGTTTTGAACAAATAATTGAAATATTCTATTATCTAATAAGTGATCCATCCTAGATGGGTCATAATATGCAAAATATCCAAAACCAATTCCCATTGCCATTAAAGTAAAAGCGATTGGAAAACCCAAAAGAACAGCGAACAAGAAAATTCCCATCATTAAGATAGCAATCTCAGGATTGGTTAAACTAAATAACATCTTTTTGATCCTCGTCTTGTGCTGTTCTCATTAATATTTTTTCTGTCTCTTCTGCAACAACCATTCTTGATGGCCAGTACCCAGTTTGAATGCAGATAATTGATCTAAAAACTTCGCTAATTCCTTGTATTATTAAAAGCACACCTGATAAAGGTATTAAAGATTTTGCCATATAAATCTGAATTTGTGCTGGACTATTCCAGCTAGTTTCTTTTATTTTCCATGCCATAGCAGCATATTCATATCCATAAAAGGCTAATGCAAGAACTCCTGGAAAGAAAAATATAATATATAAAATCAAGTCAATCCAACCTTGTGTTTTTGGTTTAAACAATCTGTAAATTACATCACCTCTAACATGGGCTTCTGTAGATAAAGTGTATGCTCCAGCCATCATAAATATTGCACCGTACATTTGAAGACTAAAATCAAAGTTCCACAAAGTTGGAGCATTGAATGCATATGCCATTATTACTTCATAGCATGTTCCACCCATTAAAATTACAATGCACCAGGAAAAAGCTTTTCCCATAGATGTACTTAATCTATCCGCAAATTTAATGAATGATCTCATAATAATATTTGTTATTAATAACAAAAAGGGGGCTAAAAAGCCCCCTTTTTTTTAAAAACTTGAAAAGTATTAGATTTTAACTTTTCCTATTGGACCAAACTCATTCTCATAAGCAAGTTTGTAGTTAGGTTGATTCATCAATAAGTATTTCATTACTCTCTTAGCGTAAGCTTTTTGAGAGTCTACTACTTTTTTGAAGAAAGCATCTTTTGATGAAAAATCACCAATTACTTTGTCCCAACCTTTTAGCTGTTCCGCTAAAATTTCATCTGAAGTTTGATAAACATTTACTTTATGTTCATTCATCAACATCGATAAATCAGCAGAATATCTTACTAACGCTTTAAAATAGTTAGCAGTATTAGCAGCATAAGCAGCATTTTTTAATATTGCTTGATGAGTTGGTGATAGGTTATTGAATGATTTTTTGTTAACAGGTATTTCAAACATCTCTTGAGATTGGTGAAAACTACCTAAGTGATAATGCTTAGATACGTCTTGCATTCCAAACTGTGAGTCTGAAGTAGGGTTGTTAAACTCAGCTGCCTCAATCAAACCAGTTTTCATAGCTGGTTGAATTTCACCACCTGGTAATTGTCTTACAACCATTCCCATAGCAGTTAAAACGTTAGTAGCTAAACCAACAGTTCTATACTTCATTCCTTTAACATCGGATACTTTAGTTACATTCTTTTTAAACCATCCAAATGGTTGAGCTGGCATAGGCATATGAAATAAACCTACATAATCGAAACCAACTTTAGCTAAAGTTTCCTCATATAGAGCTCTTCCACCACCTTCTTCCATCCATCCCATTACTTCTTGAGATGACATTCCATAAGATGGACCTGTTCCAAATAGTGAAGCAGCTGGATTTTTTCCATACCAATATGCTGTCACCCAGTGACCCATATCAAGTACCCCAGAACTTACTGCTTGCCCTATTTCAGATGTTTTGACAACTGCACCAACAGGCTGTAGATCTATTTTTAATTTACCGCCAGACATGTCACTAACCATTTTGCAATAATCTCCTGCCATTTCAAAAAATATGTTAGCGCCACTTGGCCATGCTGCTTGCATTTTTAAAGTAATGTGACCATCACCAAATGCAAGATTTGGCATAGCTACTGCTGCTGTTGCTGCTGCACCAGTTGCTGCTGCTGCCTTAAAGAATTTTCTTCTTGAAGGCATGTTTTTTTTCAATGATTTTTTCTTTTCAATCATTATTTTCTCCCTCTTTAAGTTAATTAACTTAATAATTTAAACATATATCTAAACGAGAGTCTTTGCCCAAATTGGCGAAGTACAAAAAAAATACAATCTGAAATTGTATATATCTTCTAGTTTACTTTGTTTTTGCAGTTACCTGTAGTGAAGAATTCGTTAATGTTATCAATTGCCAAATTTGCCATGGCTGTTCTAGTTTCCTTAGTAGCACTTCCTAAATGAGGAAGTATGAATGCGCTTGGATGTTTTAAATATCCTGGATTTAAATTAGGTTCATTTTTATAAACATCCAAACCAACTGCATAAATTTTTCTTCTCTTGAGAGCATCTATCATTGCTTCATCTTCTACAATGTCTCCTCTAGCAACGTTAGTTATAACTGCTCCTTTAGGCAAGTACTCGATTGTTTCTTTGTTAATCATATCAATTGTTTCTTTTGAAGCAGGACAGCAAATCGATAATACATCAGAAACAGAGAGTAAATTTTTTAAACTTTCATGATAGATTGCACCCTGCTCTTTATCTTCGCTCAGTTTTGATCTGTTATGGTAATGAATTATCATTCCAAGTGGTTTGGCAACCTTTGCAATCTTTTGTCCAATTCTTCCCATTCCCAAAATACCTAATCTTGTACCTGTTAATTGCTTGCCAATTAATAAATCTGCTGACCAAACCCATCCACCTTCTCTGGCTTTTTCTATACCTTCTGATGCCCGTCTACACGCTCCTAAAATCAATAGCACCCCGATTTCTGCAGTAGCGTCAGTTAAAACGTCAGGAGTATTTGTTACTGCTATCCCCCTTTTTTTTGCTGCTTCTAGATCTATATTTCCAAAACCAACAGCAAAATTTGAAATTATTTTTATAGTTTCAGGTAGCTGATTTATAGTATCTGCGTCAAGTTTATCTGTAAGAGCTGATAAAATACCATCACAACCATTGCTCATTTCAATTAATTTCTTTTGTGAATAAAGCTCATCATTTAAATTAAAGCTTGCATCAAAAGTTTTAGACGCTTTTTGTTCACATGATCTTAATAGTTTTCTAGTTATTAAAATTTTTTTCATTTAATTTTTTAAATTAATTAAGATCAAAAATCTTTCCAGGATTCATTATATTGTTTCGGTCAATAGTTCTTTTTATTGATTTCATTAAAGGGATGCTATCACCATGCTCTTTTAATAAATATGCTTTTTTATGTAAACCAACACCATGTTCGCCTGTAATTGTGCCATTTAATTCTAAGGTTTTGTCAATCAATAGATCGCTGAATTTTCTTATCCTGTCATAAGTTTCATTTTCTTTTGGATCATAAGGTAGAACAACATGGAAATTTCCATCTCCTAAATGTCCAACCATAGGAGCTCTTAAACCAAGTTTTTTTGTTTGATCTTCTGCAAAATTTACACACTCAGTTATGTTTGAAATTGGAAGACATACATCAGTTGAATAGACTCTCCCATTATTTATTAAAGCTTTAACTGAATAGTAAACATCCCATCTTGCTTGCCAAAGTTTGTTACGTTCTGCTAAATCTTTTGCCCATTTAAATGAGCTTCCATTATTTTCTTGGGAAATTTCCTCAACAATTTTTATATTTTCCTGGTTTGATGTCTCAGTTCCATGAAATTCAAAAAATAGAGTTGGTACTGCTTCAATATCTTTAAGTTTAGAATAGTTGATACTAATCTCCATTTGTTCTTTGTTAAGCATCTCAATTCTTGCAATTGGAACACCATACTGAATTATGTGCTGCGCTGTTTGAACTGCCATTTCTAATGAAGGAAAATGACATACAGCACTCATTATACTTTCAGGTATTGGTGACAGTCTTAACTGGACTTCAGTAATTATCCCTAGCGTTCCCTCTGATCCAATAAAGAGATTTGTTAAATTATAGCCAGCTGAGGTTTTTTTTGTTCTGCTTCCAGTATTTATAATGTCGCCATTTGGTAATACGACGGTCAGACCAGATATTACAGTTTTCATAGTGCCATATTTAACAGCCATAGTTCCTGAAGCTGAAGTTGATGCCATACCGCCTATTGCAGCATTGGCTCCTGGATCAATTGGAAAAAAAACTCCATCCTCTCTTAAGTAATCATTTAATTGTTCTCTTGTTACGCACGCTTGAACCCTACAATCAA
>MDTB01049101.1_pt1 | contig 10188 bp, 9 predicted proteins | sample 811161 | NCBI WGS metagenome assembly MDTB01 (sample SAMN05326650, study PRJNA326480) | marine metagenome | isolation source: seawater | place: Mediterranean Sea | collected 2009
CAATGCCCAATGCGCGCGCAGTGTCCGGCTGGTGCCAATGCCCCAAAGCCGAAGTGCAGGCGAGGCCTGAGGGGCTGTATGGTGGTTTTCCGGGGCTGCCTGCGGGCACATGTTTACGGTTCCTGATTTGCCATATTGTGACATTGACACAGTGCCCTAAAAGTCCGAGCCTAGTCATCGCGAAAATATACTAAGAGCAAAATAAGCGGGGCAATATGGGTGGTTTGGGACAACTGACGGCTGGCCGGCTCATCAACGATGCAACGGTCTGGGGGCGCGACGACTTTCCCGATGATCGGTCCTGGGTCGAGCCGCTTCCGGAATCACTTGTCGCCGACATGCAGAGCAATTTATCAGGCCTCAAACGCCGGCAGCTCGCGGCACAGGAAATAACGCCTGCCGACTTTCCTTTGCCGATGAGTGCGGGGTTCTTGGACGCGGTCAATACGATGATTGAACATGGCCCAGGATTTGCGCTTTTAACCGGCTTCCCGATTGATCGCTTCAGCTATGACGATACGGTATTGCTATATGCCGGGTTGATGAGCCATTTCGGCAGCATCACGGTGCAAAGCCGGGCCGGTGAATATGTTGTCGATGTCTCCGACAAGGGCCGGCCGATTGGCCCTGAAGCACGCGGTCATTATGGCCGCGATGGTTTGCCTTTCCATGCCGATGGCGGTAATGCGGTGAGCTTATTATGCTTACAAACCGCCCCTGAAGGTGGCCGAAGCTTGCTGGTTTCCGGGGCTAAAATTTATAATGAAGTGGTGCGCCAACATCCTGAATACCTGCCGATTTTAGAACGCGGATTTCATCACCATCGGCGCGAAGAACGTGACCCGGGTGACGCTCCCGTGACCCCGTGGCGGACGCCTGTTTTCGCATTCTATGATCGCCATTTTCATATCGCTTACGTGCGCCCCTCGATTGATTTCTGCGCGGCAGAAGGTGTTCTGATCAGTGCCGAGGAGGTGGCGGCGATGGATTTCATCGATGCTGTTATCGCCCGGCCCGAGACGCAGGTCTCGATGGCGCTGCGGCCCGGCGACCTGCAAATCGTCAATAACTTCCTGGTGCTGCATTCACGAACAGCATATCAGGATGCCGGCGGCCATCGGCGGCATTTGGTGCGGTTGTGGTTGGATAATCCGCAGGCGTTGCGAAACGGCCCGGGTAAAATGGATTGGTACATGCCCGAGCGGTCGCGATTTCTTGCCACGCGCGGCCATTTGTTAGATGGCTACACGCCTCGATAGGGCAGCTATCTTAGCGTGCAGCTTCAGGTTGGTGTATTTGCTTAAATGGTCAGCAGGGTTGAACCTGTGGTTTGCCGACCCTCAAGGGCGGCATGTGCCGCACTGGCATCTTTCAAGGCAAAAGTTTGGTTGATTTCAATGGCCACCCCGGCGCGCACCGCGTCAAACAACGGCTCGGCGATTTCCCGGGTAAGCTCAGGTGTGGCGGTATGTGGAGCCAGACCGGGGCGCGTGAAATACAGCGCTTTGCCAGCCAATGCGGTGCCGGGAACGGCCGGCGGCGGCCCTGACGCGGCACCAAAGGACACGAACACCCCAAACGGCGCTAAGCTGGCCAAGGAGCCTTCATAGGTTGCCGCGCCGACGCCGTCATAGACCACCGGCACGCCTTTGCCGTCCGTGATCTCCAGCACCCGTTCGGCAAAATTTTCACGGCTGTAATCAATGGTGTGATGATATCCGTGAGCTTTCGCAATGGCGGCTTTTTCGTCGCTGCTGACGGTCCCGATAACGGTCGCGCCGAGCTTGTTGAGCCATTGCCCAATGATCAAACCGACACCCCCGGCGGCAGCGTGGAACAGCACCGTTTGACCGGCTTGCACAGGAAATGTCTTCCGCACCAGATAGGAGGCCGTTAAGCCTTTGAGCATCATCGCGGCGGCTTGATGGTCCGTGATATCATCCGGCAGGGCGATCAAGCGCGACGCCGGATAGACTCGCATTTCAGCATAGGAACCGGGTGGGCCCATAACATATCCAACCCGGTCACCAGGCTTCACATTGTCGACACCCGCACCAACGGCTTCGACGACACCGACAGCTTCCATGCCAATCGACGATGGAAATTTGACCGGGTATTTGCCTGCTCGCTGGTAAGTGTCGATGAAATTCAGACCAACAGCGGTTTGCCGCAGCAAGGCTTCACCGGCGGCGGGAACAGGGGTGCTGATCTCCTCCCATTTCATAACCTCAGGGCCACCGGCTTGATGGACCCGAATAGCATACGGCATATTACAATCCTTCTTGTGAGCTAACCGCCGAAACGGGGGTTAATCAGTTAAGCCTAATTCTTGCGCTTTGATCTGCAGCGCCAGGTATTTGGAGTAGACCCGACATTGTGAAAAGGCCCCGCCTGTGAACCACAAACCAGGCTGGCCGGTCCGCATCCACATATTGGTCAACTCTTGGGTTTCCTCGGAATAGCCCCAGACTTGTTTGACGCGGTTGGCAACAGCGTCACCAAAGAGTTTTTCGACCAAGAACATTTGGCCCTGATAACCTGTTGCCAAAACCACCAGTTCGGCATCGCGTTGGCTGCCGTCTTTTAAGCGCACGCCGGTGCTCTCGAATTGTTCGATGTCATGGTACTGTAGGAGGTTAATTTTGCCGTCGACGATCAAATCGGAACAGCCGACATTGAAATAATAACCACCGCCATGATTGCGATATTTCAGCGGCCAACCAGTGCCGTTTTCACCAAAATCAATCCGGAAACCTGCTTTTTCAAGGCCATCCAGCAGCGGTTTATCAAGGTCGCGGACTTTGTCGGTGACTTCCTTGTAAGAACGCTTCAACAGCGGCAGCGCCATGGAGGCGTTGATCAAGTCCCGGTCATCCATTGATGGCCCTTCACCCACATAGACACCATCATACAGCTGGGCGCTTGGCTCGACGTTGATGATGATCGTTGGACTCCGTTGGACCATGGTGACATCGGCACCATTGCCTTGCAGGTCTTGGCTAATATCATGGGCGCTGGTGCCGGTGCCGAAGACCATGACTTTGCGCCCCCGCCATTCAGCGCCGCTGCCGAATTGGCTGGAATGCACAACTTTGCCGTCAAAATTCGGCAGTGACGGGATATCAGGCATTTTAGGGGTGCCACTGACACTGGTTGCCATGATGATGTGACGCGGCCGCAATTGCCGCTTGCTGCCATCGGCATTTTCAATGGTCGCAATCCAGCAATTATTCGCCTCATCACGTTCGGCGGCGATTAAACTGGTTTCGGTCCAAAAGTTAATCTCCATGGCTTCGACGTAGAATTCTAACCAATTGGCAATTTTATCTTTTGGGATGTAGGTCGGCCAACCCTTCGGGAAGGGCAGATATGGCATGTGATTGCTGGTGATCTGATTATGCAGCTTTAAGCCATGGTAGCGCAGCCGCCAATTATCACCGATGCGGGTTTCGCGGTCGATCACCAAAGTATCTAAGCCAAGCTCGTTCAGGCAGGCAGCCGAGGTTAACCCGGCATGGCCGCCGCCAACCACCAAGACGTCGGGATCGCGGTCTTCATAGGTGCAGGTTGATTGCCGTTGATCCAGCCAGTTTGGTCCGCCGAAATCACGCTCGAAGGCAGGCTCTTGGCGTCCGGCGTGAATGCTGGCTTCATCATGGCCGGTAATCGCCGCCAGGGCCGTCAACAAAGACCAGGCTTGGGTTGGATGCTCACCTGCCGGGCCGTCCAGGCGCAAGCGCAGCAAGCCCTCACCACGGCCGATTTTGGTGTCGAAGCGAATGAAGGCTTCCACCACTTGAGCGCCGGCGCGGCTTAAGCGGCGTGGCGGGCAGCGGTCCATATCAAGGGCAAAATTATGGGCCCCTGAGGTCGCCGTTGTTTGGGCGATTTTATCGGCGATTGCCGCTGCGCTGCTGACAGTTTCCATATGCCAGGAATAGGCAACGATGTCGCGCCAATGGCTGTCATCTTCAAACAGCGGGGCGATCTGCGCCGGATCGCGGCTTGTCAGTGCGTCATTGAATCCGGCAAGCCAGCTTTCCGCGAGACGGGCAGGTTGGCTCTCATAAGCATCGGGCATTTTAATTCCGCTTTCTGGTTAGAGTCTTACTGCGGCTTATTCGGCCGCTATTTCAGCACCGCTTTTGCGCATCACAAAACCTTCGTAACCATTTTTGGCCACGTCCTCACAAATGTTGCGGTAATGTGCCATGCCGCCTGCATAGGGCATGAAAATGCGGGGCTTGCCGGGGACATTTGCGCCCAGATACCAGGAATGATTGGCCTGTGGCATCAAGGTTGCGTTGGCCGCGCGGTTGACTTCCGCGACCCATTCATCGGCATAGCTCTCGGTGGTTTCGACGGTCGCATAGTCATGCTCTTGCATGTGCGCGATACAGGCCGTGATCCAATCAACATGCTGTTCGATGGCAACCGGCATATTACACAGCACCGAGGGGCTGCCAGGGCCGGTAACAGTGAACAGATTTGGAAAGCCGGCGATTTGCAAACCAAGATAGGTCCTGGGACCGGCGCTCCATGCTTGCTTCAAGCTTTGCCCGTCGCGCCCAGTAATATCCATTTTCATCATTGTTCCGGTCATGGCATCGAAGCCAGTCGCGAAGACAATAATATCCAGCGGGTATTCGCGCTCGCTGGTTTTAACGCCATTGGCGGTAATGCATTCAATCGGCGCTGTTTTCAGATTAACCAAGGAGACGTTATCGCGGTTGTAGGCTTCGAAATAATTGGTATCGATCGGCGGCCGCTTGGTGGCATAGGGATGGTCGATATCAGATAAAACACGCGCTGTTTCAGGATCATTAACAACGCTGCGGATTTTGTTCTTCAAAAACTCGGCAGCGGTATCATTGGCGGCTTTATTGGTGCCGATGTCTTGGAATGTGGCCCGGAAGCGCAAGCCGCCGACCTCCCACGCTTTTTCGTACAGCGCCAGGCGTTCCTGATCATCAACCGAAAAAGCGCTAGCTTCCGAAATACGGAAAGGGTGTCCGTTCGGTGTACTTTGGATTAATTGCCGAATTTCATCATGGTTTTCGCGGGTGTATTGCTTGAACTCATCACTTAACGGGCCATTCCGGGCCGGCACGCTGTAGTTGGCGGTGCGCTGGAAAACGGTCAAATGAGCGGCTGTTTCAGCAATCACCGGGACAGCCTGAATGCCGGTTGACCCGGTGCCGATTTGGCCAACCCGCTTACCTGTGAAATCAACCCCCTCATGGGGCCATTCACCGGTGTGGTACCACTCGCCGGCAAAGCTATCGCGGCCCGGGATATCGGGCACATTTGCAGATGACAAACAGCCGACGGCAGCAACCAAATAGGTTGCTTTAACTCGCTCTCCTGCGGCTGTTTCAATCAACCAGCGATTTTCCGCCTCCAGAAAGCGGGCCGCCGTGATGCGGGTGTCAAATTGAATATTCTCACGCAGCTGAAAATGATCGGTCACATGATTCAGGTAGCGCATGATCTCGGCTTGGCCGGGATAACGCTCGGACCATTCCCATTCCTCCAACAATTCCTTGGAGAAATAATACGAATACGAATGGCTTTCGCTATCACAGCGTGCGCCTGGGTAGCGATTCCAATACCAGGTGCCGCCAACGCCGCTGGCAGCTTCAAATAATTTTACCTTAAGACCAAGCTTGTCGCGCAGACAAAGCAGCTGGTACAGCCCGGAAAAGCCGGCGCCAATGACCACCGCATCAAGCGTTTCAATATCATTGTGATGTTTACCGTCAGGCATCGTATGAAGTCCCCATTATCATTCGACGCCCTTTGGCGCCGCCGTGAATTGCTCAATAATAGCTAAAAAATTTGTGGACCGTCTAGCAGTCATGGATTGGTCATTTTGCCCTTACCCAATTTTTGATGAAAGCCCGCCATCAACGGGCATCATCAGGCTGGTGATGTAAGCGGCTTCATCAGACGCCAAAAATACCGCTGCATTGGCCACATCCCAGGCGGTCCCCATGCGGTTCAGCAAAGGCACCCGAGAATCCCGTTCTTGGCGAATCACGTCACGGGCCACATTGCGCTCGCTGGCCCGTCGCTCAATCGCCATTGGCGTGTCAATCAAGCCGGGCAGGATGGCATTGGCGCGAATCCCATACTCGGCATTTTCCAGGGCCAAGTGATGCGTCATCGTGTTGATCGCACCCTTGCTGGTCTTATAGGTAATGCCGGAGCGGGCATTTGGCTCGCTGCGGGCACAGATCGATGAGATTGAGGAGACATTCAAGATGACCCCCGATTTCTGCGTCCGCATCACAGGCAGCACATGTTTACAGGTCATGAACATGCCCTTCAGGTTCATCCCCATCAGCATGTCCCACACCTCGGCATCCATCTCGGCGGTATCGCGGTCGCCTTGTGAGCGGCCCACATTGTTATGCAGGATGTCGATCCGGCCATAGCGCTCGACGCAGCTGGCAGCGATCGCCCGGCAGTCATCCTCGCGGGTGATGTCGGCGGCCAAAACCGACGCTTCGCCGCCGTCGGCGGCGATGGCATCAGCGGTGCTTTCGGCGCGCTCCATATCCAGGTCAACCACCAGAACTTTGGCGCCTTCTTGGGCAAACCGGATGGCTGTTGCTTTGCCGTTACCAACAGTTTCGCCGGGCTGCTGACCGGCACCGACGACGATGGCAATTTTTTCTGCAAGACGCATGGTAGTTCCTTTACAACGCGGGGGATGGAAGTTTACGGCAGGCCGGCACCGGGGACATCAACAGCGATGCTTTCAATTCGTCCGGCGCGCGCTTGGGCGGCGGCAGGACCGGAGCCGGTATTGGTGCAGATAAACAGCGTGCGGCCATCGCTGCCGCCCAGCATGCAGGCATAAGAGCCGCGCCCATTGGTGTCGATGCGGCGCTCGATCTGGCCGGTCGGCAGCACTCGGTAAGTCTGTTTGGCACGCGGATCGGCAACCCAAACGGCACCCTCGGCATCAAGGCAAATACCGTCAGGATAGCCGCCGTCCAGATCAGCGAAAACACGGCGGTTTGACAGCGTGCCGTCTTGGCCCCGATCAAAAGCGGTCAGCTTCCCGCCATAGGTCTCTGCGACAATTAAGGTGCCGCCATCAGGGCTGATCACAATGCCATTGGGGAACAGCAAATCATCGGCGGCAACCCGGCAGCGGCCGTCGGCATCGACACGCACCAAGTTGGTTGCGGTTACGGCCTCACCGGCACGATGGTCAAAGCCAAAATTGCCGACATAGGCGCCGCCTTGGTCATCGACCACCATGTCATTGCACCAGAAACGGGCATGGGCGGACAGGTCGGCATGCGGCCGCAGCCCGTCCGGACCGGCGATGAGCAGCTTTTGGTCGGTCATCGAGACGACCATCAACGCGCCGTCCGGCCGCCAGCCCAGGCCTGAGGGTTGCCCCGGCACCGTCGCCAAGGTGGTACGACTGCCGTCCATCGCCAAGGCGATAACCTCATGGGCGTAGAAATCTGACAGCACCAGGCAGCCATCCCGCCAGCGCGGTGCTTCAGGAAAGGTCAGATCGTCCAGATGCAGGGTGAGATCGGTCATGTTCCAGGGGTTTCTTTTGCCGGAAACGGGAACCGCTCCAAATAGGGGGCGTATTCCGCCTCAACGTCAATCTCAAGGCTGCCAAGCACCCGCACAACACCGCAATAAAATCCAATTGTCACAATCAGATCGACCAGATCTTCACGGTCGAAATAGCCGCTGAGCTTGGCAAAGCTGTCGGCACTGACAGCCTGATCATTGACCATTTCGCGGGCGGCTTTCAAAACCACCGTCTCACAGTCCGGAAGCCCGCCGGCACCTTCGCCATCGTCGCTTTCCCGGCTGATGGCATGAATATCGGCCTCGCTGACGCCAAATTGGTCAAGCCCAAGCTTGGTATGATGGGAATATTCATAATCGCTGCGGGCAAGATAGCCGACCTGAATAATGGCCAGTTCCCGCAACCGCTTATCTAGTTTTGAGCCATAGCGCATATATTCCGCCAGACCGCCCCAGGCGCGAGTCATGCCGGGGCTGTTGACCAACGCACGGTAAAGGGCAATCGGTCGCTGCAGCAGCTCTTTATCCGCTTCGGCAAGATCATCGACATCCAAATAGGGGATGCGCGCCATCCTTCATCTCCCAGCATTAATTTTTGTTTGAAGTCTCCCAGAAACATCATTTTGCCGGACAAAACCGACCTCTGGCAATGGCTTTTCTTAGCTGCGACAATCGACAGCGTTTTGGCGTCACTGAATAAAGCGATGCATGCCGCCGTCCACCGGGATCACACAGCCGGTGATATAGCTGGCCATTGGCGATACCAAAAAGGCCACGAGACGCGCCAATTCCTCAGGCTCGCCAAAGCGACCGGCAGGGATATTTGCGTTGATGAAAGCCTGCCGACTTTCTTCGCTTGGATGCAGGCGGGTTAAAATTTGCTCGCTGTTGATCCGCCCGGGGGGCACACAATTGACGGTCACGCCGTCGGCAGCAACATCCCGTGACATGCCTTTGGCCCAGGCGTGGGTGGCGGCACAGCCGGCCAGTCCGGCATTGGCGGTGAACGGCTCTAAAATGCCGGTGACATGAATGATGCGGCCCCATTTCTGGGCCCGCATATCGGCCAAAAATTCATAGGTTAAGCGCCGCCCCATGGTGAATTTCAGCATCATCGCTTCGTCCCAGGCGCTTTCCGGGGCATTTTCCGGCAGCGTTCGTGACAGGCCGGCATTGTTCACCAAGATGTCAACTGGGCCGAGTTGCGCGCGCACGGCGGCGGCCAAACCCGCCGGGCCGTCATCACGGGTCAGGTCGGCAGCAATAATCAGCGGCCGGATGCCGCCTGCGGCGGTGATCTCATCGGCAAGGCTGGCCAGTAAATCGGTGCGCCGTGCGGAAATCACTAAGCGCACGCCTTCGCCTGCTAAGACCCGCGCGATGCCGCGGCCAATGCCGGCGCTGGCACCGGTCACAAGGGCAGTTTTATCGGTCAGTTGTAAATCCATTTGGATGGCTCCTAGGTCAAGGCGGTGGGGATGATTGGCAAATGCCGAAGGGATCGCATTCTGGCATTAAAATGCCCCATGAGCGGAATGATTTTTTATGCTATCTTTGGGTGCTTAAGCGGCAGGGGGTGGCGTAATGCGCTTAGATGACAAAGTCACCGTGCACTGCACGGATACAGAAAAAGATATTCCTGGCACTGTCCTGCGCATTCGCGGCAAATTTGTCGATGTGGCGGTCGGCGATTTAATCCTGCACTTGAGCCAAACCAAACCAGGTATTTGGGTCGGCAGTCAAGCGGGGATGGAATTTGTGGTCAAAGCCGCTCACAATCGCTGACCTGTTGAGCATGATTACAGGGGCCGATTGCGTCCGGTCAGTTCCGGCATGGACGCTGGCTTAACGCCCGGTGATTGGTCCGTCCGGGGGGGGTGCGGCGGCCGCCGTCAGGGCTGCCGTATCGCCCGTTTGCTCGATATAAATTGACTGGCTTGGGAAGGCAAAATCAGTGCCTGAGCGGTCCACGATCTGCTTAATTTCATAGGCCAGTTGTTCACGAATTTCCAACCAGGTAGCCCATGCCGTGGTGCGGGTGAAACAATATACCATGAGGTCCAGCGAGCTGTCGGAAAAGCGCTCAAAACGGACGATCAACGTGCCTTCCGGTGGCTGCACATAATCTTCATTATTGGCGATATAGGCCTCAATCTCATCGCGCACCTGGCGCAGGGTTGCCACATCCGTGTCATAGCGCAGCCCAATCAGCCAATAGATCCGCCGATTGGTCATCCGCGAGAAATTGGTGACCGCATTGTCGGACAGTTTGGTGTTCGGAATGAACACCGGCGATTTATCAAACCGCCGAATAAACGTTGAGCGAAAGCCGATCCGCTCAACCGTGCCTTCAATGACGCCATCGACTTTGATCCAGTCGCCATTGGTAAAGCGGCGTTCGGCCAAAATGAGCATGCCGGCGATGAGGTTTTTAAAGAGATCCTGGGCCCCAAGCGCAACGGCAACCCCCAGCAAGCCAAAGCCGGTTAAGATCGCTGCAACATTGATGCCCCAAATTTCCAGGGCCACGGTAACCCCGAAAACCAGAAGGAACAGTTTGAGGGTCTTGCAAATCCAATCAGCCAGTGAATGACCGAGAAATTTTTGTAACTCCGTGAACGA
>MDTB01131366.1_pt1 | contig 10188 bp, 5 predicted proteins | sample 811161 | NCBI WGS metagenome assembly MDTB01 (sample SAMN05326650, study PRJNA326480) | marine metagenome | isolation source: seawater | place: Mediterranean Sea | collected 2009
AAATCAGCAGTTTGTGCAGTAAATGTACCACTTTGTTCAGTAATTGTTACTACATAACAAATTGAATTTTCTGTTTTCTTTATATAAAATGTTGCTCCGTCTGATTTTGGTTTAAGGTTAGCCAAAGAAAGCAACCCAAGTGATTCTCCTTCGGGAGTGTTGATTCGTACTGTTCCTGACGGCATCACTCCTTCGGATGTCCATTCGTCTAAATTGATTCCAACTTCACTACCTTCCATGGCCATGAAGGTTGATGCTTGGCCAAATGATTGTGCGTTTGATTGAATATCTATTGATGTATGTGTATCTGGAACACACTCACAATTAACAGGAGTTGGTGTAGGAGTAGGTGTTGGTGTTTTCTCAGGAGTAGGTGTCGGAGTTGGAGTTGGAGTTTCTTCTGGTGCTTGAACAACAAAATTTTCAGAGTCAGAAGATTTTTCTCCGAACGAAATTCCACTTTCATTGGTGGCCGTTACGGTCAATGTGTAACTACCAGGTGCAATTGCAATTCTTGTTGATCTACTACCATCTAGTATAGTTGCACCACTGATGAAGTCATCGTTTGAGTTCTTAATCTCATACTTCCAATCTTCTGCACGTTCAAGTACTACATCAAACTCAATTTCACCTTCTTGACGGAAACGCAATATTTGATTGATCTCAATTGCAGGTGCCAACGGAGTTGGAGTTGGAGTTACTTCTGGACATCCATCAACTGCAATGAATCCTCCTGATTCACCTGTGTGGTGTCCGATAGTGAAACCAGGAATCTCAGGTGATGAACCCTGAAAACTTGAATTTCGTATCACAAGATATCCATTTCCACAATCCATGTACTTAAATTCAGGATTTATATAATCATCAAATGTTTCAGTTTCTCCGAGTTGGCCAACCCACGCAAGATTGTCTATATCGTAGGAAGTATATTTTTCAAATGATCTTCCGTCTACACGTGACACTCTTACAACCGAGTCAATGTGCTTTCTAGCATCCCCTAAATTGTCAAAAAACAATGGTTGACAATCATCTTCGCAGGTTCCGTACCATCCGTATTGGTATTTCTTATTAAGTTCGTTTTTATTTTCCATCTCTGTAATAAATATATTGGGTTTTTAAAATAATGTCATATACTTGAATTTTTTAAGTATGTAACGCAGGTATCATCTCAGCTCCATCTTGATTTACATCATCTTTTAAATTTACGTTGTCAAAAACATAACCTATTGATGCAGATGAAGCATTCGGATTGGTATTTCTCCACACGGGAAAACTATAATTATATGCCGAATCTCTCCACATAAAAGCAACTCTGTATGTTCTGCCTTCACTCAATGTCGTTGGACTTGAATAATGATAATCAAAATGAAGATTAGAAGGTGATATAAATGTTTTGTGTTCGTAAGACCAAAAGTCAGTTGATTTTGTATTGATTGTATAATACATCATCAATGTTAAATTCGGTTCATCTGGTTCCAACAATTTAAAAATAAATTTATCTTTTCCACCGAGCTCTTTTCTTTCAAAACTTGTTATTTTTGGTGGCATTGGTTTTTTCGTATCACCCACCGGAGTTACAAAGTTTACTATATTTGATTGCTCTGATAATCTTCCTTGTTTATTAACTGCATCTACTTTGAATTCGTATTTTGTTCGTGGGTTGTATCCTGAATATGCAACTGTATAAGTAGTGAATCCGGCATCAACAAGTTTTTTAAGTGAAATGTCGTTCAACTCAATTGTTTTACGAGTAAACTCAGAATCATCTGAAGATTTCTCGTACATATAAAATTTACTTAGATGAGGTGAGTTTTTGATTTTAATTGAGAAACTCAATTTCCATTGATACTCACTCAGAGATACTCCCGTGCGACTATGACCATTTAAATATCTGTATTTTGAAACACCCAACGATGGTTTATGTGGAACTGGTGTATTTGCGTTAGGTATCAAACGGGTTTTGTACTTTATAGTTTTTGCAACATAATGTCCCACAGAATCATACACGGTGTATTTAAATCTATATTCCTGATTTGCTTCGAATCCACTAATTTTTATCATAGGTTTTTTGGTAGATTCATCAATCTCCCATTTGTAGTCTGTTTCATCAAAATTTTCGTCTAATATTTTGTCACGGGTCAACCACAACACAAAACCGTCTGTTTTATCTTTTATCCATGTTTCTGATTCAAGTTTAAGTGGTGGGTGACCTAGCAATGCCAACCAGTCAGTTAATGAATAATCTTTTCTTGAAAAGTCTTCAATATCTGGAACCCTATGTTTGCTCGGATATTGAGAATCTAATGAATCCGGAAAGTTAAATGCCAATGTCCACTTTGTTCCAGGACGTTCATCATACTCTATACCCAACTCTCCAGTTTCGTTAACTTTTAAATCAGATGTAAGTTGTGGAGGTTTATCTTGTGGCACTGTTTTATATGAGACGATACTAGACATAGAAGCATTTCCATGTGCATCTTTTACAATCAACATCAAATAATATGTGGTATCATATTCGTCAAATCTAACAAGTTGATTTACTTGGTCTATATCTGTGATTTTGATCTTGGTAGGTTTCGCAGAAATTGTTCCAAGTGAATTTTTGGAATATTGCAATTCATAATAAGCAAATTCATCTTTAGTTGCTTTAGTCCAGTTCACATTTGCAGTTGGTTTCCAACTTCCCGCCGATACAGATTCACCAACTGGATACACAAAATTTTCTTCATTTTCATTTTGATGTCTAAAATGTGTTGGTGTTGATAATACAACTGAATCTGGGTTTTTAATATGTGAACTTTTTGTTGTAAGTTGTTTGGTTTCTGAAAACTCACCAACTACGGTTCCTACAAGTGAAGTCTCACTTTTAGGTGAAACTGATGATAAGTCCTTACCATAATTTACCAATGCAACACGAAAGTTGTATGTCGTATCACTTTCAAGTGAATTGATAGTAAACTCACCTGTTTCAATTTCATCTATTAGTTCATAACGGCGAAACGAATTGCCGATATTATGAATCTCTACCAAAATTGCTTGCATATCCAATGTTCCGTGGTCGACGATGATGTCTGCACTAAACATTCCAAATTTATCCCAGCAATTATCTCTTGTTGTAAATTCTGGATTTGTTTCACATGATTCAGAAACGGAAACTAAATCAAGAGCAGATGGTTCAGAAATTAATTTAATATCTAAGTAGTTTGCATTTGAAGTATTTCCCGATATATCAACTGATCGAATATAAAATCTAATGTTGTTTGATACTATATCATCAGAATTCGGGTCAATAGTCTGTTCTGCTTGCTTTGCTAATCCACCGTGATGCAGTTTCCAACGTGGATTTGTTAGAACCCGGCCGGTTTCTGAAATGCTAACACATTTCCACTCATATAAAGAAGAACTTGTATTTTCCCAAGTTACTTTTAAATCACTATTTTTAACGACACGAATTTGCTTATCACGCAAAAATGGAAATGAATAAGTCTTATAAAAGTGTGCAGTATCTGATGATGTTGTGTTTACTATATTTTTACCAGGAACAATTGCGGCCATTGTTCCGTGTGTATCAACTGTATTGTCGGAGAGACGAAGTGATTTTCCTATGTAATGTCTCATAGCAAATCGTATGCTATAAGAATTCCGATCAACCATATCATCAACTTTCCACACAAGCCTTGAATCTAAATGAATATCATCATATCCAAGTGCTGTTCCATTTGATATAGTGGGTAACATATTTCTTGTATCGGATTGTATGTTTTTGCACAATCCGATTCGTATGTCAGCCAAGTTTAAAGATTCTTTAAATTCATCTTTGTATCCGATAGTACGTGATGACGGAATTTTACTAAGCTTACTAGATTCAACTCCCATATTTACAAAATTTACAATTACCGAAGGAAACGAGAGCTCTATTATTGATTTCCAATCTGCAAATGCTTTTTCTACTTCTCGCATAAATTCGAAAGTTGATACTAAGTTTGTTTTAAATTGAGTTGCAGAAGCAGATGGTTGTCGTGATTGCAAATTATCATATTCAGATATAATTGGTGTACCTTCTGCTAAAAATGAATAAGAAATATTCATAACAGACGATTGCTCAGGAACTGAATCTAGTTGAGCATACTCCCACAATTGTTTATTTAAATTTTCCGGTGCAATACCAAGTGGTCCTGTTATATGTGGAGGTGTTGGTGCAATCGTGTCAACCATTTTACTAATTGTATTTATTGTTGAATTGTTACCAACTTCGTCATACGCATAAATCTTAAATTCATTCACCCCTTCGTTTGCAGATACCGTAACCTCATCTCGGTTTGATAAATCTACCCAATCTCCGTCATTAAATTTATACTTAAATTGTATCTTAGTATAATCATCTTCATCGGAATATTGTTCATGTGGTTTCCACCCATACCTTAAACCAAATTGACCCTCGTCAGCTTCATAAAAATCAAGTTCTGTTACATCGGGTGATGCAGGAGGTGTATGATCAACAAACACAGTTCGACTCACAGAGTCCGACTTATTTCCAAATGAATCAACTGCCAAAATTTCAAATTTATTGAAACCCTCTTTAGCCGTAAAGTTAAATGTATCAAAACTTTTGTTTAGTTTTGTCCAAGGTGATGTATTGGGTTCATCTTCGTCAGGATTCCAGTTATAGAATCTATATTCGTATTGATGCAGGTCATCGGTAGATTTCCATTTAAATTGTAATTGTTTTGCTTTCGTAGGAGATTTAACTTCGTCAAGTATTGGTATATTGGGTGGTTGAAAATTAACTTCAAAACTATATGTGGCAACCGATGATTTATTATCAACAGAATCAACTGATTTTATTTCAAACGTGTTTGTTCCTTGTTCTGTGTTAAATTCAATAGTGTTTACTGTTTTATCAATGGTAACCCACTCACCTGTATTGAATCTATAAATGTATCCAATTAAATCTTGTGTGTCTGATATTGTCCAACTAAAATTAACTTTTCGTGAGTCATTTGACATTAAAGGTGTATTTAAACTAGGCACGGATGGTGGTGTGTAATCTACTACCACCCGTTTAGTTACCTCAGATGATTCACTTCCATTAGCACCAACTGCTTTTAATGTAAATACATTTTCACCTTCTTTCGCAGGAATTACGATTTCTCTTACATTGTATCGTATCCACGCCGAGTCGTTGAATTTATACAAAAATGTAACATCTGTCGGATATTGATTCCAATAAAATATAAGATTTTTTGCAGATGTAGGACTGTTTATTGATGATAAAATAGGAGCAGTTGGTTTGTCTGAATCTATTTTTACTAGAACCGGACTTGAATAACTTCCAAGATTTCCATTATCAAACGCAACCATATAATAAAATAAACCATCACCAAATACATCAGTATCTTTATATTGCTTTATATTTTCTAAACTTGATATTTCTTTTATTTTTGAATAGTTAGCATCTGTTCTCGATCTATAAATACAAATTTTGTATTCATAATCAACATTGACAGGAGTGTCCCATGATAATATTGGATTTTTCTCGTTGTTTACACCCACAGTCAAGTTTGACAATCTACCCGGAATTGTTGTTTTTGCTTCGTTAGTAGAATACGGACCCGAAATTGCACCAAGGTATCCTACATATTTAATTCTATAAAAGTAGTTAGTGGAATGATTTAGATTTTCAATAGTATATTCAACTTGAGAACTCGGAAGATCAATTGTTGCACTTGGATTAAAGTTTGGAGAACTTGATACTTCTAATACGTAACCTTTGATATTAGCAAACGAGTTCCATCCTATTTTAATAGATTCATCACTTGCAGATAAAACTCTTAAATTTTCAATTTCAGGTAAATTATTATCTGTTTCGTCAGTTGTATCACCAGTTGCGTCACCGGTTGCTGTATCATCACCATCATCATCCGTTGGTACATTCGGAAAAGCAGTCTGGCAATTACCACTACAATTTTCTGTGACGTACTCGTTTCCAGTTGGATCAGATGAATTGTTTACCAGTTTTTTAAGACCGACTATGTCACTTGTCAATTTCCATGCTACACTTTCTTTTTCAATTATCCAACCATTCTCATTTTTATATGTCGGTGCTTGGTTACTAAAAAAAGTAGTGATTGTGTATGTTCCGTTTCCTAGTTCATAATCTGAGGTAAGACCATTTATAGTAATTTCTAGTGGAAAATTAGGAACAATCAAATTAGATGATTTTACTCCTTGTACTATATTTGGTATTTCTACCGAATCTTCAGTTAACTGAATTACAAATCCAGTGCCACATTCAAGTTTTTTAACTATTGCAAACAAATCATCCGCATCGGCAGGAACCTGTGTTATATACGCAGTTCCGTTTGGAGAAGCACAATATATTTTTTTTATTTTGGTGCGAAGATCAAATGTAGTTAACGACTCACAACCTGTTTTACTGCCGACCCATCCAAGTAACCAAGGACCATTTAAATTTGCCATGCCCTTTTATTCCCGTGGATCATGATTGTGTTAATATTAAATCTTCACCGATAGTGTATTCACCTGTCCAACATACACCATTTGTATCTATAAACGCAATTGAGTTTGAATCGTTCATCACATTCTTAAGAAATGCACCAATCTGTGTTCCACTTGTGTTTTCGAGGAAAACACTTGAATGAGTTGCATTTGGGTCTTCTGGCCAGTTACCGGTAGCATCTTCAGGTGGCAATGTTAAATCTACGCAAAGAGTTGAACCTACAAAGTCATCTGTAAAGATAAAGTTGGCAACTTGCTTTTCACCACCTCCCGAATCTTGACGAGTAATTGACTGAAATCCTTCCCCCTGTGCTTTTGTTGTGAATTGCGTGTGAGACGAAGAACAACACTCAGATGGTTCTTGTGGAGTCGGAGTTGGTGTGGGTGTGGGTGTTTCAGTCGGAGTTGGTGTAGGAGTTTGCACTGGATCAGTTTCTCCACATTCAGACGAAAGAGTTTTTAAAATTGATAAGGTCAAGTCCCAACTTCCATTTTCTACGTTAGTATTTGTAGCGGTAGCACTATAACAAGTTGCTCCACGTTTTACAATAAATTGTGTGTTGGTTGGTGCAGAGTTGTTACTGCAAACAAGCATACCTACAATTTCACCACCCGGTAACCTTAATCTTACCATTGCAGCTCCAACGCTAGCAGTTCCTGTCATTGTTGAAGCATCAAAACTTAGTTCACTTCCAGCAGTAAACGCACTCATTTGGATATTTGTATTTTCTATTGTAGTGTTACCCGTACCTGTGCTTTTAACGGTCAAGAAATTCTCAGGAGCACAATTACAATCTACTTCATTTGATGGTTCTGGAGTTGGTGTTGGAGTTGGTGCTTCACCCGAAATTAACTGCATATTTACCAACCATGTATTTCCGTTGAGCTCATATGATCCTGCGTAGCAAGCAGAACCACGATGTAAATACAAATCTCTGTTACCCGAGGCCTTTGGTGTTTTGTTCTGTAATACAATAATTGCATTTGTTGAATTCGGAATTGTAACAGTTACACTGTGTGTCTCATCCGTTGCTTCCAAACTAGAAGTATCTACACCAACAGAATCACCTGACTGAAAACCACCGAATTGCTGAGTGTTGCCACCCATTTGAAAACTCTGTATGGCAGGACCAGTCATGGAAAGTTTTGAAATAACCGAAGAAACTGGAATACAAACCAACTCAGTTGGAGTTGGTGTAGTTTCTGGTTCACGTAAACAATCAAACGAAATTTTAGATTTATTTTCAATAGTGTCATCTCCAGCGGGTATTAAATGATCAATTTGTAATTCTTTACCGGTTTTTAATACCACAGAATACATTGCCCCACAAGTTAACTGAGTTAATGCTCCTGACTCGTCATCGGGTTTAAAAAATTCAACAGAATTATTTGCGTTATCTACCGAAAACGATGAAATCATTTCAACATTTTCTTTTAGTTCAGTTAAATTGTTGTCAAATATATAAGGTTCGCAAGGTTCAAGTGATTCATCACAATTGCCGTACCATGCATATTGAAATCTTTTTATAAGTGTAATTTTTGCCATAGTGTTGTCCGATTAAATTAAAATAACTAGTTTTCCCTAATCTATAAGTATAAAGTGTTTTTCTTTAATAAATATATAACTTTATTTAATTCTTCCACTCTAAAGTATTTTAATGTGATAGTTGCGAGTTTTGGACGGATCGTTATTCCATGTTCCTGATTATGTGATACAAAATCATCAATAAAATCAAACGCACCACGATTTTTCAACCAATACCAATACAAATCTTTATCTTCACGTTCACACTCAAGAAGTATGTCATGTTCTAAAAATAATTTTGAATACAATGTAATATCCCTAAACACAGAAATTTCAGAAGGTGGGTTTGTCAAGTCTGCGTCTATTATTACATTCACAATTATAAGATTAGTTAAAAAATACCGAATCAATCAGCATCACCATCATCATCACCATCTTCAAATTCGAGTCCAAGTTTTGTTACCATATAATTTATGATATATCCCCAATCTTCCGGGTCTTGCGTTTTCTTTAAAATAAATTCAATCAATGCAACTGCGAGTTTGTCTAATGAAGGATCACCCGATGACTTTGGTCCTGGTGTAGGATTTACGAATCCAGGTATAGAGGATTGATCTTTTTTCGTTAGCAAAGATGAAACTTTACTTAACTCAGAAATATCGTCAGACGAATCTGCAATTTCACGGTATGTTTCCATAAATTCTTCTAAAGATGTTGAACTTATTATATCAAACTCAATCAAAACTCCCATCTTTTGCAGAATGTGACTTCTTAAACTTTTTTTATCCATCACATATAAATATTATGCACGATTGTTATTTAGTAATTCCAAACAAATTTCCGTAAACATTATGATAACAATTATAACATACTATTTCTAAATTTTCAATTATGTGGTTAGAACGATCTCCATCTTTAAATGCAAGTATCAAGGGAACTTTATTATCTGTAATTCTTTTTTCAGAATACCCACATACCTCACAAACTTCAGTTTTTAATTTTGCCGAAAATAACTTTTTTCTTAATTTGTGTGGTGGATAACCAGGATGCATTCCCATCAAAAGTTCTTCTAAAGGATATTTTCCTTTGTATGGATTGTGTACTTTGGGACGACCAGTTGCATCCGTGCATTTACATCGTTCCATTATGTCGTACATTTTGGCATACTTTTTGTAGGTATTGTAACTTACATTAAGTTTTCTCGCAGCCTCCGCAGCGGAATGACTTTCGTCTTGTGCGGCTCGTATTTCACTTTCCATTAAAGGTCTTGATTTTCCATTTGCACTCATTTTCATTTATACTTTCTTACATTTCTTTTTAAAATCTGTTTTTGATATTCTCGTATATCTTCGTCTTTGTAAGTTTCAAAGAAATTTATCATAAATTTTAAAATCTCATACATCATTCCAACATCTGCGTCAGCACTGTGCCATGAGGATGAATCTATGTCTAAAGCATTTGCAATTTCTCCTAACTTTGAACTGATGTGAATGAAATCTTTTCTTTTACGAAAAAGTGAATCGTATACACCCTTTACATCTTCGTGATTTGCTAATTTTAACACAAGTGGTGAAAAAAAGTATCTTGACAATTTTAATGTATCTAATGTTTTGGTTATTGGAAACTTTTTTTCATATTTAGATGAACGAACTGTCATAAACTTTACATCGAATTTTGCGTTATGTGCCACCGAAATTACATTTTCGTATTTATTTATCAAATCAATAAACTTTGAAACTCCTTCAGATTCTTTTATATTAGTTTCTGCATTTAAATCATAATAGTGAGTCATATCTAAAATTTCAGTTGGACTATCAAATGTAGTACCTCTTCTTCTTTTCTGTCTGTCCACCCAATTTATTCGTTCAATACTCGTTGCATCATCAATCAATGTTTGAGCAGATTCGTTTAATTGAATTCCACAATTTAAAGTCTCGATCACTTCCATAGTGTTACCGTCTACTACCCATGCAGATATTTCTGTGATTTGTTCGTATTCAAAATTAGGATTTAATCCAAGTGTTTCTAAATCAAATAATATTAATTTAGTGTCTGTAAAATCTAAATACTCATCAAGCAATTTACTTAAACTTACAGTTGGTAAGTCTTTTTGAAATGGAAGTATATCTTTTTTTAAGGTATAT
>MDTB01134370.1_pt1 | contig 10188 bp, 10 predicted proteins | sample 811161 | NCBI WGS metagenome assembly MDTB01 (sample SAMN05326650, study PRJNA326480) | marine metagenome | isolation source: seawater | place: Mediterranean Sea | collected 2009
ACCTTAACTAAATGGTGGAGGGGGAAGGATTCGAACCTTCGAAGACCGAAGTCAACGGGTTTACAGCCCGCCCCATTTGACCGCTTTGGTACCCCTCCTTCGTAAAAAATAGGAGTAGCGTCACCTTGTTTAATTAAAGCTTTAAACAACATGGGTTTTATATATTTTTATTGAACAATTGCAATATGAGAAATATCAAGAAAATATGAAAAAATTAAGTAAAAATGGGTTAAATAATGTCTGATTCAAGTTTTTATATTGTTGGAAAACATCCCGTTATTGGTGCATTAAAAAACCCTCATAGAAAAGTAATTAAGCTTTTTTTAACCGAGGAAAGCAAAAAGACAATACACAGAGAAAATAGTAGAACAAATCTACTTAAAGAAGTTAAAGTTTATTTTAAAACAAAAAAAGAGTTAGATAAATATTGTAAAAATGAACAAATTTTACACCAAGGTTATGTTGCGCAAATAGAAAAGCTTGAAGACATAAAACTAAAAGAATTTGTTAAAACAAAAAAAAATAAAACTTTAATTTGTCTGCAAGGTGTTACGGATCCTAGAAATATAGGATCAATCATTAGAAGTGCACTTGCATTTAGGATTGATGGGATAATAGTTAAGGACAGACATTATCCAGAAACAAGCAAAGCTATGTACAAAGCTAGCAGTGGAAGTATTGAACAAATGAATATATTTAAAGTATCAAATATAAATACAACTTTAAAATTTCTTAGAGAACAAAATTTTTGGATATATGGTTTTGATACTAATGCTGAAAAAGATTTTTCAAATATAGATTGGAAAGGAGATAATATATTATTATTTGGGTCTGAGGGTTTTGGTATAAATCAAAAAACTGAGAAGTATGTTGACTATTTTGTAAAGATTAAAATTAATAAAGATTTAGAAAGTCTAAATATATCAAATAGTGCTTCTATAGCTTTTTTCCATATAAACAAGATAAAGTCATGAAATATAAATTTTTAAGTAAAGAAAACATTATTTTAATAATTTTTACAATTTTAATAATAAATAATTTTAATTTTTTTAAAAATTATTATTTAATTTTTAGTAGAGATTTTGATACTAGATTAAACAAAGTTTATGATTTTTGCGGTAAAGAGTCTGTTGGATTTTTATTTTACATTAAGAAAAAATATAAAATTAAAAATACAATAGGTGTTAAAAACTTTAAAATTTCCCCAAATCCTAGCTGGGTATTTTATAATGGTGCAAAGTCTTATATCGATAAGGATAAATTGATATTATTAAATTATAAAGATGAGTCTGAATTAAATTTTGTAAAAATGAATAAAAATAAATTTAAAGCAGAATTTTTACCAAGTAATATAGATGGTATTGAAAAAATTTTATTTGAGTCAAAAAAAAATCTTAATGATCAATTAATCTATATTTCAATTATTCATCAAGTTAATAAATATAAAAAAGTTATTTTTAAAGATAAAATAAAAATTGATGAAAATAATGAATACTTGATTGATTTAGATAATAAAAATTTAAATACAAGAAATGGAAGTTTATATATTGAGCTCGAAAATGAAGGTGGCATTTCAGGTTCAGAAATGAAAATAAATTCAATTAAATTTTATAATAAAATAAAATTTAATTTAAAAGAATTTAAGATCATTGAAAAAATATCTAATTGTTACTTTTTAAAAAAAAATGCTTGAAATACTTCAATCTATAATTACAATTTTTTTAATTACAATTAATTGTTATTTTCCAAAAAAATATTATTTAAGTTTTATAGGATCAAAAAAAAATCACTTACATTTTATAGACCAATTATCACTAGGTATAGTTATACATATCTTTTCACTATTAATATTATCTTTTTTAACATTGTTTAGTCAAAAAATTATTTTGATTTACTTTTTTTTATTATTTTTTCACAATATTATTTTTATATTTAAAGAAAAAATTCAAACAATTAATTTTAAATTAGAAATTTTTTTTTTATTTTTTATAATTTTTATACTAAGTACATATTTTTTAAATAATTTCGTTATAGGATGGGATGCACAGAATTATTGGATAAATAAAGCTCTTACAATACTTAATGATAATTCAATTGAAAACTTGAAATACACAACAAGGCCTGAATATCCTCATTTAGGTTCGTTCATTTGGTCATTTTATACAAAATTTTCTTTTATAAATAATGAATTGTATGGAAGAATTTTTTATATTTATTTTTTCTGTTTATCTTTAATCTCTGTTTCAGAAATTTTATCAAAAAATAAAAAACATAACTTAATATTTTTTTGTTTTTTAATTTTGGTTTGTTTTAAAACTAATATATTTAATGGTTATCAAGAAATTTTAATCTTTTCATTTTTTGTTATAATCACTAAAGAATTTTATGTAATTCTTAATAATAAAACTAGTAATAATTTAAAGGAATTTTTAGTAATAATAATTTCTTGTTCTTCAATTAGTTGGATCAAAAGTGAAGGAATGATTTTAGCTTTACTGTTTTTACTTACATTAATTATTTATAATAAAGCAAGTATAAAGAAACAATTAATTTTATCTTTTTTTGCATTAATAATAATAATTTCTAGATTTTTCTATTTAAGTCAAATTGATGTTAGTTCCTCTTTCCAAAGTGGAAATTATGAATTTTTAAGTTTATTTAACATAATTGACTATATTTCGTTCGATAGAATATTTTTAATAATTAAATATTTCATAATTGGAAGTTTTCAAAATTTAATCTTTTTATTTTCAATATTATGTTCTATTTTTATGATTATTAACACCAAGAGAATTAAGCCGATAAAGTATCACTTATTATATTTATTACTTTGTTTAATGTTTATCTTTAATGCATACCTTTTTACAAACATACCTTTAGAGTTTCACCTTAAAAATTCAATAGATAGATTATTTTTACAAATTTCTGGATTTTTTATTATTTTTTTAATTATAACCTATAGAAAACTATATAAATAAAAGTCTATAATTTTACTTATTTTTACATTTTAATATTTTTTAATGAGAGGTTGCTTCAGTTTTGTTGATGCATATTGTGAATAAAATCAAGGTGTTATTCTCTATTACTGATATTGTTGTGATTTTGTATTATTGATATATTAGAATTATAATTATGAAAACAATTATTTTGTGTGGAGGTTTAGGTACAAGGCTTGCAGAGGAAACAGATAAAATTCCAAAACCTATAGTAAAATTAGGCAAAATACCTATCATCCATCATATAATAAATTACTATAAATTTTTCGGATTTAACGATTTTATATTATGTGCTGGATATAAACACAAAAAAATAATTGAGTATTTTAAAAATTTTCAAAATATTAAAATAGTAAATACTGGTTTAAATTCTCAAACAGGAGCAAGAATAAAAAAAATAAAGAAGTTTATAAATAAAGATGAAAATTTTTTTATGACTTATGGTGATGGGGTATCTAATATCAATATTAAATTACTTTTAAAATTTCATCTAAAGCATAAAAAAATTGCAACTTTAAGTGCTGTTAGACCAATACCTAGATTTGGAAAAATAACTCTGAGAGGCTCCAAAATAACAAAATTTGAAGAAAAAAGTCAAATGGGTGAAGGGTGGATTAACGGAGGTTTTTTTGTACTTAATTACCGAGTATTTAATTACATAAACGATAAAGATGATTGTATTTTTGAAAAAGAACCATTACAAGAGCTGTCAAAAAATTCCCAGTTAATGGCATTCAAACATAATAAATTTTGGCACCCTATGGATACATTAAGAGATAAGCGTTATTTAAATAATTTGATTAGAATAAAAAAAGCACCATGGATAAAAAAGTAAAATCACAAATAACATACGGTAAAAATGTTTATGGGAAGGAAGAGATAAACGCTGTATTAAAAAGAATTAAACAAACTACCCAAATGTCACTAAGTGTGAGTAGTTTTTAAAAAAAAATAGCCAAAAAGTTTAATAAAAAATACGGCATAATGGTAAATTCTGGGAGTTCAGCTATTCATCTTGCTTTAAAAATTTTAAATTTTAAAAAAAATAGTGAAGTAATTGTCCCATGTCTGAATTTTGGAACAGCAATATCATCATTATTGTTCTGTAATTTAAAGCCTATACTTGTTGATGTAAATGTAAATACTTTACAAATAAATGAAAATCTAATTGAAAAAAAAATAAATTCAAAAACAAAAGCTATAATGGTTCCAAATTTAATTGGAAACATACCAAATTGGCAATTAATAAAAAAAATTGCTAACAAACATAATTTAAAAATTATTGAGGATTCTGCAGATACTTTGGGGGCAAAAATTAATGGAAAATCTACTGGTTTTTTTAGTGATTTTTCAATTACAAGCTTTTATGGATCTCACATAATTAGTTGTGCAGGTAATGGTGGGATGCTCATGTTAAATAATAAAAAAGATTATAACAAAGCTTTAATATTAAGAAGCTGGGGAAGGTTATCATCTACTTTAAAGAATTCAGAAGATATAAAAAAAAGACTTGATATTAATTTGATGGGCGTAAACTATGATAGAAAATTTGTATTCGCAGAAGCTGGATTTAATTTTGAGCCTAATGAGCTAGGGGCAACATTTGGATTACAACAGTTATTAAAATTTAACAAATTTCAAAAGATTAGAAACCGCAATTTTAATTTTCATCATAAATTTTTTTCTAAATTAAATAATTATTTCATACCAATAAAAATTAATAATAAAATTAAAACAAATTTTTTAGCTTATCCAATTATCATTAAGCAAAATATAACGTTCAATAGAAAAAATCTTCAAATATATTTAGAAAAAAATAATATACAAACACGACCAATTTTCAGTGGAAATATATTAAGACACCCAGGTTTCAAAAATTTGATAAATAAACAAAATAAAATAAAAAATTTTCCTAATTCAGATTATATTATGAGAAATGGCATACTAATTGGATGTCATCAGGGTCTTAATAGTTATCAATTAAAATATATACATAGTAAAATTTTACAATTTATTCATAGCTGATATGAAAAACCCAAGTTTTTCTATAATATGTTGTTATTATAACGAAATAAATATCCTTCAAAAAAAATTTAATAAATTTTTTGAATATTCATCAACATTGGATTTTGATTGTGAATTTATTTTTATAGATAATAATTCAACTGATGGAACTAAAGAATTTTTAAAAAATGAAGAACAAAAAAAAAGAGAAAATTTTTTTTTTATTTTTAATGATAAAAATATTGGAAAAGGAGGTTCAATTAAAAAAGGTCTTTCAGAAATTGATAAAGATTATGCTATTGTTTTTGATATTGATGAATATGAATTATCAGATTTGAAAAAAATAAACACTATCATTAAAAGAGAAGACTTTGATTTTCTTGTTGGATCTAGAATATTTAAAAATAAGGCTAATTTTATTTATAAAAAGAATTATTATGGGGTAAAATTTTTAACTTTTATAATTAATTTTTTGTTTAAACTTAAGTTAACTGATGCAGCAGGCGCTACTAAAATGATTAAGATGTCAGAGTATAGAAAGTATTTTTTTTCAACAAATAAATTTGATTTAGAATTTGATGTTTTGTGTAGATTTGCAAAAAATAAAAAAAAAATTAGTGAATTTCACTCAAACTACGAACCTAGGACGTATAAAGAAGGTAAAAAATTGAAACCTTTTAAAGATGGTTTTATTATATTAATAGTAATTTTAAAAAATTTTTTTACAAAAAAATGAAAAATAAAATACTTGTTACAGGTGGTTTAGGTATTCTAGGAAATAGACTAATTCAACTACTATCTTTAGATAAAAAAAATAAAGTTTTTCTTTTAGATCATAATAAAAATTTTAAAAGATTAAAAAAAACAAACTTCAAAAACAAGGTATATTTTATTGGTGGAGATTTTATAAACTTAAATCAAGTGAAATCTTTAATTAAAAAATATAATTTTAAGGTCATATTTCATTTAGGTGCGGTTACCCAAGTTATAGATGCGTATAAAAGCCCCTTAAAAACATTCAAAACAAATATTGATGGAACCATTAATATTTTGGAAGCAATAAGATTAATAAATAGAAAAATTATATTTATTTATGCTTCTTCTGACAAAGCATATGGTGAACTTATACATAAAAGTTATGATGAGGATCATCAATTAAAAGGAATATATCCATATGATGTATCCAAATCTGCATCAGATCTTGTTGCACAATCATATAGCAAAACATATGGCTTAAAAATTGGAATAATTAGATGCGGAAATATCTTTGGACCAGCTGATTACAATTTAGATAGATTGGTACCTGGAATTATCGTTAACACGTTAAAGAATAAAAAAACTATAATTAGATCAAGTGGAAAACTAATTCGTGACTATATTTATGTGCAAGACGCTGCAAAAGCTTACATTATGTTGATGAAAAAAATGATAACAAAAAAAAATAAATTATTCATATATAATATTGGATCAAAATATAATCATACAGCACTAATAATGTTGGACAAAATTCAAAAAATAATGAACAAAAAAATTAAACCTCTAATAAAAAATAATTCTAAAATAGAAATTAGAAAACAAAAGTTAAATTATAGAAAAGCTACTAGGGAATTAAAATGGAGACCTACTTCTGATCTTGAAAAAAGCCTGCTAGACACAATAACATGGTACGAAAAACACTTAAAATCTTTTAAATAATTTTCTTAAAATATTTTTTAAGGAAAATTCTCTCGAAGGTATTTTTTTTGAAAATTTGATTTCTTTTGAGGTTTTAGTAATAATTGATAATCCGCTACTTTCAAAATAAAATGAAATTCTCAAGGAGTCTTGATTTGAATTATAAATTTCAATTAACTTTTTGAAGGTTTCTCTGTTATTATTCTCTATCCATTCATTGTTTCTTTGAGCTTTTTTGTGATATGGAAGCCAAGAGATATCATCAATAATAAATAAGCCTCCAACTTTCAACTTACTAATATACATGTAAAAAATTTTTTCAACATGTTTAGCTGTATGCTCTGTGTCTAAAAAAATTATATCTACCGGCCAATTAATAAATTTGTTTACCTTTTTAAAATTATCGTCTCTACTCTGTAAAAACTTCCAATTTTTATTTTTTATAATTCTTGAATAATCAATAGTATCAATTGAAAATAACCTACTATTTGTTTTGTTGCAAAATTTTAAAAATAAAGAAGTAGATATTCCTTTATCTACTCCAAATTCAAGAATTTTGATATTTTTAAAATTATTTTTAATTAGGATATTTTCAATTACACTTTTTATTTTAATGTGTGTTGATACTTTTTCGTATTTTTTTATTAAATGACTTATTTTCATAGATATAATAGGAAGCATAATATTACTGGATTTTCAAATCAAAATTGTAATATTTTAAAAAAAATTTAAATTAGATAGGTTCATTAAGGGAGATATAAAAAAATATAACATTAAAAAATTTAAATTTATTATTTTCAAAAGATATGGTAAAGATTTAGAGATTCAAAAATTATGAATTATAAAATTGTTTATAATAAATTTCTATTCTTTAAGTCAATCATAATCCTAATAATTGAAAAATAATTTAAATGAAAGTATTTACTTTTAAAAATATTTTTATTTTTTTTTTAATAACCAGTTTATTTACTATATTTATTACTATTAAATTATTTTTTTTAAATGATTGTTATACTGTTAAAGTTTTTTCTGCATATAAGAGTTTTGGGTATAATCATTTAAGACAATGTTATTCCAAAAATTATTTAGAACGAAATATTAAAAAACTTTCAAAAGATTTTCCTGTAATTTTTGAATTTTTGAGAAAACAAAAGAGAAACTACTATGGAGGTTCAAATCAAGATCTCCTTACTATTCCAAATAAAGATAATATAGAAAATATTAGAGATAATATTGAAAATTACAAATATACAAAAGGAATAATTAATAAAAAAGATTATGAAAATATAAAATTAAAAGATCAAGAATCTTTGATTGAAAGCTCACTTTGGAACAGGTCTCATGGTGGAAATTGGAATACCCACTATAGTAATTCTGATAAAATAAACAAATATAATATTAACAAATTAAAGTTAGTTTGGAAAAACCAATCTATAGTTAATAGTAAATTGAAAAAAGAATATAAACAAAATGTACAATTAAATCCGATAATTATTAACAAAAAACTCTTTTACGCAACTCCTGATTATAAGTTAATGGCTGTTGATGCAATAACTGGAAGAAAGATTTGGGAGTTACAATCATTATTTCCACCATCTAGAAGAGGTATGGTTGGATTGGTTGATAAAAAAAAAAATGAATATTTGTTTTTACCAGTTGGAGGCAAAATCTATAAAATAAATGCAAAAAACGGAAAATTAATATCTGATTTTGGTAAAAATGGTGCAATTAGTAGTGGAACCATTATAGCACCTATGATTTATAAAAATTTTTTGGTCAGTGTTACTTTGAGCCGAGCAATACAAACCTTTGATATTAACACGGGTAAAAAATTATTTAGCAGAAGCATACACCCTGAAAGAAATTTTAGTGGAGGTGCACCATGGGGTGGTACGGCTTTAGATGAAGCTAATGGACTAGTCTTTGTGGTTACTGGAAATCCGATTCCATCTATCTACGGTGTAAATAGAGCTGGGGCAAATAAAAATAGTTCAAGCATTATTGCATTTGACTTAAATACACAGAAAATTTTGTGGACATTTCAAGATGTAAATCATGATTTGTGGGATTATGATATTTCTAGCCCCCCATTACTGCATAATTTAAAAATTAATGATAAGTTTTATGAAGTTGTTATAGCACTTACTAAAACAGGGAACGTTATCTTGCTGGAAAGAAAAACAGGAGAGCCAATATTTGATTTAAGGTATAAAAAAGCCCCACCCTCAGACGTGCCGGGTGAAATAACCTCTAATTATCAATTGGATTTAGAAAAACCAGAAAAATTTGCTAAAATTGATTTTACCAAAAGTGACTACGACGAGTTACCGATTAATAAGATTAAAGAAATTGACAAATTAATGTTAAAGTCAAAAAGTGGTTGGTTCGAACCACCGTCTTTTAGGAAAAACTTAGTAATATTTGGCCTGCATGGGGGTGCCCAATGGCCTGGAGCAGCATTAGATCCAATAAACCAAGAATTATTTATTCCAACAAATAATGTGCCATGGAGCTTATCATTGTCTATGCAATCTATGGAATTAAGTTATAAAAATTTCACTAAAGATAAAGAAATTCTTGATTTATACTACGAAAGATGTGCCAGTTGCCATGGAAAAACTAGAAATGGTGTTAAAATAAAATCAAGAGAAAAATTAATAAAATACGTACCATCATTGGTTGGTTTGTCTGGAGACATGGCCAAACCTCTTTTTGGAGATAGATATATTGAAAAGAAATTTCAAAATATTCATCTTAATCAATTTAAAGATATTGACTTAAAAAGAATGATAAAATTATTTACAGAGTGGGATAATTATTTATACAAAAATAAATTAATTAGAGTCGATAGTAATAGCAATAGTTGGATACAATTTTTAACAAGCGATAGTTTACCTGCATCAAATCCACCGTGGGGATATATAGCAAAAATAGATTTAGCAACGGGAAAATTAAAATGGAAAAAAACAATTGGAAAAAAATTAATTGATAACAAGTGGATAGAAACAGGATCAAGTATATTTGGTGGAGTTGCATTAAATAAAAATGGAATACTATTTGTTACAGGTACAGATGACCACTACATTTACGCAATAGACTCTGAAACTGGTAAAGAATTATGGAGCTATGAAATGGAGGCAAGTGGGAGTGCGCCACCAACAATTTATGAAATTAATGGAAAAGAATATATATCTGTGGTTTCTACAGGAGGAATTTATCATAATTATAAAGAAAAAGACTCAAGTATTTATACTTTTAGTCTAGATTAAAAATTGAGCATAAGTATTAGTTAAGAATTAACAAGATGACCTTGTAGCCCAGATGTTAGAGCAACCGATATAATCAATATAATTATAAATATTAAAATCAAAACCATAATTCAGCTAATAAATACAAAAATCATTTAAGTAAAAATAAATTAATTAATTTTAAAATTAATCTTAGCGACAAGAAGCCGACAGATTTAAAAATTAATTTGAAATATTAATAATACTTTTTTTAATAGTTTCACTTA
>MDTB01177113.1_pt1 | contig 10188 bp, 10 predicted proteins | sample 811161 | NCBI WGS metagenome assembly MDTB01 (sample SAMN05326650, study PRJNA326480) | marine metagenome | isolation source: seawater | place: Mediterranean Sea | collected 2009
TAAGAACCCCTAATTTTGGAAGAAAATCTCTAAATGAAATTAAGGAAGTTTTAAATAGCATGTCATTATACTTAGGAATGGAAATTCCAAATTGGCCACCGGATAATATTGCTGAATTATCGAAAAAACTGGAGGAAGCAATTTAATGAGGCATAGACTAGGTTACAAAAAACTAAATCGTACATCTGAGCATAGAAAAGCACTAATAAAAAATATGCTTAATTCTTTAATTAAGTATGAGCAAATAACAACAACTCTGCCCAAAGCTAAAGTTCTAAAGCCACAAGCTGATAAAATAATTACCCTAGGTAAGAAAATAAGTTTGCATAACACAAAGGCTTTACTAACAAAACTTCAAGACAATAAATCTACAGACAAAGTTATAAAAAATTTGTCTAAAAGATATGAAAAAAGAAAAGGTGGATACACTAGAATTGTCAAAGCTGGTTTTAGGTATGGCGATAATGCACCGATGGCTATTTTAGAATTTGTTGATAGAGATTTAGAGGCCAAGAGAGTAGATAAAAAGAAAAAAGAAGCTGAAAAAAAACCTAAAGAAGATAAAAAATCGACTTCTACATAAATTTTAAAATACATTTAAATGAAAAAGAGTTATTATGTTGAAAAAACATTTAACAACTCACGTATAGACCGCTGGATAAGGAATAATATACAAAAAATACCACAGGGTTTAATTGAAAAAAATTTACGCGTAGGAAAAATTAAATTAAATAACAAAAAAGTAAAGAGCTCTCACAAAGTAAAAACTAATGACTTAATTTCTACGTTTGATATAAATTTTAAAGAAGTTACACATACAAAGCAAAAATTTATCCCCTCAAAAGATATAGTCAAGTCAAATGAAGAATTAGTTATTGATAACAATGATGATTTTATTGTATTAAATAAAAAAGCCGGTATATCAGTTCAGGGTGGCACTAAATCAAAAAAAAACTTAATTGATATCTTTTCGAAAAGTACTTTTTTTGAAAACACAAAACCTTATTCAGTCCATAGATTAGATAAAGAAACCTCAGGAGTTTTTATCATAGCAAAAAATCGTATGACCGCTCAACTTTTAACTTCGTTATTTAGATTAAGGAAAGTTTACAAAACTTATATAGCTATTTGTTTTGGTGAAGTAGAAAAGGACATAGGTATTTGGAACAATGATCTTATTAGATATGAAAAAGATAAAAAAATTATTGAAAAAGCAAAAACAACTTATGAGGTTTTAGACAAAAACTCTTTGTGTAGTCTGGTTGAAATGAAACCAATAACTGGAAGAAAACATCAGCTAAGAAAGCAACTATCACAAATAGGACATCCTATTTATGGTGATCAAAAGTATAATTATGAAAATAATAAAAAAAGTTTAGGTAAAAATTTAATGTTACATTCTTACCAAATTAAATTTATGATTAATGAAGTAAAATATACTTACACTGCTTTATTGCCAGATTATTTTAAGAAACTTTTAAATACAAAAAGACTTAAATTTCCATACCCTCGATAAATCTTTTTATAATCTTACTCTTCAAATTTCTATAATCTTGCTTTTTAATTTTATTTAGATTGACTACACCTCTATTATAAACGCCACATGGAATTATTTTTTTGTAAGGTTTAATTTGATTGTTAATATTTAGTGAGAAGCCATGGTATACAATCCATTTTTTTACTCTTAATCCAATGGCGCCAACTTTATCTATACGTTGATTTTTCTTTACCCATATTCCAATATTTTTTCTATCAGCAAAACTACTAATCTTAAATTCTTTTAAAGTCTCAATTATTACAGTTTCAATTAGTCTTACAAATTTCCTTAAATCTTTGTTTCTTTTGTTTAGATCAATAACAAAATAACAAATTAGTTGACCAGGACCATGCCAAGTTAACTTTCCACCCCTATTTGTCTCAATAATCTTTATTTTGCTATTTAAAATTTCACTTTTTTTGAAAGTCTTCCCACCCGTATAAATACTAGGATGCTCTAGGAGCCAAAATAACTCTTTTGATTTTTTATCTATAACATCAGCTAATCTTTTTTCTAAAAATTTAATTGCTTTATTATATTCTACTGGTTTTTTCGATATTTTGATCTCAATCGTCATAAATAAATTGTATTATACGTATTATCCATTAATAGTGCTATTTATCTTAAAGGTAAATGTATGACTTTGGTAAAAAAAATAAAAGATAAAAAAGTAAACTTTGAATTCAATAAAGAATATATCAAAGTAGTTACAGATAAAATATCAAATAATGATGCTGAGTTTATTTCTAATTCATTTAGAGAAATGCACCCATCAGACGCTGCAGATATTATTGAACACTTAAATGATACTGACAGAGAAAAATTAATTAAGTTAAATAATTTTAAAGTTGCACCTCAAGTATTTATAGAACTAAATGAGTCTATACAATCTGAAATTGTTAAATATTTATCAATAGATTCAATTGTATATATTTTAAAAAATCTTGAATCAGATGATTCAATTAAAATTCTTGAAAATTTAAATGAAGAAAGAAAAAATGATATTTTAAGATCATTACCTCCAAAAGATAGATTCGTTTTACTTGAAAGTTTGAGCTACCCTGAGGACTCAGCAGCCAGAATTATGCAAAGGGAATTTACAGCTATACCAAGCAATTGGTCGGTAGGTCAAACAATAGACTATTTAAGAGAAAATAAAGATTTACCTGAGGAATTTTTAGAAATTTTTATTGTTGATAATGAGTTTAAACCCATAGGGACAGTCTCTTCATCAAAAGTTTTAAGAACATCTAGAGAAACAAAAATGATATCAATAATGAACGAATCTCAATTATCTATTCCTGTTGATATGGATAGGGAAGATGTGGGTCATTTGTTTGAAAATTATAACTTAAACTCTGCTTGCGTAGTTGATAAAAATAATAAGCTTGTGGGCATGATAACTAGTGACGATATATTAACTGTTTTAAAAGAGGAAGCTGAAGAGGATGCTCTTAGACTTGCTGGTGTAGGAAATGAGGAAATTACAGATGGGGTTTTTAAAAAAACCAAAAGAAGGTTTACATGGCTATTACTAAATTTATTTACTGCAATAATTGCTTCGGCAGTGATTGGCTTATTCCAAGATGATATTGAAAAAGTTGTTGCACTAGCTGTACTAATGCCAATTGTTGCATCTATGGGTGGTAATGCAGGAATGCAAACTCTTGCTGTCACTATAAGAACTATTGCAACGAATGAATTAACTAAAAATAACTTCACGCAAAATATTATAAAAGAATTTTCAATTGGTGTTTTAAATGGAATTATATTTGCAATTATTAGTGCCATAGTTGTTCAATTTTGGTTTAATGATATTACGCTCTCATTAATTATTTCAATTTCCATGATACTTAATATGATAGTAGCTGGCTTATTTGGCATACTAGTTCCTGTGTCGCTCAAAAAAATTAGCATTGATCCTGCGATAGCATCAAGCGTTTTTGTAACAACTATAACTGATGTTATAGGTTTTTTATCTTTTTTGGGTATCGGAGCTTATTTTTTCTATGGGTAGTTAGAAATTATCTATTAGTCTAATATTTTTAATATAAAAAGCGATAAAAATTTTAAAATTCTTTTTATTTATTTTTTTTGATAAATTTATCTTATTTCTTATTTCTAAGTATTCGACATAAATATTTTGTTTTATTAGATTATTTTTAATATTAGTTATTTTATCTTTGTATTTGAAATTTTTTTTAATTAAAAAATAAAAATTTTTAAGGGTTTTCGAAACTATAGAGGCATTTCTAATATCATTTTTATCTAATAAATTATTTCTTGAAGAGAATGGTAGGGTGTTTTTGTCTCTTATTGTTTTGCAAATAAATACTTTAGTGTTAAATTTTTTTTTTATAAAATTTTTAATTAAATATATTTGCTGATAATCTTTTTCTCCCAAAAATATATATTTACATTTAATTTTCTCTAAAAATTGGTTTATTACAGCCAAAACCCCTTCAAAATGACCAGGTCTAAATTTAGCGCATAAAACTTTATTTTTTAACTTTAGTTTCATTTTCATATTTTTTTTAATTTTGAACACTTCTTTAACTTTAGGTATTAAGACGTAGTCAACTTTAAGTTTTTTTAATATTAATAAATCTTTAGATATCATCCTTGGATAACTTCTAAAATCACTTTTTTTATTAAATTGTGAAGGGTTTACAAAAATACTAACTATTACTTTTTTACTTTTTTTCTTAGCAATCTTTATTATACTTTCATGACCTTTATGCAAACATCCCATAGTTGGTACAAATCCAACATTTGCCTTAAAATTAACTTCTTTAGTTAGTTTATTTATACTTTTAAAAATTATCATTTATGATATTTCATATTTTTATATTAAATTTTAATGATTAAACAAGCCATCATTCCATTAGCTGGTCAAGGTACTAGACTTTTGCCTTTAACTAGTGTTTTTGCAAAAGAACTTTTACCTATAAACGGTAAGCCAGGTATAGAATATATTATTGAGGAATGTATAGATGCTGGAATTAAAGAAATTATTTTTATCATATCTAAAAAAAAGGAAATTATTAAAAAATATTTTTTTAATGATAAATTTTATAAAAATATAATCAAAAAAAAAAGAGATAAAAGAATCATAACCGAATATAACAAAATCAAAAAATATAAAAAAATGATTAAATTTGTTTATCAAAATAAACCACTAGGAACAGGTGATGCTGTCCTAAAAACAAAAAAATATATTAAAGATAATTTCTTTTTAATGCTATTACCTGATGATTTAATTATTAAAAAAAACTGTTCAAAAAATATGATTTCAATTTTTAAAAAAAACAAATGTTCTGTTATGGCTAGTATGAGGGTTAATAAAAAAAATGTAAAACGTTGGGGAATATACTCAAAAGGAAAAAATTTAAGTAATTCTAATTTCCTAATCAGAGATGTCATTGAAAAACCAGAAATTAAAGAAGCACCTTCTAATAATGCTGTAATTGGAAGATACATATTAACAAAAAAAATATTTGAAAAACTAAAAGATCAAAAAAAAGGTAAAGGAGGAGAAGTACATATAACTGATTCTATTAAACGATTGTTAAAAGATAAATATAAATTTATAGGTCACAATTTTAAAGGTAAATATTTAGATTGTGGTACTATGCACGGTTATATAAAATCCTCGTTAGAAATATCAAAATCATGAAACTTTGTATGATAGGAACTGGTTATGTGGGATTGGTAAGTGGTGTATGTTTTGCTGACTTGGGTAACGATGTAATTTGTGTTGATATAAATAAAACTAAAATTCAAAATTTAAAAAAAGGTTTAATACCGATATACGAACCTGGACTTGAAGAGCTAGTCAAAAAAAATTACAAATCTGGTAGACTTGATTTTACATCAAATCTTTCAGAAGCAATAAAAAAATCAAATATTATTTTTATATGCGTTGGTACACCAACTAAAAAAAGTAGCTATGCCGCAGATTTATCCCAGGTTTTTAATGTGGCAAAGGAATTGTCGTGTAACATAAATAATTTTAAAATCATAGTAACTAAATCTACAGTTCCAGTTACCACAGGAGATGAAATTGAAAAAATTTTATTAAAAAAAATAAAAAGAAAAAACTTTTCTGTTGTATCAAATCCAGAGTTTTTGAGAGAGGGTGAAGCAATAAGAGATTTTAATTTCCCTGATAGGATAGTAATAGGTACATCAGATAAAAAATCAAATAAAATCATGAGATCCTTATATTCACCTTTAGTATCAAAGGGTGCAGACTACTTAAACACTTCAAGAAGAGGTGCAGAATTGATTAAATATGCATCAAATGCTTTCTTAGCTACCAAAATAACATTTATTAATGAATTAGCTAATTTATCAGAAAAATTAAATGTAAAAATTGAGGACATTTCTATTGGAATGGGTCAGGATAAAAGAATAGGTAGTAGATTTTTAAGAGCTGGTCCTGCTTACGGTGGATCCTGTTTCCCAAAAGACACACGTGCTATTTCAGAAACAGCCAAGAGATTTAAAACAGATTTATCAATAATTAAAACTGTTATAAAATCTAACAATAATAGATCTAAATTATTATTAAATAGAATTTTAAAAATGTTGAAAAACAAAATTAAAAATAAAAAAATTGCTTTTTTAGGAGTTACTTTTAAAGCTAACACTGATGATATGAGAGAATCTTCTAGTTTAATCATGATACCTTCATTGGTTAATAAAGGTGCTAAAATAAAATATTATGATCCAAGTGGAATCAAGAAAGATTTTGAAAAACTCAAAAACGTAACTTATAGCAAAAATATTAAAAAAGCATGTGAGGATGCTGATTTAATAATAATTCATACAGAATGGAATGATTTTAAATCTCTTAATTTTAAAACTTTATCAAAAAAAAATGCTATTATTTATGATATGAGAAATATCTTATCAGCCGAAAAAATGAAAAAAGAAAAAATAAAATATTTTGGAATAGGTGGATAATTAGTTTAATTCAAATATAGCATCCACTTCGACAGAGACTCCTAGAGGTAGGCTATTTACACTTACAGCAGCTCTTGTATGCATGCCCTGGCTATCAAATATTTTTACTATAATGTTTGAAGCACCATTAATCACTTTTGGTTGATCGATAAAATCATCTGCAGAGTTCACAAAGCCTGTTAACTTGATGCATGACTTGATTTTTGATAAATCATTATTTAAAGCTTTTTTTGCTTGAGCAACTATACTTAAGGCACATCTTTCTGCTGCATGATAGCCTTTTTCAACATCTAAATGCTTTCCTAGTTTTCCTTTAATTAACTTTCCTTCAGCATCTATTGATATTTGACCAGATATATAAAGTAAGTTATTTATAATTTTAGTTGCAACGTATGCTCCAACTGGGTCAGCTGCAGTAGGTAGATGAATATTATTCTTTTTTATATTTTTTTCAAAACTCATTGTCCAATAACCTTTTTTTTAATATTTTTAACTTTTTCTTTTTCTTCTGACCATTCTTTTTCTTGATAATCCTTCGTATCTTTTACAAAGTTTTCTCCTGCTTTAATAGTCTTATTTTTAAGTAAACTAGCTTTACATTTCATGTAAGCAACAGAAAGTTTATTATATTCATCACAGTTTAATTCATTTGAATGTGATGGATTAATAAAGGAAATTATCAAAAAAAAAGTAAAAAATTTAATTTTTTTCATTTACGTTTCTTCTTTTTATTTCTATCGTATTCTCTACGTTTCTCAATTAATATTAATGCCTCTTCCATTGTTAGTTCTGTAGGATCTTTCTCTTCAGGTATGGTTGCATTGAGTGATTTATATTTTATATATGGACCATATTGACCCTTCATAATTCTTACAGGTTTTTTATCATCAGGATGCTCTCCAAGATCTTTAATTAAAGATGATGATATTCTACCAGGCTTTGCTTCAGCTATTAAAGTAATTGCTCGATTTAATCCAATAGTAAAAATCTCCTCAACATTTTCTAATCTTGCAGACTTATTTTCGCATTTCAAATATGGACCAAATCTTCCCGAGTTAAGTAATATTTCTTGATTATTTTCGGGATTTGTACCCAAACTTTTAGGTAGAGAACACAAAAAATTAGCACGCTCCAAGTCAATGGTGTCAATATCGATGCCTTTTGGTATTGAAACATTTTTTAAATTTTCATTCACATTTTTTTTATTTTTTTTCTTTTTCTTCTTTGTTTCAACTTCATCTACTTCTTTTTCATACTGTAAATATGGACCAAACCTACCATTTTTTAAAAATATATCTTTATTCATATAATTCTTACCTATAAGTTTAGGTTCAGATAAATTTATTTGTTCTGCTGCTTTTGTTTTAGATAAAGGTCTTGTAAACTTACATTCGGGATAATTTGAACAACCTATGAAAGCACCACCTCTAAAACTATTTTTTAAACTTAGTTGACCGGATTTACATAATTTGCACTTTCTATCTATATTTCCATCTTTATCAGTTTCAAAAATAAGACTACCTAAACTTTCATTAAGCATATCTAATACTTCTCTTGTTCTTTTTTCTTTAACCTCTGATACATTTTTATTAAAATCATCCCAAAATTCTTTTAAAACTTTTATCCAATCTTCTTTACCTGAAGTTATATCATCTAGCTGATCTTCCAATTTTGCTGTGAAATTATAATCAACATATTTAGTAAACAATTTTTCAAGAAATGCAGAGATTAGCTTTCCTCTATCTGTAGGAAAAAATCTTTTATTTATAATATCTGCATATCCTCTATTTGCAATTACAGAAATAATACTTGCATATGTAGATGGTCTTCCTATACCAAGTTCCTCAAGTCTTTTAACTAGACTGGCCTCTGAATATCTAGGAGGTGGCTGAGTGAAATGTTGTTCATCTATGAAACTTTCGATATTAATTGGTCCTTTCGATACTTCTGGTAATATGTTATCTTCGTCATTTTCGTCATCAACTTTATAAAGTTTCAAAAATCCATCAAACTTTATCACTGAACCACTTGTTTTAAGAATATTTTTTCCATCATCAGAATTTACAACAATAGTCTTTCTATCAAATTTTGCCGTTTGCATTTGTGATGAAAGTGCTCTTGACCAAATTAAATTGTATAGTTTAAGTTGGTCTGTACTTAAATATTTTTTGAGTTTTGAGGGATCATTATTTATATCAGTGGGTCTTATTGCTTCATGGGCTTCTTGAGCATTTTTGGCTTTCTTCCCAGAATAGTTATTTGGTTGATCAGGCAAATATTCTTTTCCATAAATGTCTACAATATACTTTCTGAAATCAGTGATAGCATCTTTAGATATATTAGTACCGTCAGTTCTCATATAAGTGATCAGTCCTTTCGTATCTCCATCTATATCAATTCCCTGGTATAATCTTTGAGCAATTTGCATAGTCCTAGATGCGCCAAATCCAAGTTTGCTCGAAGCTGATTGTTGTAATGTTGATGTTGTAAATGGTCCTGCTGGATTTCTTGAGTAAATTTTAGATGTAATATCTCCTATCTTATAATTTTTATCTTTTATTTGTTCTATTGCTTTATTTATCTCTTCTTTATTTTTAAATGAAAATTTTTCTATTTTATTTCCTTCAAGTTGAAATAAATTTGATGTAATTTTTGAACCTTTCTCGTTTGAAAAAATAACATTTAATGACCAGAACTCTTCTGGTTTAAATATTTCAATTTCATGCTCTCTTTCAGTAAGTAATTTCAAAGCAACAGACTGGACTCTGCCCGCAGATTTTGATCCAGGTAATTTTGTCCATAAAATCGGAGAAATATTAAAACCCACTAAATAATCAAGCGCTCTTCGCGCCATATAAGCATCAACAAGTTGTGCTTCTATATCTCTGGGATTTTCAATACCAATTGTTACTGCCTTTTTAGTAATTTCATTAAAAACTACTCTTTCTACCTTCTTACCTTTAAGTAATTTTTTTTCATCTAAAAATTGTTTAACATGCCATGCTATTGCTTCACCTTCTCTGTCAGGATCTGTTGCTAAAATTATTTTATCTGAATCTTTAGCTACATCAGTTATTTCTTTCAAATATTTTTTGGAAAAACTGTCAACTTCCCAAATCATTTTAAATTGATTTTCAGGATCTACAGAACCATTTTTCGATGGTAAATCTCTAATATGTCCATAACTTGCAAGAACAGTGAAGTTGTCACCTAAATATTTATTTATAGTTTTTGCTTTTGCTGGACTTTCAACTATGACAAGGTTCATAGAAGAAATAACCTACATATATGAGTTAATTAGTCAAATTAATAAATTTTTGTCTTTGATTCATCATTATTTATTAAGCGTTTTATATTTTCCCTATGGGTGTAAAAAATCAAAATAAACAGAATTATAAAAAAATAATAGTTGTTATTATTTAAGAAAAAAAAATGAAATATAGGGATAACAAAAGATGCAACAATTGATGATAGGGATGAATATCTAGAAACTAAAAAAACAGAAAACCAAGTTATAATAAAAACTAAACCTAGTATGTAATTTATACAAAAAAGTATTCCAACGAATGTGGCGATTCCTTTGCCTCCCTTAAATCTTAACCAAATTGGGAAAACATGACCTAAAAAAATGCATAAAGACGAAAGATATATAAAGTCTGGAAAATAAAATTTAATGTACAGAA
>MDTB01186694.1_pt1 | contig 10188 bp, 10 predicted proteins | sample 811161 | NCBI WGS metagenome assembly MDTB01 (sample SAMN05326650, study PRJNA326480) | marine metagenome | isolation source: seawater | place: Mediterranean Sea | collected 2009
ATAATAACTATTTTTTTCATTTCTTTGTTTAAGACATTTATAATTTTAAATGATTGACCTGCCTCCATCAATAACTAAATTGTGGCCTGTCATATAACTTGATGCATCTGAACACAAAAATTGAATAGCTTCTTTATACTCCTCAACATTCGCCATTCTATTCATTGGAATAAGTTTTTTAACTTTTTTAACAAATGTCTTATTTTGATTATTGAATACACCCCCGGGTGAAATGGCATTAACTCTAATTTTTTTTGACGACCAATAACTTGCAAGATATTTTGTTAATCCAATCAAACTATGTTTAATTACTGAATAGGTGACAGGTTTAAAAGATTTCAAATGAGAATATAATCTTTGATCGGGTGCTATAACTGATAGATCCGATGCGACATTCAAGATTACACCATTTTTTTTTTTTGCCATTTCTGATCCGAATATTTGTGAGCATATGAATGCTCCCTTTAAACCGATATCTAGCTCTTCATCCCATTTTTTTATTGGATAATTCTCAAATAAATTTTCAAATTTAGCTGATTTTTTTTTAGGAATATGGTCTCTTTGAGCATTGTTAATTAAAATATCGATTTTTTTATACTTCTTAAGTATTTTTCTCTTAATTTCATTTATCTGTTTATCATTTGTAACGTCACCATAAAAAACATCAATTTTAAACCTTTTTTTTAAAAATTCTTTTTTAAGTTTAGAGACTCTAATTTTGTCAATATCTATTATAACTGCAGAACCGCCATTTTCTAGTATTGCTAAAGTGTGCTGTCTTCCTAAAAGGCCTGCACCACCAGTAACTACTGCTATCTTGTCATGAAGACTATATCTATTCATCTTAATTTAAAAAATACTTGTATTTTGAAATAATTTATACCATATAATGTTCAAGATTTGAACATAAAAGTAAAAATTAAACTTATTTATAAAAAAACATGTATTTTAAAAAATGAATTTTGGGCGCTGATACCTGCAAGATCTAAATCTAAAGGACTGAAACACAAAAATATCCAAAAAATCGCTGGAAAACATTTAATTGGACATAGTCTTATTACAGCTGGAAAATGTAAACAAATTAAAAAAGTAATTTTTTCTTCAGACTCTAAAAAGTATATTCAGATTGCAAAAAAATATAAATGCGATGAATTTCATTTGAGGTCTAAAAAAAATTCAACAGACAATGCAAGCGAATACTCTGTATTTAGAGAATACATTAATCAAAAATTAAAAAAAAAATTACCTCTTCCTTTATATTTTGTCCACTTTAGGCCAACTGCTCCAATTCGTAATATGAAAACTATAAATAAAGCAATTAATTATTTCAAAAAAAATCAAAAAAAAGCAACTTGTTTAAGAACAGCTTCAGTGGTTAATGATCCTCCGTATAGAACCAGTAGAATCATAAACGGAAAACTTTGCGCTTTGACAAAGAAAGATTTCGACTTAGATAAATGGTTTAGGCCCAGGCATTTTTTTCCAAGAACTTATAAATGTAATTGTATTATAGATATTTATAAAACAAAAAATATTTTAAAAGGATTTCTTTTTGGAAATAAAGTAATTCCCTTTATAACCAATGATTTCAAAATTGATATTGATGATGAAAAAGATTTCAAAATAGCAGAAAATTATTTAAAATTTAATTAAAATTTCAAAAACCTAAAATAAATTTTTTATAAACTTTAAATTTTTTTTTGCGTTTTTTTCAGGATTAGAGCCTTTGTTATTTTCAAAAACAATAGCAAAATCTTTACTTTTAATTTTTTTTATTGCTTTAATAACTCCAGGAAAATCTACATTTCCTTTACGTAATATAACGTTGCTACCTTTATCGTTTTTATCTTTAATATGAATTTGTTTAATATTACTCCCAAATTTTATAATATCTGTATAGACATCCGGGAAATACTTTGCTCGATTTCCAGTATCGTAAAGAAAAAAAAAATTTTTTGAATTAACTCCCTTTTTAATTTTTTTAAAAACAGAGAATTCACAATTACTCTCTATAAGCAAATAAGGTATTTTTTTTTTGTAGCAAATTTGGGAAATCTTGTTTAGATAAATGATTATTTTATTCAAATTTTTTTTTGTAACTTTTGATTTATTTTCCAGTGGAATAATTACTCTATTAATTTTAATTTTACTCAATCTATCAAACAGATAGTCAATATATTTTAAATAGTGTCTATTAAATCCATTTGAAATCAGAAAATTATCACATGCAGAAAAAATTAATAAATTATTATCTAAAGTGTATTTTTTATAAAGATTTAATTTTTCAGACCAAATTGGATTATCTTTATTAATCTTAGTCTCTGCGATTAACTCAATAAAATCATAGCCAAGTTTTTTTGCGGTTATAAATTCTTTGAAAGGATTTTTTGGAAACTTTTGAATTGCTTTTGATTTCGTTAATCTTCCTTGAATAATGCCAAAATTAATATCTTTAAGTTTCATTAACTCTAATTATTTTTGTTCAATTATTGAACAATATAGGAAATTATGCTTAAATCAATCTTAAAATGAATATTCTAATTTTAGGACTCGGTTCAATAGGTCAAAGACACTTAAGAAATTTATCAACTTTAAATAAAAAGTTTAATTTTTTCGCAATTAGAAAAAAATTTACAACTCCATCTCTAAATAATCAAAATTTAGCTATAAATCAGGATATTAAAAAAAAATATAACTTGAAATATTTTACAAGTTTAGACCAAATTAAAAAAAGCAAAATAAAAATTAATGCCGCTTTTGTTTGCACTCCATCTAAATACCATATTAGCGAAGCTATCTGGTTAATTAAAAATAATATTAACGTTTTTGTTGAAAAACCCTTAGGCTCAAGTTTAAAAAATATTGATAAGCTCCGGAAATTAATTTTAAAAAAAAAAGAAAATTTTACACATGATGGGTTATCAATTAAAATTTAATCCAATAATTAGTAAAATAAAATCTTGCTTAGATAGAAATTTAATTGGTAAAATATATAATATTTTTATTCATAACGGCGAACATATTGAGGATTTTCATCCTTACGAGGATTACAGAATTTCTTATGCAGCTCGAAAAAGTTTGGGCGGGGGTGTTATTTTAAGTCAAATACATGAGTTAGATTATATCTTATATTTGTTTTCCAATTATAAATTTAAAGTCATAAATTCAATAAGTACAAAAATTACAGATCTTGATATAGACGTCGAGGACACATTGGTTGCTAATTTAAGTATGAAAAAACAAAAACAACTTGCTTTATGCTCGATCCATCTAAATTTTTTTGAAAGACCAAAAAATAGAAAAATATTAATTATTGGTAAAAAGGGGAAAATTTATGCTAATTTTAATAGTAAGATTATTCAAATATTTAATAGAAATAAAAAAAAAATATATAAATTTAAATTTCAAAGAAATGAAATATTTAAAAAACAAATTAAATATTTTATTGACCAAATTAATAAAAATAAAAAAATTGAAAGTAAATTTGATTTACTAAATGGTATAAAATCTTTAAAAATTGCTATAAAACTAAAAAAAGTTAAAGTTTCTTAAGTAATAATTTTAAAAGAATTTATTTAACAAATATTTTTTTATTATTAATTCTTGACAAACGACCTAGTACAATTCCAAACATAATTTAAATTTTTTTATTTTTTGAAGTATAAATTATAAAAAATATCAATAATATTAAGGATAAAAACGATACAGATCTTAAAATTTTCCTAATATTATCATCATAGTACAATTCATATACAGTGTTGGGTGATAATTCTAAATACATTAAATGATTATTTAAAGATCTTGGTGATAACATCCTTTCTTTTAATTTCCAATTTTTATCATATAAAAATGGAAGAATATAATTAACTTTGAATGTATTTAAATTTTTTATTAAATATTTTTCATCAGTAATTTTTTGAAATTCTACTTTTGAGTTATATTTAAAGTACTCATCGTTATCAATTATGCATCTAATATATTTATCGCTATTTAAACACGGTTCTTTGTTACTTTTGACAACAAAAAGTGGGAGCTGTTTATCTTTAATTTCATAAACTAATATAATTTTATCTTCATGAATAATTTTTTGCTTTATTTTAAGAAATTCATGATCTATTTTAACTTTTTCTGTTTCATAAATTAATAAATATCTAATATTAAATAAATTAAAAAAATTTTGATTTATCTCACTATAATCAGGTAGTAATTCTGAGTACATTCTTAGTTTAGACTTTTTTAATTCACTTTTATGAGAGTTTTTAAAATTGTAATTAAAAATATAAATTTCATGATCTAAAAAATCAACAATATCGTAAACTTGATTTTTGAAAAAAAAATTTTCTTTATCTTTTTTTTTATGATGAGAAAAATATTGATAGATTTTTGGACTCAAGTAAACTTTGTCTAACTGATTAGTATTAGAATTTGATAGAATATTTACTAACGATGTAAAATCTGAAGAATACTTTTTATCCACATATAATTCACTTTCTGCTTTGTAAAGCTTTTGATTCGTGTAGTAAAAAATCACTAAAGAAAATATCATTAAAAATTTGATTGAAGAAATTAATAAGTTTTTTTTTTTATATAATTGAAAAAAAAAAGCACATAATATTAAGGCTAATATACTATACAAATCTCTGAAAAATGCCGGGGTGTCTAAAATTAAATAATTTATTTTAATAAATGAAAGAGACAATGAAATCATAAAGATCCAATCAAAATAAAGAATTTTTTGTGAATATTTTTTAATAATTGAAAATATTGCAGCATATAAGGCTAGATAAATATGAAAACCATAAAAAGGTAAAAAAAAATTATCTATCAGGTCGAATTTTCTATCAATAATCTCTAAACCAAAAATTTCCTGCAAATTAATAATGAAAATATACATACCGGATAAGATATGCTTAATATCATAAACATGTCTAATTTCTCTATTTCCATCTGATGTCATTAAAAATGTTTGTAGCAAGTAATAAATATTTTCACCATTTATTAATATAAAAATTGCAAGACTGATCAGGATAACTTTAAATTTTATAATTTTATTCAATTTTTTAAAATTAAATATGTAAAAAATAAAAATAAAAGCAAAAATTATAAAACTATGTGCTAAATGAAAAATTAAAACATTTAATGAAATTAATAATAAAAATTTATAGAAAGATATATTACTTTTTTTTTTTATAGTTTTAGTGAGATAAAATATTACACCAAAATATAAACTAAATTGAAGAAATATTTCTACATAATCATATAAATAAATACACCAATAAAATGTAATACTTGAAATACATAAAAAAATTAATGTTAAGTTAATCTCAAAATCTAAAATTGAAATAATCCTTCTTAAAAAATAAAGTTGTAAAATAAAAGAAAGGATAATATTTAATATAGCATAACTCTTGTAACTAGAACTAAAAATTGATGTTGGAAAAATATAAGTATTTTGCCCTAATGGTAATGTTGTTCCAGGACCCAATTCATATAGAAAAAAATTAAAAATATTATAATTTTTTTCCACAAATATTTTGGATGTAAAAAATGAATTAGAATAAAATTCAAAATGAATAGGAAAGTGTTTAGAAATTGGAATAATTAAAAAAATTATAAATATTAAAATTAATAATCTATCAATGTTTTTTTTTACAATAGACATATATTTTATTAAAAAACCAAAATTATTACCTAACAATGCATTAGCTTAGTTTATCCTGATATTGAAAAACCCCAATTTTGTAAAGACATCTTTAGCGCAAAATGATTCATCCCATAATTCTCAAAGTCACTTTTTTTTATAAAAAGCTAAGTTTTAAATGGATAAATGTTAGAAATATACAAGAAAATAAGCAACTAAAACTAGTTATTTATAGAATTTAAGATTGATGATCTTTAATAAAAAATTAAAAAAAGATAAATAAGGTAAGAGAAACAGGTTGTGATTAAAATTTTATCATTTGTAAACAATTTTATCTGATCACTTGTAACAATATTTTTCCTAATTAAAAATAAATATCTTATTGTACCCAAAATGACAAAGAAAATTGAGTACTTCAATTCGTTTCCATATTTCATTATTGCATATTCTGTATTAACAAAAATTATATAAATTACTAATTGAGAAATAATAATTAAATTTAGCAAGTTTAATAATACTTTTTTATTATAGTTTTCTTTATAAGAATAATCATAATCAGAAATTTTTTTACCTATTATTAATATTCCAGAGGAAGTTAAAATAAAAATTGTTAGCCAATTTGATAATTGAATTTCATTGTCAATTGTTCCTGCAATTAATCTAATATAAAAAAAACTTAATAATACGAAGTAATTTAATATAAAAATTTTCTTCAGAACTAGACTATATACGATATTAATTAGCAGATAAGAACAAATTAAAAAAATTACAAATCTACTAGTTTGAAATACAAATGCTAAAAATAGCAATATTATAAATAATAATAACGCAATTAAAATTGCATTCTTTTTTGAAAATAAATCAGATGCTATTGGTCTATTTTTCTTCCATGGATTTTTTTTATCCAACTTATAATCGATAAGATCATTTATTATGTATATAATACTTGCTGAAAAACAAAATAATAAAAATATTTTAAATAAATGTATTAAATTTAACAAACTTAAATCTTTGTTAAAAAAAATTGGAATAAAAATATATAAATTCTTTAACCAATGGTTGACTCTTAAAAGATCAAAGTATTTTTTCACTATTCTAAATTATATATTTTAATTAACAAATTATTTATATTATTTATCCTTTTACCTTTGGATAAAATAAAAAACTTGCTGTTTTTTAAAATAATATTTCCTGAGTCGAGCTGTTCATTAATTCTTCTATTGACCTCTTTATTTTTTATGAAAAATTCCTCAATAACACTATCTTCAAGCTCATTTTTTGAAATACCATTTGTATCGACACTATCAATTTTCATTAGCATAAACAAAGAAATTGACCTTTTAGACAATGTGGGGAATGTAATCAAAATTGCATAGCTTAGTAAAAATGAAGTAACCAAGATATAAATATATTCCATTTTCAAATAAGAATTTTTTTTTACAATCAATAAAAAAAAAAAGAAAATAGATAAAATAAATAATAGGCTTAAGGACTCATAAAAAAAAATTTCTGAAGGAAGAATCTGTCTTTTTAAAAATAATAAAGAAAAATAAAAAATTTGAAAAAATATAATAAATGACAAATTTTTAATGAATATTTTCGTCACAATAAAAATTTGATTATTTTTAAAAATTTTTGCTTTATTTTAGATCTATGAATAGAATTCTCATTATTTATTTCATTTAAATTTTTAATATACCAATTATAAGCTTCAACAATCATTTCAATATTCGAATATTTTGGTCTCCAATTTAACCTATCAAAGTTTTTATTTTGATCATAATAGAAATCCCAACTATATGATAAATAATGCCAACTTGTTAACGGCGACAAACTTAGTTTATCCAATAAGAACAGAGCTGAAATACAAAATTCCTTGTTTATTGGAAAAACTTTAGATCTTGAACCTATAATTTTAAATGCTGAATTTAAATCATTTTGTAATGTATCAAACTTATCAGTACCAATATTAAAAATTCCTGAAAGGTTTCTGTCAGCTGTTTCAATTGAAACATCAACCAAATCATCAATATGAGCAAATTGAAATTTATTTTTTCCAGAACCAATTACTGGTATTTTTTTATGATCTTTTACCCAGTCAAATAAAATTTCAAAAATACCAAGTCGTCCTCCTCCAACTATTGGTCTCGGTCTGATTACAGAACAAGATTTAAAATTATTTTTTTTTTCCAAAACTTCCAACTCAGCTTGATATTTTGAAACACCATAAATACCTGTAGGATTATAATTTGCATAATCAACATTAAATCCAGCTTTTTTTGGTTTACCAAAAATAGCAGAGGAACTCATGTGGCTAAAATGTTTTACTTTATTTTTGATCGCTAAATCTAATATTTTTTTTGTACCTAAAAAATTTGATTTATAAAAATTTTTTCCAGCTTTTGTTAAAGGAACAAGTGCAGCATTATGATGGATTGCCTCTACTTCTGACAGAATATTATCCAAACTGTGATTTTCCTCTGAAATATCAATTTTATGGTATTCAGAAATTTTAGAAATTTCTTTATCTTCAATAATATCAATTGATATTACTTTGAATCCTTGACTCACTAATTTTTTTACAATTGCTGATCCAACAAAGCCGCTTGATCCTGTTACTAAATGTTTATTCATATTTTAATTGCCATTGCTAATAAAGTTTCTTATATTTCTTAGTGCTAACGCCATTACCGTGCCTTGAGGATTTTTAAGTAAATGACCACAGATTAATGATCCATCGTTAACATAAATATTGGATAAATGGTGTAATTTCCCAAAAGAATTTAGTAGGGTTTTATTTTTATTTTCTCCAAAGGGACATCCTCCCATTATGTGAACTGTGCTTAAATTAAACTTCTTTGGTGACGATAAATATAAATTCTTAAGATCTTTTTTTAAGATAATTTTATTTAAGTCATTCATGGGATAAATAAATTCTGCTCCAATTGAAAATAAAAAATTAGAAAGCTTATTTAATCCCTCATTTAATAAATCATTTTCGTCTTTTGAAATATTATAAATAACAATTGGTTGTTTTTTTTTGGTCAAGGATAAAAATTTTTCCTTTTCCTAAGGAAAATGTTGCATGAAAGATTATCATATTTTGCCAGTTTTTTTTTATCTTTTTATACATTTCATTATTATTGAATGAACTGATTTTTAATTGAGAACGTGAACTAGCTGCAACACCAATTATATATTTTGGCGAAAAATGATTGATTTGTACTTGCGAAATATTAAAAAATTTTGTGTTAACTTTTTTTGGGAATTTGGCAATTATTTTTATCATAGGATGGAAATGAAAATCAGATAATTTTTTTTTTTTTAACTAATTTATTTTTCAACAAAAGAGACAAAGTATTTATTGTACCTGCACAAATAAATAAATTATTACATTTAACTGAGTGAGTTTCTTTATTTTTTTTATATCTTATTTGCCAATGATTGTTAATTTTTTTGATTTCTATTACTTCACTTTTTAGACTAACTTTGCCACCTCTTTTTAAAAATAGATTTAGGAATGAATTAGTCATTGAAGATTTTTTAAAATTATTATCAACTAATCTAGGAACAATTTCACTTTTAATTTTAAGTTTATTTGAAAGCTTAACCAAAATATTTGAAATTTTGTCTGAAGTAATTATTTTTTTGTTAATCTTAAAATTTTTGTTTAAATATTCTAAATTTCTAATCAATTCCCGATGAGAAATATTTTTAATATTAAATTTTTTTTTTAAATTAGAAATTAAAGATTTATCAGGAAAATGATATAGACCACTATTTATTTCTGAGCCTCCACCAAAACATTCTGCAGACGCATATTTTATTTGTGCGTTTCCTAAAGATGCTGAAATACCTCCATTTTCCCACATATTTAGAAATTCTTGTCCAGGGTGTTTAAGCTTAAACTCTTTTATAAAATTCCCTTTTTCTAAAATTAAAGTTTTTCTTTTGTCGTTTAAAAGTTCTAAAGCAGTTATTGATCCACTTGGACCAGATCCAATTACAACATTGTCTATAAAAAAATCTTTAAATTCATTTTTTTTTTTTATTCGCACTATTTTTTCTTTTTCAAAAAAATCAGTATGCAAAATCACAACTGCATGAAAAAATTCAAATAATTTATCTTGCTTTAAAATTTTTATTTTTCCTATTTTGGAAAGAATTAAAAATTTTATTTTATCATTTGCCCTATAGAAAATTTTGAAATGAAATAAAATAGAGTAAAGATTTATAAAAACTAAAGACAGATTTAGAAAAATTTTAATTAAAAAATGAGTTTTTTCTATGTGATTAAGAATATTCTTAACTTCGCTCTTGGTTGGTAGTCTTGATAAGGCCCTATAAGAAATGTATTTTAAAATATCAATTTTCAAATAATAATTCATTAATTTTTTACTTTACTATAATTAAACTATTAATGAGATTATAAAGGAATTTTTAATCTATAAAAAATTTTTTTCAGTGCATAAATCAAGCCAATTGAGCTATTAGTACCGGTCAGCTACACGCGTTACCGCGCTTCCACATCCGGCCTATCAACGTAG
>MDTB01215652.1_pt1 | contig 10188 bp, 14 predicted proteins | sample 811161 | NCBI WGS metagenome assembly MDTB01 (sample SAMN05326650, study PRJNA326480) | marine metagenome | isolation source: seawater | place: Mediterranean Sea | collected 2009
CAGCCTCTGCAGAAGCTGAAGGACGACATGGAGCGAGACAAGTTCATGACTCCGAAAGAAGCAGTGGAGTACGGACTGGCCGACAAGGTGATCACAACCAGAACGGAGGACGACAAGGAATGATGACTAGCGTAGACGACAGAGATGTGGACAACACATACGAGAACGAACAGAGCAAGGTGACCATACCACTCAAGGAATATGACAGGCTGAGGGAGAAGCAGAAGTACATCACGGACAAGAGCCTGATTGCCATCATTGACAAGATAGAAGAGCTCACAAGGGCACTGCGGAAGCACATTGTCAGATCTGACTTCGAATAATGTTATTTAGGATGTGGACCTTTAGATTTGGACCTTGTGTTCAGTCTTTTTATTTTGATATATCTACGGTTGCCTAGCTTATAGACAGTGGGCTTCCTAGGTTCATAGGATTCAAACAGTATCTTCTTGTAAGACTCGAACAGTCGTCTGATGTGTCGGAACATACTAAACCCTCTGTCATAAGTTATTTCTTTTTGAATGGATTCAAACCCTTGACACTGTCAACAGCACCCTTAGTCGAACCCTTTACCTCTGCGCCTATCCTCTTGCCCAACTCCTTGACGTTGCCGACAACGTTTGGCATTTTGATCTTTGGCATCTTTATTTTCTTAAACATATTTCTATTTCTTAAACCACTTTAATGGATTAATCTTTTCTCCTAGATTTTCAACTTTTTCGTTTACCCACCAACCTGCTACGAAGCCGACTATAAACCCTATTGTAATAAACATTTGCTGTCCTCCTTGTGTTTGAAGTATTTATTTTAACTTGCGTCTAGTTTGAGCTCTGTTTCTGATACCACAGTGCCTCGCAAATCCTTGTCGTTCACGCCCACAGTTGCCCCCAGATCACGCAAGGCCGTTTGTAGGGTGGCCGCAGTCCAACCGGCACGTTCCATGGCAATGTCTATCCTTCCCGAACTTGCATTGTCAATCCTCTGGTGTACTATTGTCCCCCGGTCCAACACAGCACGTATTACATTGTGAACAGTCTCGTCAAACCCGAGCTCGGTCCTCACATCAACCGCGGCCGCACTGTTGTCTTTCAGCGTGATATGATAGAACTTTATTTCAGCTCCGATGAAATTGTCTGTTTCACCTATTGCATTCGTGACCTTGAAATTATTGGGTGTTGCCATTGCTCAGTTCCTCCTGCAATTTTTTACTCGCCTTTTGGCAAGGTGTTGGATCAAATAGGCATCCAAGGACGCTACCGATTGCGTCAAGTTTTCCAATTGTCTCCAGTGTTGTAGGCACCTTTTGTTCTTTGGATTCTATTGACTTTGGTTGGGAAACGCAACCACTCAATCCTATCAGTGTCAAAATCAATAGCAAAATTAAATATCGTTCCAAATGTATATTCATGCAAATATTTAATCGTAGTGTCGGCAGGTTAATGTTTGCTGATTTCAATGGTAAAACACGCAAGTGTATAGTTACTCCAGAGCACCCTTTACCATGCATGTACGTGCTTCTATGTGCGTTTAACAGGTAGACTACACGAGGTTTATAGTGTACTATAATAGCTGTGACGCCGCTTTAGCTCAGCCGGTAGAGCAACTGATTTGTAATCAGTAGGTCCGCGGTTCGAATCCGTGAAGCGGCACCACTAATACCAAATATGCCATTGTTACCATTTTCACCAAAAAAACAAATGGTCCAGGAAGATTTGGTTGGTTTGGGCCCTTAGCTCAGTTGGTAGAGCAATTCCCTTTTAAGGAATGGGTCGATGGTTCGAGTCCATCAGGGCCCTCCAAAATTGAAAGATGTGTATGAAACTAACAATTACTTTTACTGACGGACATAGTATTATTGTGCGACTTCATGACTCAATGAAGCGTTGGGCTCAACACGTACAAAAGATATCAAACAAATACAAGTACAGCCTTAACAGTGGCCAATCGGCCATAGGCACAAGTGATATGGATAATGAATCAATCAAGGTCACAAAAGTATATAAAATACTTTCAGACACAGTAGGAGAACTAGAACACGTTAGACCCATAGGCTTTGTTCTGCCAGAAAAGTTCACTCATGATCAAGAAGTTCTAAATAGACTGCACAGATATTACACAGACAGTGCCGCGATAGTTGACCAAGGGTCTGAACTATTCAAATTAGTGTCCAAAATTAATTACTGCGTACATGAACTTGAAGAATACACATCTAGCAGAAACACAGTTTATTATGGTGACCTTTGGTTTCATATTCATGATTATCCTATACCAATGGACTGTTGGATTGACCTAAAGGAACAAGAAAAACAAAATTACAAATTTTTTGACTATGATTATGAATACACGGTAAGACTGGACAGGTCAATACTCGGAAAATGTGTTTTACAATCGTTCGAAGAGAATGATGATCCAAATCAAAAAGATTGCACAGGAAGGATAGGATCCTTTGGTGGATTCTTTATTGACACAGATAAAAAACTCAAAGACATCTATGAATCTAAAAAATTTAAAGATTGGTGCATCAGACATGGCAAACAAGTCAATGAATGGCCACTTGAGTTTGTAATAGGTCATGTTGAACAGTTTAGTGATAAACCAATTACATTTAAAAATAAAATATTGGATAAACTAAACTTTGAAATGGTCCCTTCGTCTATCGGTTAGGACACGTGGTTTTCATCCTCGAAAGGGGGGTTCGATTCCCCCAGGGACCACCAAGTGGAGCATTAGTGTAGCGGTTAACACGTCGCCCTGTCACGGCGAAGACCACGGGTTCGATTCCCGTATGCTCCGCCATAACGTGCCCGTAGTTCAGTTGGATAGAATACGAGTTTCCTAAACTTGGGGTCGCAGGTTCGAATCCTGCCGGGCACACCATTCACCCAATTAAGTAATAACATGAAGTACGGAGATTACTCAGATAGAGGGCTAGACAGACAAAATATTAACAAGTATCCTTGGAATGATCATAAACTTAATTCACATGGTTATCGTTGTCCAGAATGGGATCCGATGCCTGCAGGCAAGAAGAATGTTGTTGTTTTAGGTTGCAGTCATACTTTTGGTCAAGGCCTAGACGACAATCAACACTGGGTACACTTTCTAAGCAAACACAACAGTGATCGTTTGAGATATTGGAATCTCGGACAGCCCGGAGCCAGTGGCGATGCCTGTGTGCGTAGATTATGGGGCACTCAGAAACTACTAGACCCAAAAATTATTATAATATGTTGGCCCGACGAAACAAGAAGACAATATACTGATCCAATCCACAACTCGTCCGAAGATGATATGCGTGATTTCTTACACAATATATTTTGGGTGGAAAAGTTTTCTGAGATGGTGGGAGCAAAAACATTTTATTGTTTTGCACATAACCCAATACAAAATTCTCAAATCAAAAACTTAAATGTTTTACAAGACTACAGCATAAGCAACTGTTGGCCATATTGGGATAAGTTCACACAAAGAAAAATTATAAGTGAGCCCAGCCTTGCCAAGGATGGAAAGCATCACGGTGTTGAACATCACGAACGTTTTGCTTCGTTATTCTTGGAAAAGTTTGGATCTAAGTTAAAGTAATTTTTATAATCTATACCTCTCAATGTGTCTTGTTGCTTGATTTTATCCATTAATTCAGCATCGTTGTCTTGTCCCACAGCAACACTTTCTGATATCTTTCGACACTGCTCATAGCTGGATGTTTGTAATCTATATTTTGCAAACTCTGTAAACCTGTTTCTATGTTTGACATGAAATACATTTGGAGTATTTAGAAACGCCCAGTCATGATCGATGTTGTGTTCTGTTGTAAAGTCTAGGATGTTTGGCAAGTTGTCAACGTTAAGACAACTAACAGTAGTCCAACTATTTAATTTTAGTAGTGGAAACTGCTTCTGCAGATTTTGATATTGTTTTACATTATCTACATAGTTCTTCCACTTGATAGGCCAACGCACATAGTCATGGGTGTCTTCTACACCGTCGAAACTTAGTGTTACAATAACCATGACACGTTTTGATAATATACCTTCAAGTTCCTTAATCATTCTTGATCCATTGGTGTTCATTCTTACAATGATTGTGTTTTCGGGAAGATTTGCTAATATTTTTTTATAGTTCTTACTGGCAGTAGGCTCTCCACCGTTGACATCTACTTCTAGTATTCTGTTCTGTGGTAGACCATAAAACTGATCGATGTTGTTTGTCCTCACATAGTTTTTTGTTTCCAGGCTTCCTATTTTTGTAGACAGTGTTGAATTACACGTTTGGCAGGCACTGTTGCATACATTATCTAAAACACCACCAACCACAAGATAGTTGTCTCTTCTGTTTTTCAATACTTTATGGCGCTCTATGCTTTTTGTTCTTACACTTTCACCTTTTACTTTTTCCGTGTGTTGGCAACGCATACATTCTTTGGGCCACTGATCTTTGGCCATGGTTTGTTCGACTTCCGCCAGCCAATCACTTTTATCTAGTTCGTCAAATGTTTGAAAGCCCATGGGAGTCACCATGTGTCCACATTTGCCTATTGTGCCATTTTGATTCAACCTTACAAAGTGTCGGATTCTAGGACAAAACATCTTTGTACCTTGTTATTATATTTCTTAGTAACACCTTCTTATTAAGGTGCCTTAACAAAAAATTGTCTATTTTTATGAACCTATCTATTGGTTCGATCTGCCTTTTCCTCTTGTTGGCATTGGCGTGTACCTGTGTAATCTCCTTGATATGCGAAAAAGGCCTAAGCACAACAGACCCTTTATGATATTTGTATAGGTGTAACAACCAAAGGTACTGGGGCATGAAATGTCTATCCACTAGTTTTCCAAGCTGTATCTTCTTATAGATGTGGTCCAGGTCTTTACTGTTTTGTCTACAGTATTCGTTAACTCCGGAAATAAATCGAGCCTTAGGATCCCTAAGCAGGACCGTTATCGTTGGACAGTTATCAATCTCCCTATCGGTGAACACCATGTCGGCATCTTCCATGAGGCTGGTGTAACCCACCCTGAATATAGGATAAACATATGTCCCACCAATGCTGACCACCTGACACTTCGCTCTTAGGTAATGTTGATAATGCTGTAACATACCAATATTTACTACCAGCAAAAGTCTAGCTGAGTTTTTTGCAAATTAAATAATATCAATGTTAATTCATACTGTCGAACCTGCATATCATCCTAATTCCAAAATGAGTTTTTTGGCCGAGTGGCTGGTCACCATGAAATGTAACTATGATTGTGCCTACTGTTCAATAGGACCTTTAGGGCACGATAACTCCACGCAACACCCTAGTGTAGAGAAATCTCTGATTATGCTCGATCAGATCTATAGCTATGTAGACGTGGTGATGGCACACAAAAAACCAGCGTCGAAAGATGTGGTAATGCACCTGCTCGGAGGAGAAGTTATCTATCACCCTCAAATCATATTGTTAATGAAACAGTCTTCGGAACGTTATCAAAAGTACAAGGACAACTGGAATCTAAAGAGAAGATTGACAACAAACGGAACAGCGACGCCAAAAAAGTGGGAGTTGATCTGTCAACACTTAGAGGGTATAACAATGAGTTACCACAGCACAGGACCCGACAAGTTAAAAAAATGTTTTAAGACTAACCTGTTGCATCTCAATGATATCAAGAAGGAACATGATTTAATTGTCCTTATGTATCCTCACAAGGATCACTGGAAGGACTGTATAGAATTTTTACGTTGGGCAAAGGAAAACAATATTAACGCTAGACCTAAAATACTCGACGGACCACTTGGTGTTTACAATAAGGAACATTTAAAGGATCTTTCTGAGTTCCTTGATCCAGAGGAGTTGGTCAACTGGGACACAGAGAAAAGGGCAGATCATCAGGCAAGGGCCTGTTGTGGTGGACGTAGGATTTGTTTCAATAGGAATCTAAAAAATCACAAAGTGCTAGTGCCTCGCGAGCCTGGGTTCAAAGGATGGCATTGTTCTGCAAATCAGTTTTTTCTTCATGGAAATAATGTTACAGGTCTGTATTACACTAATCATGATTGCAGTGTGAGGTTAGATGGGACAAGAGGACCCCTTGCAGACATCCAAACCATGCCGGCCTACATTCAGGATATGAAGAAACAGACTGTTTTACCTACTTTGGTGTGTGCTCAAGATAAATGCCAATGCGGAGTATGTGCTCCTAAGTCTATGGACAAGGAAAGACTAATGGAGATTATGAAGATCTACAATAAGCCTATGGGTGTAAATAGTGCAACGGTTCGTTGAAGAACATACAGGTCAAGACAACTCTGGGTAATATACAATGCTCTCCGATCACTATATTATGGGCCAAGTGGCTGTTGAACACCACAGGGCCTAACAGCTCTAGCTCACCTATCATGTCCAACTGTGAGTAGTCTACGTCCTTGAACCAGTAATAATTCTTTCCAAATTTGTTAACAGTCGGTTTGGTTTCTGCCAACATCTTTTCTGGTATGTGGTACCATCGGTTGAGACTGTTTTTCGTGTTCAGTATGGGAATGTTTACCTTCGCCGTGACAGGCAACTCGTCTATGTGCAGTCCTGCACCTTTCGGTGTGTTCATCACGGTCAATGCAACCTCACGCAACTTGAGGTCATGAGATCTGCACCACTCCAACAGGATCGGGGCATGTCTTATCAGGTCCGCTGAGTTGACCTTGTTCCAGAGTGAATCACTCTCCAACATCGAGGGGTGATTTGAATCAATCCATTCCGTGACCTGGTGCTGTATCTGAGATAGCATGTACATGGAGCAGGGCAATCTGTGATATGGCTTCATTTCAGCAAAGTCGGACACTCTATGAACCTGTCCCCTCTCTGTTGTCTCCTGGTCCTGACCTTGTCCAGCTCCTCCATGTATTCCTTTGTTGACCATATGTCCTGTGCCGTGAAGTCCTCCATGGTTCCCCAGTCCTCTATCTTGTTGAGCCACACACGATCAGCGTTGTATTGCTCGCCGAGATCAATTATCTCCTGCATCTCGTGGAAGTTGTCCTTCTGCACCACATAGTGCAGGATGAATCTGAATCCGTGCCGCTGTTTCTGTTCCGCCATGCACTCCAGCGCCTCCAGTATCTTCTCCCACTTGCCGCCCAGCCTCAGCTTCTCGTAGGTGTGCTTGGTGGCACCGTCTATGCTGACACCCAGCTCGTTGAGGTTGTGTATCACGTTGGGAACTCGCCTGTGGAACTCCTTGAACATGAGTCCATTGGTCAGCAGGCTGTACTTGATGTTATCCCTTTCCGGCGTCTGCTCCATGAAGTGCCTGTACACGTGTGATGCGAATGGATCACCATCGGATCCTATGTGCACCTGTATGGGGTGTTCGTAGCTGTACAGCCAGTCGTTGATGCGGTCTGCCAGCCTGATGCCCAGTCGATACGCGGATCCCTCCTTGTGGAATATCATGCCCCTGCGACAGCTTGGACAACGCAGGTTGCAACTGTCGTCGATGGCCAGCCTCAGATGTTCGATCCTGGAGGGCCTGTCGTCCAGCACAGTCTGTGACAGTATGTAGGAGCACTGGTGCTCGTTGCAGTAGCGATAGGTGCCATCCTCTATGGAGCCCTGCAGATGCTTCTTCACAGGCGAGCCGATTATTTCGTCCAGCGTCCTCACCTGTAGGTTGCCCACGCTCTGCGGTAGCCAGCTCTGGCACTCACAGGCAAAGCATGATCCCTGCTTGTCAATCAGTATTGTGTCGTAGGGACGTGGACACCGTCTTTTGATATTGAGATTTTTCTTGGTGTCTATGCCATAATGCGTGAACAGCCGTTGGTTGATCATTTCTTGAAATTGGGATCAGTGATCATGTCCAGAGTCAGCACCACGTCCTCCGGCACTGTGGGCTCGGGCTTGTCACCGACCTGTTGGCGTTTCTTTCTGCGCCTTCGCTCTTCACGTTCCTGTTGCTTCTGCATCTTTTTGGCACCTCGGGTGCTCTTGTAATCGTAGTGGATGCCCATTGTTGTACTCCCATTGCTACTGTTAATTATCGTTCAGGTCATGCCGGCTTTACGCTTTTACGCTTCGCGTAAGTTCTTAAAGAACGCTTATTTGGTAAAATTTACGCTTTAGCTCCGCTACGTAAATACTCCATGCAAGTAGCGGTAATCAAGGACACAGCCAACAACGAACATTATGCAAAGTACCTAGAGTCATTTGCCAAGGGCAGTGGAGGCGATATGGTAAACAGCACAGACGCACACCGTTATGATTGTGCAGTGATCTTTGGAAGTTACAAGAAGGAGAGAGGCAGGCCAGCACACAAAGGTAAAGGCAAGATAATAGAAAGCGGAATGCCATATGTGCAGATAGAAACACAGCTAATAGGCAGGCCCATTGACACAGCTTTCCATAACGAGTTTAGAGTTGGATTAAACGGATTTCTTTGGGACGATGCTAAATGGGGATTCGAACATATTAGCTCTGATAGGGCTAAAAAAGTATTTGAAAGGAACGGCTATGATCCAAATGTAGCTTGGAAATCAGACGGTGAATACATATTACTCTGTATGCAAAAAGTAGGTGATGCCAGTATGCGAGGCACAGACGTATTTGAATGGACACAGGATACTGTTAAATTGATCAGAGAACACACAGATAGAAAAATTATTATAAGACCTCATCCATTATACAGAAAAGCAACGCAACATAAGGCTTTGCAAGAAAAAGTTTTACAAGTTACAGATCTTTCTTGGCAAGAGACAGACTTACTGAAAGAAGGATTCATACCTATACAGGATCAACTAGCCAATGCATGGTGCACTGTAACTTACACATCAGGATCCGGGATTGATGCAGTATTACAAGGTACGCCTAACATAGCTTGTAACACCGGAAGTATGGTCTATGATGTCAGTAGTAAAGAAATTAGTGAAATTGAAAATCCTTTTACTGGAGATAAAACAGAATGGGCAAATAAAATATCTCATTGCCAGTGGAGTCTTGAGGAATTTGAATCTGGAGAGTGTTGGGAACACGTAAGTAAAAGCATATGAAATATCATTTGAGTAACGGGTGTAGCTTTAGCACTAAAAAAACATACGGTAGTTGCCATCAAAAGCTAGGACAACATTTAAAAATAGAACACCCGACTATTAATCTTGCAAAGGGAGGTAGGGGCAATGACAGGATTCTAAACACCACCATGCATTGGTTTTTCAAGAATCCAGATAAAATTAAAGACACTTTCGTTAGTGTTGGATGGACAACAGGATACAGATGGGACTATGTCAGTAGCATGAGGACACCTAAGGAAAAGCTAGGTGGAATAAAAGGTGAACTATTAAAATTTGATTTTCAATGGGGCACATGGCAGTTACCACAACATGATTTTTTTATGCGTGACAAGGACTTCGATGTTGAATTAGCTAGTGCAGTTAAATTGTACACAAACATTTTATCTTTACAATACTTTTTAAAATTTCATAATATACCTTATGTTTTTTATCATGCACTCACCAATGATCTTCCAGAAAATGAAGTAGACGGCAAGCCTAGACCAGACATCAAATTACTAAAAGATCAAATCGATAGGAAGCATTTTTTTAACTTTGACACTAGTAGTCATGCTAAGGAAAACGTGCAGATGCAATTAGACAATAGATCATCTGCTGACCACATTGTCAAAGTAAAGAATAAGGATTACGTTCAAAGCCACTTTGAATTTGTTGCAAAGAACGGTTGGACAAAGTCAGCAAATGACGGACATCCAAACCAAACAGGGCATCATAAATGGGCAGACCAATTGAATCTTTTTATACAACAGAATAATTTACTTTAACACTTTAATACTGGCCTGGTTCAAACAGCTACGTGCAAGAGGCATCACTTCCCTGTTAAAAGTCTGTATCCACTCGATCAAGGCTAGCCATTCGCCATTACACCATTCACTCATTTTACCAGCTAATCGCCAGTTAGCTATTTCATCAAAAATTATTACTGTCCCTGGAACAATTCTATCGTTAAGTTTTTCCAAGACTGTTTTGGCAGAAGAATAAAGATCTCCATCCACGTGTAAGAGTTGTATAGATCCTTGATGTTTTTCTTTCCACGGGTCTATCGTGTCTTCAAACCAACCTTTCCATAGTTGAACCCGTGAGTCGAATATGGGCATCGGGACTGCCATGTCTCCTGGCTTATAAACTTTATTTCCCACGTCC
>MDTB01012024.1_pt1 | contig 10187 bp, 8 predicted proteins | sample 811161 | NCBI WGS metagenome assembly MDTB01 (sample SAMN05326650, study PRJNA326480) | marine metagenome | isolation source: seawater | place: Mediterranean Sea | collected 2009
CCAACAAGCTTTATTTTAATATTCTCATTCTACCCAAAACCTTTATTACAAAAGTGTCTGAAACTCCTTTTTGGAATCAACCATGGAGTAATAGATAGAAATTTGAGATTATAGCTTTAGAGGGTGCTAAGTCCCCCGCTTTGAATAAGGAATTAAAATGAGACGTGCCGCAATTGTTAGCCCTGTCCGTTCTGCCGTCGGTATTTTTGGTGGTTCCCTCCGATCCGTTCCCGTGGAAAAAATGTCTGCCGCGGTAATTGGCGCTATATTAGAGCGCACCGGTATACCCCCTAAAAAAATCGAAGAAGTTATCTTTGCACAAAGCTACGCGAGCGGGGAAACGCCTTGCGTAGGACGATGGGCAGCATTAGAGGCAGGCCTGCCAATAGAGACTGCCGGCATGCAGATCGACCGGAGGTGCGGTGGTGGCCTCCAGTCAGTTGTCACTGCAGCAATGATGGTGCAAACAGGAGCTACTGACGTCGTAATAGCAGGTGGTGTGGAAAGCATGAGCAACGTCGAATATTACACTAACGATATGCGATGGGGTAAACGAGCCGGCTCGGTTAAGATGCATGACAGATTAGATCGCGGTCGTGAACGCTCCCAACCTGTTGAACGCTTTGGTGAAATTTCCGGAATGATCGAAACTGCTGAAAATCTTGCCACCGAATATAAAATTTCTCGGGAAGAAGCAGATAAATATGCGATGCGAAGTCAAAAACGCGCGGCAGCAGCTTGGGAAAACCACGTATTTGCCGATGAGGTAATTCCGATTTCCGTCCCGCAACGCCGCGGTGATGACCTGGTTTTCGAGAAAGATGAGGGCGTACGTCCTGACGTTAGTATGGATAAACTTGGCAAATTACGCACTATTATAAAAGACGGCACAGTCACTGCTGGCAATGCCAGCCAGCAAAATGATGCCGCAGCGGCCTGTTTAGTCGTTGCTGAAGACCTGTTAGCAGACCTTAAACTTGATCCCATTGGATACCTAAACGGCTGGAGCGCAGTCGGTTGCCACCCGGCAACTATGGGGATAGGCCCAGTTGGCGCTGTGGAAAAGCTTTTCGCCAAATCAGATCTGTCCCTGGATGATATGGACTTGGTTGAAATTAATGAAGCGTTTTCTTGTCAGGTTTTAGCCTGCTTAAAAGGCCTAGAGTGGAATGATCCGGACCGCTTAAACGTCAATGGCTCGGGCATTTCCCTTGGACATCCAATCGGCGCAACTGGTGTTCGGATTATGACTTCATTGTTGCACGAACTAAAACGACGGCATGGAAAATATGGTTTGGAAACAATGTGCGTGGGAGGTGGACAGGGGGTGGCAGCTTTATTTGAAGCCGCCTAACATTTTGTCCCGATTCAAGAGTACACTGTATAGCAGCCGAAGCCAAATTTATGCTGCGCTTGGCACATTTATATGATGTTAACGTCGTTTACTTCAATAACAGTGGGTCGTTAATTTCAGTAAATTTTCTTCTCAAAAAGCGTCAGGTAAATTGGGACTCGTCGATGAATTTCCCCATACCTGATTCGGCTCCAGCCTTCTTCATTGCCTCTAAAAACATCTCGTGGATACGCGGATCTTGGTCCTGGTATTCGACTTGAGCGCCGCCCTTATTTACATCGACATCCATCCCCATAAAGATCCGCCGTTTCTCTTCCATCAAAGGATAGCGCAATCCTCCGCAAGCGATCGCTAGATACCGAGTGGGCGTCGCAGAGGCGTTGAAATGTTGATGAAACATCATATCTGGTGGTGCAAAGACCGTACCATGGCTCCAATCAACCCGGGTAAATTCCTCGTTCCCCTCGTACCAAAGAAGAGAGTAGCCATGACCGGTTACGCACATAACATGGAAATCCGCTCCGTGGCGATGGCCCTTTTTATATGTTCCAACTGGCATTTCAGACATGTGTGCGTGCATTGCACCGTCTGCTAAAACGAACATCATATTCGAGCCGCCAGCCCCACGGGCTTCCCACTTTTGAAGCTCAAATGTTTGCAAGTCAGGTATAAAATTGGTCTCCCACATATGCCGGCCGGGCCGTTTTGGGATAAATGTACCTTCGCCCGAATAGTAATCAGCTGAGCCTTCACGAGCGGGAAAACGGAACGGATTTTCAAAGACAAACCGATGATCATGAAACACATTCATTATCATTGGCATGTTGTTGGTCGATGACAGCCGTGCGGGCTCTCGACCCGAGCCATTGAAATGCTGATATTTAGCGTTTAATGGCAGAGCAAAGAGGCTACCCTTCCCCCATTCGAAGCTATGCTTGGTGCCGTCTGCCGTCTCCACCTGGGTACTGCCTTGACCAGAAAGGCAATAGACAACCTCCTCAAACATATGCTGCTGTTGTGACGTTGAGCCGCCCGGCTCAAGTTCCAGTACAAATACTGACAGCCAATCGCCGCGGCCCTTAAGATGGGCTAAACCTCCATTACAACCAAAGCGATCCCATTTCTGAACCGGGACATCGGGCAAATGAATTCCGAAATCTTCCGTAACGGGTACGCCTTCGTCTTCAGCCCAATCTAGAAATGGGTCGGCAAGAAACGGCTTATCCCCCTCTTGTGATCTAATCTCGTCTTGCAATGTATCCATCGCTTTTTCCCATATCCCTTTTAACAGAGTGTTTTCGGTGAATATACGCACCAAACTAAATATGAGTGCTATCCTAGTGGGGCATTACGATGGAACGCAAGACGTGACCGCCGCTCGAAAAATTTCGCAATTATTTCAGAAAACTTGTCCGCACTTTTCTTTCTATGTAATTGTTATCATTTGATGTTTTCTACCTCTTGCCGTCATTAACAATATCCGATTAAATAAGAATGATAATTCTGTTTTGGGCACAACGCTTTAGAGCGTCACGTGGGAGATTAATAGAATGGCCGATCATAAGGCTGAAAGTTTAAATATAAATGGATGTTCTATAGAACTAAGGCGCGGAGGGAGTGGCCCACCCCTATTATTTTTGCATGGCGCCGGTGGCGTCAGCACCTGGGCCCCCTATATCGATTCGCTCGCTGATCACTTTGACGTCATTGTTCCAAGCCACCCTGGCTTTGGCGTTTCGGATGACCCCGATTGGCTCGATACCATTTCTGATATGGCATATTTTTATCTTGATTTTATAGAAGAGCTTGGACTCAAAGGTATTCATCTCGTTGGCAACTCGCTTGGTGGCTGGATCGCCTCAGAAATCGCAATTCGTAGCGCAGAACGGCTTAAGACCCTCACCCTAGTCTCCGCAGCCGGAATAAATGTCGTTGGCGTCCCGATGGGCGATATCTTTTTGTGGAGCAACGAAGAAACGGCCCGAAAGATGTTCTTCAATCAAGATATGGCTGAGCAACGTATAGTCCTTGCGGCGGAGATGACCCAAGAACAAAAAGACATTCAGCTAAAAAATTATTTCTCTACTGGAAAACTTTCCTGGAATCCGCGCTTTCACAATCCTGATCTTAGTAAGTGGCTGCATAGGATCAAAGTGCCGACGATGCTGATATGGGGTGAGAATGATGAAATTTTCCCTCCAGCCTATGGCGAAGCATTTAGAGAGGGCATTGTTGGATCAGAATTGCGCATCATTCCGGAATGCGGACACCTACCCCACCAGGAAAAGCTTGAGGAATTTCTTGCGGGAGTCAAAGACATTACATCAAAGAATTAGCAAGGGAGTAGTCAAATGCGATTTTCCTTTTTTCATCTAATGCCATATAGCGCCGTGGATCTGGACGCCATAGAACACACCGCCTGGATTAAATTTTCCAATAATAATTACGACCCTAAAGAAGGCCATAAGCTTTACAACCGCTATCTCGATGAACTTGAATTCGCCGACGAGTTAGGGTTTGACGGTATCTGCGTTAACGAACATCATCAGACTGCCTATGGTATAATGCCTCAACCCAGCGTACTCGCTGGCGCTCTATCGCGTCGAACCAAAAGTGCGAAAATTTGTGTCTTGGGACGAGCCCTACCCCTGACAGAAAACCCGCTATCAATAGCCGAAGAATATGCCATGATTGACAACGTTACTGGTGGCCGCCTCATCGCCGGTTTCGTGCGCGGCATCGGCTGTGAATATCATTCTTATATGGTCAACCCCTCCAGCTCTCTGGCCAAATTCCATGAAGCACATGATCTAATTTTACAAGCATGGACCCAACCGGGACCGACCGCCTTCGAAGGTAAATATTACCGCTTTCAGTATGTAAATATGTGGCCTCGTCCCTTTCAAGAACCACATCCCCCAATATGGATTCCATCACAAGGGTCATCAGAGACAAAAGATTGGGCATCTCACCCCGACCGCAAGTACACCATGCTCATGACCTTTAGCCCAATCAAAAACGTAGTCCGCAACATGAACGCTTATGCTGAGAAATGTCAGGAATACGGATATAAATGTCAACCAGACCAACTAGGCTGGGCTTTGCCCCTCTACGTTGCCGAAACCGATGAGAAGGCTGTAGAGGAAGCACGACCACACATTCAAAACTTCTTTAACAAGTTCGTGTTAGCGCCAACGGAATATCGGATGCCGCCAGGATATTCTTCGATTAATTCATACAAGATGATTATGGAAAATAAGATGAAGTTCCGCGAACAATTTCTCAGCATCGAGATGCTGATGGAAAACGGTATGTTTATCTGTGGTAGTCCATCAACCGTCACCGAAAAGCTCGAAGCTTACCAATCTGAGATGGGCTATGGTAACCTCGTGATCATGGGGCAGTTTGCCACTTTAGATCATGAACACACCAAAAAGAGCATGCAGCTATTCGCTGAGGATGTAATGCCCAAACTCCGGCATATAGGCGAGCCCGACGCAGTGGCTGCCGAATAAATCAAGCATAACATGCTGCAGACTATCGATCTAGATCAAGATTACGGCCGAGCGCCTCAACAAAGCAGAAGTCGTCAAACCCTTACGCAAATTGTAGAGGCGGCAGAGGTGCTGTTTGCCGAGCGGGGATATGATGGCACTACCGTCAATCAAATTGTTAGTAAGGCGCGCTGCTCAGTCGGCGGTTTCTATGCTCGTTTCAAGGATAAGGAGAGCCTGTTTCTGCATATCCACGACCGACAATGCGACTTGCTCATCCAACGCATTAATTTTCTTGGCGATTTAGTTCGGGCAGAAAATGCTTCTCTGGAAACAGTTGTCCGACAGAGTGTCCGGGCACTATTTCTCTTTTCGGGGCAAAGACGGGAACTGACACGGATGTTCATACAACGAAGCGGCGTCGATACGGAATTCCATGACCGCTACGCCCGAACTTGGGGAAAGGTAAGAGATCGGCTAAGTCCCATCATGCTCGCCCGTAAAAATGAGATCCAGACCGGTACGGACCCGATACGCGCAATCGACTTCACGCTGCAGCTGATGCATAGTCTTTGGTCAAATGACGTACTACATCACAAAATGAAAGATATAACTGGCCAGGCAACAGGTGAGATCTTGATTGACGATCTTACAAATAGCTGTCTTGCTTGGCTTGGTCTCCAACGCAGCCCACCCCAACAAAGCAAAGTATAATTACACCTATTCTGCTTTAAATTTAAGTGTGATTAAATCGACACACGAGACCATTTTTTAAGTCGAGTTATATTTTATGAGGACATCGTTAAATCCCAGCGCGCAAATCTCATCATGCAAAACCAACTATCTTTTCTATTTTTATAAGATCCTCCTGGGTCATATTCCAGGAGGCGCCGGCCACATTCTTCGCCATCTGCTCGTAACGGGTCGCCCCAGCTATGACACTTACCGTTTCCTTATGAGAAACAAGCCATGAAATTGCCAAAGCGAGAAGATCATAGCCGCGAGATTCAGCAAAGTCTTCCAATGCTTCTAACTGGTCATAATTGGCGCTACTCAACCGGGCATCACCCGCAAGTCGGCTACCTTTTGGAGCTTTTTTACCGCGCGAATATTTGCCGGTGAGTAAGCCCATCTCCAGAGGGTAGTAAGGCAAAATACCAATTTCATTTTCCTTACAAATTGGTACTAAATCCTCTTCAATCCCTCTCTGTAATACATTCCATTTATTCTGTGCTGTGACGAATCCCTGGTAGCCCGCTTTGTCCGCAACTTCAATTGCTTCTATCAATTCATCTCCAGAAAAATTGGAGCAGCCAAACAACCTAACTTTACCCTTATCCCTAAGATCGTTGAATGTGCCCAGCGTATCCTCTATTGGCGTTGTTGGGTCGGGACGGTGGATTTGATACAAATCAATACAATCTGTATTTAGCTTATTTAGGCTAAGGTCAATTGCTATACCTATGTTTTCGGGTGACCCTCTTCCCCTGCCCTCAACATGCAGCATGTTATAACCCACCTTAGTGGCAAGAGTAACTTGATCCCGGCGTCCCTTCATAGCATTACCGATATATTCTTCTGATCGCCCATCTCCATAACCCTCAGCTGTATCAAAGAAGGTTACTCCAGCGTCAAGGGCGCCATTGATAACCTTTGTCGTCGCCTCTTGGTCAATACGTCGACCAAAGGCGTTACAGCCAAGGCCAACGACTGTAATCTCAAAGCCTGCATCACCGCCAATTCTTCGTGTCTCCATAACTTTTATCCTGTCAATTGTTTGGCATAATTCTGGCATTTAGAAAGGTTGCGGAAAGCATAGGTCGGTAAATGAACGAACACCTCGCTTCCTTCCACCTGCTCCGCTGGCATTTATCTTGAACAACCCACTATAAAAGGGCCGTGACGGAGAAGGCTACCTTAGTGTATGAACTAATATCTGTGGCAATGGCCTCTCAGTTTTAATTCCTTAAGCTGCAACTACCGGCATAGTGTCTCTTACAGTGACCCTCCGCATCATACGCCTTTTATTTGGCGAAAAATATGTCCGGGCGTGGACGCTACAGCGATTATCCCACATCATAAGATCGCCAACCGTCCAGACATGCTCATAAATAAATTCTGGCTTTTCAATCTGATCAAATAAAAATTCTAGTATTTCATCGCTTTCCGTCGGGGGTAGACCCTCAATCAACATGCTCATTAATCTGTTTACATATATAGCCGTCCTCCCAGTTTCCGGATGTTCCCGAAGCACTGGGTGGGACCACTGAGGTACGTCAGGACTCACTTGGTCTGGACGCAGTGTGGCGTTTCCAGCATAGTCGTAATAGTTCAGTGCTTTAAGTCCTGTAAGCCTTAGTTTCCAATCCTCGGGTAATGCCTCATAGGCTTTAATACAGTTGCTAAACAACGTATTTCCCCCTTCGTCGGGCACTTCGATAGCATATAGGCTTGAGCCCATACTCGGCTTTTCGTAATATCATTGGTCATAGTGAAACATCATCTCACCGTCTTCCAAAGCCGTTGGCTTGCCGCTGTCTTTGACGTTTGTAATCATCATAATACTTGGATGAGATTGGTCGACTGAAGTGGTGGTCCTTACTAACTCCAGCTTTCCAAAATATCGACAAAATCGTTCTTGCTCATCGTCGGTAATCTGCTGTCCTGGAAAAACTATTATAATATTATCAACCCAAGCCTGTTTAATCGCACTGACCACCTCGAAGTCCAGCTCTTTGCTCAGGTCCACGCCGGTTATTGCTGCGCCAAGCGCATCGGAAAGAGGTGTCACCGTTATCGACATTTGATGCTTATCCCCAGCCAAAATGAACATACCCCACCTAATTATTAGGATAATCATATTGGGTATGGTAGGCAAACCAATCACTTGCGTTTATAGACAAATTTCGAGCACCCAAAGGCTACACAAAGTGAAATCAGAGTATACACCCGACAGTCCCCATTTATCCTTTCGGGCCGAATTTACAGCATATGCAACAGCGTTTATCAGCATCGGTATTCTGCCGATGGCCCAGTTAATTGTTCCCCTCTGGTGCCTAGTCAGCCTCGGCATGTCTGCAACAATGATTGGTGTAGCAGCAGGAGCTCGTTCTTTACTAGCTGCCATATTCTCTATTCATAGCGGTGCAGTTCTGGATAGGCTCGGCGTGCGCCGAGTTATGATTTGGTGCACAATCGCAAGCGTAGTTCTTACGCTCATATATCCAATAGTCCCGTTTATAAGCTCTATAATTTTAATCCAGCTTATCCTGATCGTTATCCTCCAATTTTTAACTGGCTTTATGCATACTATTGGATGGATCGGCTGCCAAACCCAAATCGGACAGCTAACTAGGGGGTCGCCCAAACATATGGGGAGATTCACCTCTGTCTCCAACTTTGCAAACTTTTTTACCCCCCCTCTTGCTGGATGGGCCTGGGATATCGGGCAGGCAACACCCATTGGCGGTGCATGGTCGGCGTTTGGTGTTATAGCCGCCTGCAATATCGCGCTATGGATATCAGCCTCTCTAATGCCCGTTCCTAAGTCTGTGACCATACCCAAGGAACGGCCAAGAATGCGCGACCTTTGGCCCTCCTTTCTCGACTATAAAGAGGCGTTTCGTTTATTTCTTATTCCATCAGTAGCTTTCGTCGTCATGGCGTCCTTATTCATGAATGGCCTAATCCAGGTCCGTATGAATTTTATGTCGATATATATGGAGTCTATCGGTTATGAAGGTCGAATAATCGGATTTATTACTGGCTTCGCCTATTTGATTGCTGGCCTAACCGCACTGCCGACCGAACGAGCCAAGAGATACCTGGCGCCCCATTGGATTGTTGTCGTTATGATTATCTTATCAGCCATCGGTAACGCGATGGTGCCAGTTTTTGAAGGGATCGCAGGATTAACGTTAAGCACTATAATTTTCGGCGCTGGTGTCGGACTTGGGATGGCCTATATTTTGATGCTCCTTTCGCGAAGCGTCCCAGTAAATCAGTTTGGCCTCAGCGTCGGTCTTCGTACAACCGGTAATCGCCTGGGAGCAACTATTGTACCGCCTATCGCGGGTCTTGCGATCGATTTGGCTGGCAATAATATCGGTATGGGTTTTTATGTGATGTCAATCCTCTTCACCGCTGGAGCTGGTGGATTGATCTATCTGGCAATGCGTTCCGCTAATATTCAGGAAAATTTTTCAAAAAAATAAGCTTGGCCTGACGCGCATTTTATGGATTATGCCGCAAAACAATTAAAATTTCTAAAAGAGTGGAGGACCAAATGACCGATAGCAAAAATCCTGAAACTATTGCACTTCATGCTGGTTGGCGCAAAGACGACACGACTAACTCTGTTGCTGTCCCAATTTATCAAACAACCTCTTATCAATTTGATAGCCCAGATCATGCTGCCAAACTATTTGGCTTGCAGGAATTTGGTAATATTTACACCCGGATCATGAACCCAACTAACGACGTGCTGGAAAAACGCATTACCGCTCTTGAGGGCGGCGCCGCTGGATTAGCGTTGAGTTCCGGCCAGGCCGCTGAGTTCATTGCTATTACAAATATTGCCCATGCAGGTGATAATATTGTTAGTTCCACCGACCTTTACGGCGGCACATGGAATCTTCTGAAGAACACATTAGCGACCATGGGGATTGAGTGTCGGTTTGTAGACCCTTCTAACCCTGACGAATTTCGTGCTGCCACAGACGACAAAACACGCTGTTACTTTGCAGAGACTTTACCGAACCCTAAACTGGAAGTTTTTCCCATTGCCGAAGTTGCTGCGATTGGGCGCGAACTTGGAGTTCCGTTGATAATCGACAATACAGCAGCACCGATTCTTTGTCGGCCATTCGACCACGGTGCAGCTGTCGTTGTACACTCGACCACTAAATTTATTGGCGGGCATGGCACCTCTATAGGCGGCGTCATCGTAGACGGTGGTAATTTCGATTGGGAGGCTCACGCAGGCCGTTTCCCGATGCTAAATAGGCCCGATCCAAGCTATCACGGTGCGGTATGGGTAGAAGCTGTTAAGCCAATTGGTCCTGTCGCTTACATCATCAAAGCGCGCGTTACGCAATTGCGGGATATCGGTGCGGCAATGACCCCGGCCAATGCCTTCCAGTTTATTCAGGGAATGGAAACTTTGCCGTTACGTATGGAACGACATTGCGAGAATGCTCAGAAGGTTGCCGAATTCCTCTCAGAACATGCCAAAGTTACTAAAGTTATATTCCCGGGTATGATGAAGGGAAAACCTCGCACCCGCGCCGATCGTTATCTGAAAGGTGGTTATGGTTCACTTCTTGGATTCGAGGTGGCCA
>MDTB01171134.1_pt1 | contig 10187 bp, 10 predicted proteins | sample 811161 | NCBI WGS metagenome assembly MDTB01 (sample SAMN05326650, study PRJNA326480) | marine metagenome | isolation source: seawater | place: Mediterranean Sea | collected 2009
CAGAAAGGAGGACACATTAGTTGATCGTACTACAATACACGTTTTAAAACACTCAGACAGCGAATATAAATTATATAATTATTTATCAAGAGGGAGTGATGAGAGACAATATTGTGCGCCGGGAGTAGATTTACCAGTTGGTTCACTTATGCGCACTAAATACTATGAATACCCTGAGTATCATACATCAGGAGATAATTTGGACATTATTGAACCAAATGAACTTCTAAGATCATTTGAAATGTATAAAAAATGTGTGAATGCTATAGAAATAAATCGTATATACAAAACAACAGTCAAAGGTGAACCGCAACTTGGTAAAAGGGGTCTTTATCCTACCATTGGTACAAAAACAGCCAACTTAAATGTTAATTCCATGATGAATCTTCTGTCGTATTGTGACGGTCAAAATGACCTGCTTTGGATTGCTGAAAAAATTAATGAACCAGTTTCAATTCTAACGCCAATTATTAAAGTTCTTATTGAAAATGGGTTATTAAAAGAAGTTGTACGATAATACATAATATAATTGGAGTAAATATGATTGTTCTCAAAGAAATTCTAGATATTATTTATCATAAATCCCCTTTACAAAAGAAAAAGCTAGAAAGTTATCTGTCTGACCAGCCAGAATCTTTTTTTGAAGAAGTGGAAAGATTTATTTTCGATTATGAAGGGTATTTAGAATCGCAAGGCCTTTCATTCAGTTACGCAATTGATGCATATTTGAAAATGTGTAAAGATATGGTCAAAAGCCAAATATATTTCATGAAAACGGATAAATACCCATTAGAAGATCAGAACCAAGCATTTGAGGAAGTTTATAATTCCAAAAAAGAAATGCAATCTTATATGATTGGTTTGGCACTTTCTCAATATTTGTGGGTCACACATTATAAAATGTTTAACCATTTAAAAGAGGTCCTTCAACAAAACAAAGAGAAGATAAAAAGTTATTTAGAAATTGGTCCTGGCCATGGTTTATTTTTTAAGGAAGCTATAAATACTATTGGCAATGATTGTAAATACACTGCGATTGATATCAGTAAGGTATCATTGGAATTAACTAAATCTATCATCTCCTTTTTTCAACTGAATTATACTGATATTAAATACATCAATGATGACATGCTTAATATCACAAGTACAAATTTGTATGATTTCATTGTAATGGGCGAAGTTCTTGAACATGTAGAAAAACCCAAATTTCTTTTAGATAAATTGAATACTTTACTAGATATTAATGGACAGGCATTTATATCAACCTGTGTAGACTGTCCAACTATTGATCATGTTTATCATTTTAAATCAGTAAGTGAGATTAGAGATATACTAAAACAATCAAAATTTGAAATAGTTAGTGAAAAAGTATTGCCAGTAGAAAAACTGCCTATGGATGAAATAATTAAAAGAAAAATTACAATTAATTACAGTGCAATAATTAAAAAGGGAAATAGTTGATGAACTATAAAGAAATTAATATTGGCGACACAGCCGATATAAAACATACAATCAGCCAAACTGATATTGAGAAATTTGTTGATTTGACAGGTGATAATAATAAACTGCATGTAGATGAAAAATATGCATCAAAAACTTCCTTTAAAAAGCCAGTAGCACATGGGATGCTAGGTGCTTCCTTTATTTCAACTATTATTGGCACAAAACTTCCCGGTGATGGCTCTTTGTGGTTTTCTCAAAATCTTGAGTTTTTAAAGCCTGTTCGTGTTGGTGATGAATTGCGAATAACAGCTAAAGTGATAAAAAAGATTGATCGTACTAAAACAATAGAACTTCAAACGGATATCTATAATCAGCACAAGCAAAAAGTCACCACTGGAATATCTAAAGTAAAATTAGTAGAAATAAATCTTCCAGAGGGTAAAGTAAAAAAAAATAAACCAAAAAAAACCGCATTAATTATTGGTGGCACAGGTGGTATTGGAAGTGCTGCCTGTATTCAACTGGCAAAATACGGTTTTGAAATAGCTATTCATTATTATAAAAATAAAAATAAGGCAGAAAACCTTAAAAAACAGATAGAAAAACTTGGCAGGAAAGCTGTTATTGTTTCAGGTGATATTATTTCACAAGAAGATATAATCGAAATAAAAGAAAAATCCATGAGAGCGATTGGAAATATATCTATTATTGCCAACTGCTCTACCATACCGGTTCCAAATATCAAGTTTGGCAATCTTGAATGGGACGATATGCGAGCCCATTATGATATAAATATTAAAGGATCATTCAACCTGTTAAGAGCATTTGTACCAGATTGGGAAAAGGAACAATTTGGAAAATTCATTGCTCTAACCACATTGTATACTGAACAACCAAAATCTGAACTTTTAAGCTACATTACAGGGAAAACTGCTTTAAATGGGTTCGTAAAAGCCTTGGCATTCGAACTTGCACCTAAAGGAATAAGGATCAACCTGGTATCGCCGGGGATGGTTGACACACCACTGATCGCTAATATACCAGATAAAGTAAGGTTGCTTTCGGCAGCACAAACACCTCTGAGAATCCTAGCCACTGCTGAAGATGTAGCTGGCGCAATCGGTTTTCTGGCTTCAGATAAATCGAATTATTTGACCGGTGAAACAATCAGGGTAAACGGTGGACAATTCATGCTATGATGGAATTAAAATATTCCGAGATATTGAAACTGAATAAAGAATTAGAGAATAACCTTAAATCAAGTTCTTATGATATCACTGTGCTTTCGAATATTATTGTACAGCAGGGCAAGGAAATTTTGGAATACCCATTAAGATCTCAAGGAATTAATGCCAATGTTGAATTTGGTGACTATGACAATATTGTCCAAGATAGTCAAAAATATAAGAATTCAAAATCAGTTATTATTTTCTGGGAATTATGCAATATCATTGATGGTTTTCAGTATAAAGCTGAATTGTTAGAAAATTACCAGTTAGATGCGATCCTTGAAAAAACAAAATCAGAAGTTGACCTCGTTCTGAAAAACCTTGAGAAAACGTCCCTTGTTCTCATTAATAAATTCACAGCACTTTCTTTTTCACATTACAAGTTCAGAAAAAACAAACTGGATGAACTGGCATCACAGCTTAACCTTTATTTAGAGGAAAAGATATCAATAAATGTAAGGCTTTTAGATATTGAAAAAGTAATCGCTTCTATTGGGGTTTCAAATAGTCTGGACATGCGATACTATTATTCATCCAAAGCACTCTACACAATTGATTTTTTCAAAACCTATGCAAACTATATTGCGCCATTTTTTATATCTGCTAATGGTAAGGCAAAAAAAGCCCTTATTTTTGATTGCGATAATACATTGTGGAAAGGAATACTGGGTGAAGATGGATTTGATAATATTGAAATGTCAACAGGAAGCAAAGATGGAAATATTTTTGCGGAAATACAGTCAATAGCGCTTGCTCTTAACAGACAGGGTGTATTGATTGGATTGTGCAGTAAGAATAATCCAGGAGATGTGGATGAAGTGATTAAGTCTCACCCGGATATGCAGTTCCGGGATGAGCATATTACAATTAACAAAAGCAACTGGTCGAATAAAGTGACTAATCTCAAGGAAATAGCAACAGAATTAAATATTGGTTTAGACAGTTTAGTATTTGTGGATGATTCATCTTTTGAAGTGAACCTGATTAAGGAGCAGCTACCAGAGATTACTGTTTTGCAAGTGCCGGAAAGATTATATGAATATCCGAAAATGCTTAGGGAGAATTTAGGTCTATTTTATAATTTGTCTCTTACAGCAGAAGACAGTAAGAAAATTGAAATGTATAAACATCTGGTAAAAAGAGAGTCTATTAAAAAAGAGTTTACTGATATTGAAGATTATCTTTCGTCATTAGAGCTTAAAATAACCTTCTTTGAGAACGATGAATTAATCATTCCGCGCATGTCACAGATGAGTCAGAAAACAAACCAATTTAATCTTACGACAAATAGATACACAGAAAGTGACATTCGGAGTTTCATAGAGGATTTTAATTCTAATGTGATTGCCATTTCAGTAGCTGATAAGTTTGGTGATAGTGGTATTACTGGTTTGTGTATAGTTTCGATAAACAATGATACTAATATTGCTGAAATCGATACTTTCTTAATGAGTTGTAGGGTCATTGGGCGGAATATAGAATATGTTTTTATGGATTACATTATAGAGAAAATAGAAGAAAAAAATATTAAAAGTGTATATGCAAAGTATATTAGAACATCAAAGAATGCGCAAGTAAAACATTTTTATGAAAACTGTTCATTTGACTTTAAGGAGTCTACTGATTCGGGCAAAAACTATTCTCTTGATATAAATAATTATATATCAAAAAAAATAAACTATATAGAGGTTATAAATGGAAATTAATATAGATAAAAGAGTAAAAAATGTAATGGCGACGGTATTTGGAATACCGGTAATACAAGTAATGACTAATTCATCACCGGATACTATAGAATCATGGGATTCACTCAAACATATGAATTTAGTTATTGCGCTAGAAGAAGAATTTGAGATAGAGTTTTCTGATGATGAAATAACCGAAATGATGAATTTTGCGCTAATTAAATCTGTCCTAATGGGTAAGATAAATTAATTAAACGCCTTTTCCTTTGAATAATAAAGTTCAATATTTAATTGAAAAAGAACTGGTTAATATTGGGTTAAGACCAGGAGATAATGTTCTTGTTCATTCAGATTCTACTGTTGTAAGAGAGTTAACTGGTTTAAAGTGGGCTGATTCTTTGGTACTACTTAAAAACTGTTTTTTAAATATTCTGGGAAATAATGGAACGCTTATAGTACCAACTTTTAATTGGGATTTTTGTAAGGGTAAACCATATGTTCATGAAAAAACACGATCTCAGGTAGGAATGTTTACAAATAATATTCTTTTTGACGATCGTTCCTTACGCTCATTTCATCCAATTTATTCGTTTGCGGCAATTGGCCCCAAAAAAAAAGTAATATTAAACAATATTTCTAAATCATCTTTTGGAAATAATTCAGTTTTTTATAAACTACATGAGCTAAATGCTAAAATCATATTGTTCAATTTTGATTTGGGGACAACATTTGTTCATTATGTTGAGCAGAAAATAGGAGTCAATTACAGGTATTTTAAAAATTTTACTGGCAGTGTTACAAAAGAAGGGGTTACGTATGATGACAGCTTTGACTTTTATGTTCGCCGTTTAGATTATGATGTTGATGTAAATTTATCAAGATTACACGAATCTCTATATTCACGAGGAAAAATGAAATGTAGTAAAATCGATGGAAAATATAATCTGAAACAATTTAATTGTAATGACATCTATAATTTGATAGAAGAAAAATTAAAGAATGAGCCTTATTTCCTTTTATCTAATCCACTATCTATACCAATCTCATAAGACAATATTATTTTATTTAAAATAAGGTATTAACCTTTAATTATGTTTCTTTTCACCACAGCAGATGAAAGAACCGGGGAAAAGGATGATAAAATATGTTTCCTGGGTGAGTGGTGTAAATTATCTTAATGAATAAATTTTTTTTTAAAGAATTTATCTGATTCCGTTTATAAACTAATCAATGTTCGTTTAGATTGAAAGTCGTATAAATGGTTTATCTAGTCTAGATTAGATAAGAATAGATTCTTAAATTTAATTAATAAGAAACATAAAGATATTTTTGAGATATTAAATAATTACAGACTTTGTATCGTGGCCACCAGTACTACAGGATTTCTTGAAACTTTTGCAGGCAATTATCCTACATTGTTGTTTTGGCATCCAAATCATTGGGAGTTAAGACTAGGAGCGGTGCCATTATATGAGATGTTAAGTACCTGTGTTATACTACATGATATACATCAGTCGGCAGCAAATAAATTAAATGAAATCTATAATAAACCGATTAATTGGTGGTATCAAGAAAAGATACAATTAGTAAGAAAAACGTTTTGTTAACAGTTCGCCAAATCAAGTAAAAGTTGGTTGCAACAATGAAAATCAGAGTTGAAGGTTAGAAAGTAACATTCTAAAAAATAAAAAAATATGATTAAAGTAATAGATAAAGTTTATAAAATAAAAGATGGAATATATTATTCTGAAAATAGTGATGAAGATAAAGGCTATTGGAGCAATATATCGGTTAAGAATCAAGAAGAATTTTTATCAGAATGTCGTAGGGTTGGTACGTTAAAATCAGTAAGAGAAAACTTCCCTAATTTGGAAAATATCATCTTTGAGCCAACAAGAGCCGTTGGGTTAAGGTTTTTAGATATCAAACCCAATGATATTGGTGTTGACTTTGGATGCATGTGGGGTAATCTACTTATACATTCTGCTAAAAAATGTAAATTAATCGTAGGAATAGATCAGACTGAAGCTTCTTTGAAATTTCTAAATATAAGACTCAAAGAAGAAAAATTAGATAATGTCTGCCTTATAAATGAAAATTTAAGAAATAAACTTCCCTTTCGGGAAAATTTTGATTTTGCTATCATAAATGGTGTGCTGGAGTGGATTCCGGATACGAATCAAATAGATTTGACAAGTTTTTTTAAAAAAGGAAAAGTTGATAACTTAAAAAATAAATCGAACCCTAAAGAATCACAGTTAGAATTTTTAAAAACGGTGCACCAGAGTTTGAATGATAAGGGTAAATTATATTTAGCAATTGAAAACAGGTGGGATTATCAGCATTTTTTATGGAAAAGGGATCCCCATTCAAATTTATTTTATACTGCTATTTTACCTCGAAGAATTTCAAGCATTATATCTAAAATAGTTTATGGACGTTCATATGTGAATTATATATACTCGATGAAAAAATTAAAACAATTGCTATCATCAGCTGGTTTTATTGTAACAGGAGAATACGCTGCGTTCCCAGACTATAGAAATCCATTGAAAATATTAGATATAAATAACAAAGATACGTCAGACTATAGTCCTGTATATCATATGAGTTCAACTAAAAATATTTTGAAAAAAGTTTTTCGCATGGGCAGAAATATTCTAGATATAATTATCTATAAATATTTTAAACTATTTAATTTAGCGCCTTCTTTTATAATAATTGCTGAAAAAAGGAATGGATGAGTAAAAACCTAATTAGCGTTGGCTCACACGGAAATAACATGGCGTTATATAAAGAATTTGTTGATAATCATTGGTTATATGCTAAAGTTTCCTGTGATTTAAAATCTAATATATTGATTGAAAGAGAGTATAGTGGATATGCATGGTATTTTAAAAACATTTTAATGAAAGAGAATTTAATTCGTATCGACAAAGGCCCTTTTTTTGAATTGACTGTTCCGGAGTTTCAAGGGGAAAAATGTAGGCTTGAGGGAGGGTTCCATTTAGAACAAGATAAAATGTTAAGGATTGTACAATTTTATAAAGAAAAATGGCCAACAAATGAAAATTTTTCAATACATGGCGATATGAGTTTATCTAATTTTATTTTTAATAAAAGTGGAATTTTTTTAATTGATTGGGAGCATTTCCATAAAAGTGACTTGTCTTATTATGGTTTTGATATAATTAATATGTTATTTATATCATTTTGTAGGGGTGGACATGTCGCCTTTAGTGATAAAAGTTTCATTAAAAAGTGTTACAGAGTTCTATTTGATGACCTTGCTTTTAATAGCAAAATTGTAGACAGACCTTTCTACAAATCAAAAAAATACCTACAAAAGCTTTACAACGGGAATGAAAATAATTTAAATAAATTTGTTTTAGCATTTTTTCCTGATAATAAATTAAATCATCTGGATAAATATATTACAGGTTAGATATTATTTATAGAGCCATTATAGATTTCATTCTAATTTGTCATTAAAAGGTAATAGTTAAATGGACGCAGTAATTCTTTGTGGAGGAAAAGGAACACGCTTTTCTGAAGAAACGATAAATAAACCAAAACCAATGATTGAAATTGGTGGTAAGCCAATTATCTGGCATATAATGAAGACCTATAGCCATTTTGGAGTGAATAGATTTATTCTTGCCCTTGGATACAAAGGTGAACAGATAAAGCAGTACTTTTATAACTATAAAATTACAGGTGCTGATTTTTCTTTAAGGCTAGATCCTGAAGAGAAAATCAAGATATTAAATCATTCTGATGAAAAAGATTGGGAAATTGTTTTTGTAGACACGGGTGAAGAGACATTAAAGGGCGGCCGTATAAAGAGATTAGGCAAATATATAAAAAGCGATCTTTTTCATCTCACCTACGGTGATGGTGTGTGTGATTTAGATATAAATAAATTAGTGGATTTTCACAATTCGCATGATCGCCTTGGGTCTGTCACAGCTGTTAGGCCTCCTTCCAGGTTTGGGGAATTAAATATTAATGAAAATAATACGGTGAAAGAGTTAGAAGAAAAACCACAAATGGGTAAAGGACTTATAAATGGTGGTTTCTTTATTTTTGATAAACAAATGCTATCATATTTATCTGAGGATGAAGATTGTGACTTTGAATTTGGGCCACTTCAAAAAATTGCAAGTGAAGGTCAATTAAAAGCGTTCAAGCACGAAGGTTTTTGGCAGTGTATGGATAATGTAAGGGAACGTGATTTTCTGAACAAACAGGTAAAAGACAAAACGGCTCCATGGATAAAAAAATAAATCGATTATGTTCTCTAATATTTATAAAAACAAAACAGTTTTAGTAACAGGGCATACCGGCTTTAAGGGGTCTTGGTTAACAGCCTGGTTATTAAAATTGGGTGCAAAAGTAGTCGGATTTTCAAAAGATATTCCTACTAACCCATCTATGTTTCATGAGTTAGGTTTGGAACAGCATATAAAACATATCAATACTGATATTCGTGATCTAAAGGCCATCACAGATACCATCACGCACGAGAAACCGGACTTCATATTTCATCTTGCGGCACAAGCATTGGTATCGGTTTCCTATTCAAACCCAATTGAGACAATAACTACAAATGTTATTGGTACTACAAATATTTTAGAGGCATTAAGACAGTCCAATCATCACTGTGTGAGTGTATTTATTACTAGTGATAAGTGCTATGATAATGTAGAATGGGAATGGGGATATAAGGAGACTGATGTATTAGGAGGTAAAGATATTTATAGTGGTTCCAAAGGTGCAGCTGAAGTGGTATTCAAATCTTATTTTCATTCATTTTTTAAATCAGATAAATCAAATGTTAAAGTTGCCACAACTAGAGCAGGTAATGTTGTTGGTGGTGGCGATTGGGCAAAAGATAGAATCGTCCCTGATTGCATGCGTGCCTGGAGTAAAAATGAAATTGTGGAAATTCGAAGTCCTAGAGCAACAAGACCTTGGCAGCATGTGCTTGAGCCTTTGAGTGGATATTTAGTTTTGGGACAACAATTATATTTAGATAATAATTTAAATGGTGAATGTTTCAATTTTGGTCCCAGCGCCCAACATTCTCATACGGTTGAAGATATTTTAAAAGATTTGAGTCAATATTGGAATATTAAAGATTCATCAAAAATTTATCAAATTATCGGTGACATAAAATTTCATGAGGCCGGACTGTTAAAACTTAATTGTGATAAGGCTCTTTTTCACCTTAAATGGGTGCCAACATTAAGTTATGAACAATTGGTAGCGTTTACAGGCTCCTGGTATTTTAGTTTTTATGAAAATCCGGAAAACATGCTTGATCTTACTTCGGCCCAGATTGAAAAGTATGAACAAATAGCAATAAGTAAAGAAAATCAATGGACGAAATAAGTATTGAAGGTTTAATCCTTGCTCCTCTAAAGCGAATCCAACACCCAAAAGGTGATGTTCTCCATGGTTTAAAGAAAAGTGATTCAGAATACTCTAGTTTTGGTGAAGCTTACTTCTCAACAATCAACAATGGTGAAATAAAGGGATGGAACAAACATAAAATGATGACCTTGAATCTTATTGTTCCATTTGGTGAAGTAACTTTTGTTATATGCAATAAGCAGGGAAGTGGCAGTACAGAAGATGAGTTTTTTAAAGTAACCCTATCGCAAAAAAACTATAAGAGATTAACTGTGCCCCCTAGATTATGGATAGCTTTTAAGGGAATTGGCAATAACACGAACTTGATACTTAATATAGCCAATATGGAACATGATTCGAATGAAATTGAAAAAATAGACCTTGATAAGATTCAATATAATTTTGATTCTGAATG
>MDTB01181988.1_pt1 | contig 10187 bp, 9 predicted proteins | sample 811161 | NCBI WGS metagenome assembly MDTB01 (sample SAMN05326650, study PRJNA326480) | marine metagenome | isolation source: seawater | place: Mediterranean Sea | collected 2009
ATTTAGGTAATTTTCATCTATTTGAATATATGTTGAAACTACAATAATTCCTACAATAACACCCTTTGGATTTAAAAATTGAAATAAAAATGTTTCTATAAATTTAACTGGATTCTCAGAATCAGACTTATTGCTTGAGGTGGAAAAAGATATTTTTAATGCTAAATACAAAAGAAATAAGGTTCCTAAATATTTTAGCATTTCTTGAATTATTGGATATAGTTTAAATATGTTTATAAGACCAACAATTAAAGATAGAATTAATGCTGTGAAACCTAAAGTTACTCCTAGTATATGTGGTATAGTTTTAATTACCCCAAAATTAAAACCTGAGTATGATGCTACAATATTATTTGGCCCAGGTGTAAAAGCAGTTACAAACCAAAAAAGACAGATTGAAATAATTTCTGGATGCATAATTTATGCTATTGGCAATCCATTTTCTGCTTTGTGAGATGGGTGTAAAAGAGTTACTTTGCCTTCTTCATCTATGGTACCTAAAATTAAAACCTGCGATATGATACCGGCAATATTTTTTTCTTGAAAATTACAAATACCTATTACTTGCTTACCTATAAGATTTTTTTCGTTATAAAAATGAGTTATTTGCGCAGACGTTTTTTTAACACCAATTTCCTTTCCAAAGTCTACCTCGAGAACTAAAGATGGTTTTCTTGCTTTTGGGTTTTCTTTAACCGATAAAACAGTGCCGAGTCTCAAATCTATTTTTTCAAATATATCGTAGGTTATTTGTTCTTTCATGGAATTAATATATAATTAATTTTATAAATGAAAATAAATATTAATTTACAGTCTTTACACAAAAACTCAATAAAAATTCTTACCGATTTGATTTCTTTTAAAACTATATCGGGTACAGATAACTCTTCTATAATTAATTACTGCGATAATATTTTAAAAAAATTAGGTGCAGAATCGTTTAGAACTTATGATGAAAGTAAAACAAAAGTTAACCTTTTTGCAACAATTAAAGCAAAAGATCCTAATGGCAGCCAACCTATAATTTTGTCGGGTCATACTGATGTTGTTCCTATTTCAAAGGGCTGGTCATCAGATCCATTTATAGCTACCATTAAAAATGGAAAAGTTTATGGTAGGGGTACGTGTGATATGAAGGGTTTTATTGCTTGCGTTTTAGCGTATGCACCAATTTTTTCAAATTCAAACCTCTCTAGAGATATACATTTTTCCTTCACATTTGATGAGGAAACAGCTTGTCAGGGTGCACCAATATTAATTAAAGAGTTAAAAAAAAGAAAAATAGATAAAGGAATTTGCATAGTGGGAGAACCAACAAATATGAAAATAATTGATGCTCACAAAGGTTGTTATGAATACACAACTTATTTTGAAGGATTAGCAGGACATAGTTCCAATCCTCTAAAAGGTGTTAGTGCTGTGGAATACGCAGCAATGTATGTAAATAAATTAATCCATTTAAGAGAAGAACTAAAAAAAAGACAACCAAAAAATTCTATCTTTAATCCTCCCTATTCCACTCTTCAGGTTGGTGGAATTTTTGGTGGTATTGCACATAATGTTATTGCTGACAAATGTTATGTTAATTGGGAAACTAGACCAGTTATAAAAGAAGATGCTGAATATTTAAATGTTGAGTTAAACAAATATGTGGAAAATTTTTTGTTACCAGAGATGAGAAAAGTTTATTCGAAATCTTCAATTAAAAAAAAAATTATAGGTGAGATTGTCGGTTTTAATAGAGTTGAGAAATCAGAAGCGTGTGAGTTTGTGTCTAGTATAACTGGTGATAACTCTCGTGAAGTAGTCTCGTTTGGTACTGAAGCAGGATTGTTTCAAGAAATAGGTATTAGTACAGCTGTTTGTGGACCAGGATCAATTGACCAGGCCCACAAAATAGATGAGTACATTGAATTGAATGAAATAGATAAATGTCTTAAATTTTTGGATGGTTTAAAAAACAAATCTTCTCGAAAATAAAATTATCCTTTTGCTTTTGCAAACAGATTTGTAATTTCATACACTATTGTAGCAGCCGCCAAGGATGTTACCTCAGCATGATCATAGGCTGGTGATACCTCAACTACATCTGCGGAAATTAAATTCATTCCTGAAAGACCTCTTAAAACATTAACAAGTTCTCTTGTTGTCAGTCCCGCTATTTCAGGAGTCCCTGTACCTGGAGCATACGCAGGATCTAAAACATCAATATCTATTGATAAATACAAAGGATTGTTTCCAACTCTTTTTTTTATTCTTTCTACAATCTTGCTTATTCCCTCAGTTTGGAATTCATCTGAATGAATTATCTTAAATCCAAAACTTTCGTCATTTTTGATATCGTCTCTACTATACAAAGGTCCTCTTATTCCTACATGCATTGAAGCATTATCTAAAAATAAATTTTCTTCTCTTGCTCTTCTAAACGGAGTCCCATGAGTATAAGGGGCTCCAAAATATGTATCCCAAGTATCCAAATGTGCATCAAAGTGGACTAAGGCTACTGGACCTTTATTAATTTTGTTTACTGCCTTAAGTAATGGAAATGCAATAGTATGATCGCCTCCTATGCTTATTATTCCACCAGTTTTACTCAATAGATTTATTGCTCCTTCCTCAATTTGTTTTATAGCTTCTTTAATATTAAAAGGATTGCAAACAATATCTCCAGCATCAGCAACTTGTTGAATTTTAAAAGGCTCAACATCATACTGTGGGTGATAATTTGTTCTTAGATGTCTTGAGGCTTGTCTAATACTCTGTGGACCAAATCTTGCCCCAGATCTATAACTTGTACCTGCATCAAAAGGAATACCAACGATCGCAACATCACAATTTTGGACATCTCTTAATTCTGGTAATCTTGCAAATGTTGAAGCACCAGCAAACCTAGGTACTTTAGTTCCACTAACTGGTTGTATTGGGTTTTTATTTTTTTGCTTTTTCATCTATATTTACCTATGAAATTTTTTAAAATTATCTTATCAATTCTTATATTAATTTCACCTGTTAATGCTAACACAATATTTTACCTTATCAAAATACCAAACTTAGAAATTTATCATAATAAATCTGCTAATGGTCTCAAATATTTAAAAGCCGTAAAACCTTTTGAGGTTGGTTTCAGAAATGATAGCGTTTCATGTTTTGATCCTAGTGAGGAAGAAATTGAGGAAAATTTCTTTTTGATTGAAAAAAATTTAAATAGATATAGTTCTGAATTTTTAAATAAAATTAATCTAAGATATATCGTTTTGTGTAAAAATCTTTCTGTATCACAGATAGAGGCAGCAGGTGTTCCAAATATAAAAACAAAAACATTGATTATAGATATTAAATTTGATCAAGAATATTTGGAAAGAGTCATCCACCACGAAGTTTTTCATATGATAAGTGATAGTTTTAAAGATAGTTTTTCAACTTATACCTGGGAAAATTTAAACAATAAAAATTTTAAATATGCCGAATGTTCAACTTGTTCAGATAGGTTTGATTTATCAATATTAAAAAATAATAAAGGTTTTATTACAGAATATTCTATGTCCACAGCTTCTGAGGATATGGCAGAAGTATTTTCATTTTTAATTGCACATAAAGAACAAATAGAAAATAAAGCTTTGAACGATCAAATTCTTACAAAGAAAATACTTTTTATTAAAAATAATTTACTTAGAATACATAAAGAATTTTTATTTAATTAAATGATTAAAAAACTTAAGCAGACTTTATCCGAGAAAATATTGTTAATATTTATTATATCTTTAGCCTTTATTTTTTTTGGTTCTATTATAACTATTAAAAATAAATGTATGTTTATTAAAAATTATGATCCAAAAAAAATAACTTTTGATAATCCAAAAAATATTGCAATAATGAATCTTTATTGTGGAAATGTAATTATAGAACTTTACCCAAAAATTTCACCTAATTCTGTTAAAAGATTTAAAATGTTAGTTAGGTCTGGAAAATATAATAATGTTGCTTTTCATAGAGTAATAAAAGATGTACTGGTTCAATCAGGAGATCTTGAATTTGGGAAGAAAGACAATTTAAATTATACCTACATAGGAACAGGTAGATCTGGATATGGAAATATAAATTCTGAGCTAGATGGAAAATTTGATTTTAAAGTAGGTACTGTAGCATTAGCTAGAACTGATAAAAAAAATTCAGAAGACAGTCAATTTTTTATATTGCTTCAAGATGCTCCCTTATTTGAAGGAGAATATACGCCAATTGGAAAAGTGATTTATGGTTTGGAAGTACTTAGAGAAATTAAATACAGTGATAAAACTGAATACGTATTAAGACCCGATTTTATTAACAATTTTGAAATGTTAATTAATTAACGGTTTTCCTGTTGCTAATGTATGTTTGATTCTTTCTTGAGTTTTTTTAGTTTGTATAAGCTTCATAAAGGAAGATAATTCTAATTTATATAAATCATCCTCTGATAAGGTTTTATCTATATTAGTATCTCCACCACTTAGTACATTTGCTAATTCTTTTCCAACCTCTACTCCGTGATCTAAAATAATTTTTTCATTGTATAATTTTTCTAAAACTTTTATCATTTTTTCTTTTAATGGTTTGCCTGATAGATTAAATTTACATTCTTTTGGAGGAGAAAAATCTTTATTATCCTCTATTAATTTTTTTGAAACCTCAAATAGACTATTTCTATTCATTACTTTTTTATCCTCAGGCCTTAAAAATTTAAGTGGTAATGCTTCAACTGTTGAGGTCGCTGTAGTGGCGTAACCAATTATATTAAATACTTTTAGGGGCGCATAATCAGGATCTTCTTTGGCTTCTGAAGTCTGCGTCCATCTCCAAAGAACCTCTTTACACCCTCCTCCTGCAGGGACAAGGCCCACTCCAGTTTCAACTAATCCCATTACAATGTTTGTGTGTGAAACTACGAAATTAGACTGTATTGCCACTTCTTCACCTCCTCCTAAAACTAATCCTGACGGAGCAGATACAACTGGATATTTAGAATATTTAAGATGTTTACAGGTTTCTTGAAAATATTTTATAAATTTTTCAATAGATTTAAAATCACCTTTATCTGCAAAATTCATCGTATAAGTTAGGTTAACTCCTGCTGAAAATTGCATACTTTCATTAATAATTATTAGTGGTTTATCAGTTGCATTTTTTAAGGCATCCATAGAATCATAATCTAATGCACATGCTTTTGTAGTAAATTCAACTATATTAAAATCTTTAAACCTATAAATGTCTGCTGATTTATTTTTATCGATTTTAAAAGCTTTTGGTTTTACTTTTCCAAGAGTTTCAATAGTAGTATATTTTTGTCTTTCCCCATAAAAATTCTCATTTTTTGTCTCTGATAGCTTTTCTAAAAACTTATTATTTTTAAAATCATCTAAACGATTGAAAAAATTTTTAACTCCAATTGACTTTAGCATCTCAAAAGGACCCATTGCCCAATTAAAACCAAGTCGCATAGCCTCATCAATATCATTGAATTTATCAGTAATTGCTGGAACTAAAGAAGATGCATATTTTATTATTTTTGAAATAACTGACCATGAATATTTACCATATTTATCATTTCTATTAATTAACAAATTTAGATTTACAGTAGAAACTCCAAGATCAATTTTCTTCACTGGAGCATACTTACCAGTTTGTAAGTTAATTGCTTCTAAAATTTTTTGATTATTTTGTTTGTTTATTTTGTAGAAACCACCTTTTCCTTTTCTACCAATATAACCAGTTTGAATTAATTTTGTTATAAATGGAATTTCTTTTGCAACTTCTTGAAAAGGGTCATTTTTAGGAAGTTCTTTAATAAAACTTTTTAAAACATCTGCCATCAAATCAATACCAATTAAATCGTATAAACCAAAAACACCTGTCTTTGGAATTCCCATCGGTCTACCAAAGACAGCATCTGCTTCTTCTATAGACAATTTCATTTTGAAAGCCTCTGTTAATGCTGTTTGCATTGCAAAAACTCCTACTCTATTTCCTAAAAATCCAGGCGTATCATTACAAACTATTGCACCTTTGCCAAGTTTTTCCTCACAAAATTTTTTTAAGTAATTTATTTTATCAAGATCATTATTTTCATTTTTAACTATTTCCAACAGCCCCATATATCTTACGGGATTAAAAAAGTGAGTAATACAAAAGTCTTTTTTTTCTTCAATGGTTAGTTTCTCAGATAAAACTTTGATAGGTATTGATGAAGTATTAGAGGAAACAATAGCACCTGGTTTTCTTGATTTAAAAATTTTTTCATAAATATTGTGTTTGATATCTATTCTTTCAACAACTGCCTCTACAATCCAATCTGCTTCTTTTACTAAATCAAAATCATCATCTATATTTCCAACTTGAATATTATCTATTTTAGTTTTGTCTATCAATAAAGGTGGTTTTGATTTACGAATTCTTTCTCTAGCTCTTTCGCTGATTTCAGTTTTTAAATCTAATAATGTTACTGGAACATTTGCGTTACATAAGTGAGCGGCTATTCCGCTTCCCATTGTACCTGATCCTATTACAACAACTTTTTTAATCTGCATAAATTATTTTATAATTAATTATTTGTTCTAGTAAATAATTATCTATTGATACCTCGAAGTCTTTCAGATCTACGTCTTAAAAGTTCAGCAGTAACAAGAACTAACGTTGATAGAATAATTAAGCATGTTGCCACAGCTAATATTGTAGGACTTAACTGCTCTCTTAAACCAGTCCACATTTGTACAGGTATAGTTGTGTTCTCAAGTCCAGCTAAAAATAAAACGACCACAACTTCATCAAAAGAAGTTACGAATGCAAATAAACCTCCCGAAATAACACCGGGTAAAATTAAAGGTAGTGTTATCTTCATAAAGGTATTTATTGGATCACTTCCTAAACTTGCAGCTGCTCTTGTTACACTATGATCAAAACCTGATAATGTTGCAGTAACTGTAATTACAACAAAAGGTGTCCCTAAAATTATATGTGCTAAGATTATACCTAGGTGAGTTGCGGCTAAACCAACTTTTGCCATAAAAAAGAAAATTGCTACACCTGAAATAATTAAAGGAACAATCATAGGTGAAATTAAAGTAGCCATTATTATTCCCTTGTAAGGCATATGTCTGCTACTCAATCCTAAGGCAGCAACTGTTCCAAGGATTACAGATCCTATTGTTGCAAATGTTGCAATAATAAAACTATTCTTAGCAGCTAAACCCCATGGGTTTTTTGTTCCGTAAATCATATCTTTATACCATCTAAGAGAAAAAGCATCTGGGTCTAACCTCTTCATGCCTTCTGAAAAGACTAAAAATTCTTCTGCATTAAAAGAAAGTGGAAATATTACAAATAAAGGAGCAATTAAAAAGAAAAAAACTAAAGTACAAATAGTCAAGTAAAAATAGTGCCAAATCCTATAATGTGGTTCAGTGTATTTTGGTAATGCCATATTTATCCTAACTTAATATTATCAACTCCAACTAATTTGTTATAAATCCAATAGACAGCTAAAACTCCAGTCAAAAGCATTAAACCCATTGCAGAGGCAAAACTCCAATCTAAAGTACTTTTCATGTGAAAAGCTATTTGATTACTAATTAAAGTTCCAGATGCACCACCTACTAATGCCGGGGTAATATAATAACCTATTGCAAGTATGAAAACCAATAAACATCCTGCTCCTATGCCTGGAATTGTAAGTGGGAAATAAATTTTCCAAAACGCTATAAATGGTGTTCCTCCTAAAGATTTTCCTGCTCTCATTAAACTAGGAGATATAGTTTTCATAACGCTGTAGAGCGGTAGTACCATAAAAGGAAGCAAAATTTGTGTCATTGCCACATATGTGCCAGTTTTATTATACATCATCTCTGGTCTACTATCGTCGCCTACTAAGCCTATCCAGACAAAAAAATCGTTTACAATTCCTTGTTGTTGTAAAAGTATCATCCAGCTCGCTGTTCTAACTAATAAAGATGTCCAGAAAGGTAATAAAACGCATATCATTAATAAGTTGCTATACTTCATTGGTAAAGTTGCTAGCAAATGAGCTATTGGATAAGCCATTAAAAAACATAAAACCGTTACAAAAAAAGCTACCTCTAATGTTCTTAACCACAAGATTCTATGAATCCTTCTGTCTTCAGGTACATTAACAATTTTTTTTTGCTCATTTTCGAACATATCAATACCTTTTAAATATTTTGAGTAAGTATATTCTGGTGATCTTCTTTTAATTGCTCTCCAATATTCAACATTGGCCCACCTTTTATGAACTTCCATTATTTGTTCTTTGTAGTTTCCCTCTTCGAAATTTTTCATTTTTCTTTTAAGTTTTTTTAAAATACTCTTAAAACCATTTTTTTCGTAATTAAGTTGAGTGGCTAATTTACCAAAAGTTTTTTCTTCTACTAAAATTTTATAGTCCAAATAAAATGCCTCAAAAACTTGTTCAGACGGAAGTTCTCTACCATCCCATTCTTCCATAGCCTTGTAAGTCTTCGGAAGCATTTTAGTAACCATACGATCGTCAACACTTCTAAAAAGCATATCTCCAATAGGAAAAATATAAGTAATTATTAAAAATAGTAGTAATGGTAAAACAAGTAAGAAGGCTTTAATTTTATTTTTTTTTTCGGCCTTTTTAAGACTTTCCTCTAATGGAATACCATCAGTTGTTAAAATTTTTTGTGTTTCACTACTCATAAATAAAAAAGGGCGGTTATAAAATAACCGCCCTAAATATATTATATAATTAAAGTCTTTAAAACTTTAAAATTATAGACCTGCTTTCATAGCTTCCCATTTTTCACCAAGTTCTGTACCATTATCGGCCCAGAATATAGGATCAACTAAGAAATAGTTTTTAGTGTTTTGTGGTGCTGTAGGCATATGAGGTACCATATCTGTTTTACCATCTTTATACCACGGCTCCCCTTTTTTCATAATGTCAATTGAAGATTTTCTCCATGGAGCGTAAGCGATATACTTAGCGCTTCCAGCTAAACCTTCTGCACTTGTCATCATTGCTAAAGCTTTTTTAGCGTCTTTTTCGTTTGGTCCACCCTTAACTAAAACGAAATATTCGTAGTCAAGACCTTGTGCATCCCAAACTTGTTTGATTGGTGCGCCTTCTCCAATTGTAGCGTTAAAGAATCTTCCATTCCAACCAGTAGCCATTACAACTTCTCCACTCATTAACAACTCAGGCGGTTGAGCACCTGCTGACCAAAATACACATCCTCCGTTTGGATCTGAGCAAAGTGCTTTGATCTTATTGATTGCTCTGTCAACACCTTTATCTGTTCCTAGTGTTTTGTAGATTTTAGCTCCACCTTTTCCTGGTTTAACACCATCAGCTGCTAAAGCGATTTCTAAGTTTGTTAAAGCTCCTTTGTAGATAGCTCTTTTACCTGGGAACTTTTTTGTATTGAAGAAATCTTTTATTGTTTTTGGAGTTCCTTTAACATTTGCCGTGTTATAAGCGTAGTTCCAAGAATATAAAATATTTCCTACAGCACATTTACTAGGCATACCTGTAAAGAAATCTTTACTAGCTGGAGTTCCATCTGGTGCTGGTGGAAAGTCTTTATCGAAATCAAATTCAACAAATAAACCTTCATCACATCCAGTAATAGTATCCATAGCAAAAACATCGATAATATCCCATGTTATTTTGCCAGCTTCTTTCTGTGCTTTTATTTCTGATAATCCACCTGAATAGTCTACCCAATTAATAGATATACCTAATTTTTTTGCAGTAGGATCACCATATCCTAACTTCTGACTTTCTGTGTAAGCCCCACCCCATGATGCTACAGTAACAGCAAATGCAGATGAAGTTATAGAAAGAGCAAAAGATAGAACAAGTAACAATTTACTTAATTTTTTCATTTTTCCTCCGTTTAAACGTTTTATAATTTTATAATTACAACAAGATATAAATGAGGAGTCAACAGCGAAAATGTATAATTTTGGGGGTTTTTACTGAGTCTTCCTAGTTTTTTGATAGATTATTTTGGATCAAGGGCTCTAGCGTAATCACTATTCCAACCAATCTTAATATCTTTTCCTAATTTAATATCTAAGTTAGATGAACTATTTGGAACTTTAAGAATAAATTCAGAGTTACCTAAGAGATTAACTCGAATTCTGATGTGATCTCCATGGTAAATAACCTCTTC
>MDTB01225772.1_pt1 | contig 10187 bp, 9 predicted proteins | sample 811161 | NCBI WGS metagenome assembly MDTB01 (sample SAMN05326650, study PRJNA326480) | marine metagenome | isolation source: seawater | place: Mediterranean Sea | collected 2009
CTTTATAATGTGCAAAAGGTTTACACGATTTAAAACCAAAATTTAAAAATAATTTTCTAGCTGGTGCAAAAAAATCTCCTGATCCCGTTTCAATACTTAATTTTTTAATTCTCAAGTTCTTTGACTCATTTATCAAATGCTCAATTATCAATTTACTCATTTTTTTTCCTTTAAATTTTTCTGCAATTCTAATAGATTTAAATTCACCGTGACTTTCATCTAAAAATTTTAACGCTCCACACCCAATTAACTCATCTTGTTCCCATAAACTCCAAAATTTAATACTTGAATCTTTTAAACCTTCAATATCTAAAACATGGGCACTTCCTTCTGGAGAAACTGATCTTAACTCAATAAAATGTTTATTTAATAAATCATTTACTTCATTGTTATCAAAGTTTCCTTCAATTGATTTCATATTCAATTATTTTATTTTAATAAATTATTTAGTTTTTCAACTTGCCCAATTTTAAAGATTAAAGCGTCATCCTTATCATACCCATATTTATTTGCAGAATCTTTAAATCTCTTTGGAGGTTCAAATATTGGTTCTAGAGATAAAATAACAGTGCCCCAATGCATTCCTAAAACTTTTTTACTTTTTAAATCCTTACCAATATTTAGGGCCTCTTCTGGATTTGTATGGTATATAGATCTATCTTTATGGGGGGACATTGGATAAAAATTGTATGCTCCGATATTAATAAAAGTCAAATCTATTGGACCATATTTTTCTCCTAATTTTTTATAAATATCTCCATATCCGGTATCACAAGCAAAAAATAATTTTTTATTTTTATATTCTATTAAAAAACTTCCCCAAAGTGTTTTATTTGTATCCCAAAGGCTTCTCTTAGACCAATGCACCGCAGGTAAAAAGGTAATTTTTAAATCATTCACAAATGCTTCCTCATACCAATCCATTTCTTTAACATCAGAGAATCCGTTTTTAGTAAAATATTTTCCAAGCTTTAGTGCTGTTACAACTTTTGCTTTTTTATGTGGAAATCTTTGAATCGTTCTTGTACTCAAATGATCATAATGATTGTGGGTTAATAAAAATAAATCAATATTTGGTAGTTGCTTAAGCTTTATTGCAGGTTCCACAAATCTTTTTGGACCAAAAATTAATGGACCCATGTTTTTTTCAAAAACAGGATCTGTAATTATTGTTGTATTTCCTAATTTGATTATAAAAGTTGCATGACCAATCCAAGCGATATAATCATCATCGTAATATTTTCCTAAATTATTCATTACTTCAGAATTTTCCACTATGTGCTCGGGCGGTATATTAATTGCAATTTTTTTCTTTTCTTCGTTAAAAATTTTATAACTCCAATTAAAACTACCACTTCTTTTTGGTGAGCCTTCTGGATTCTGAAATGATCCATCCAATAAATGATGAAAAGGTTTTTTTTCCATACTTAATATAGGGTTTATATAGCAAGATAAATAAAAAAAAATAACAAAAAAACTTAAATTAATTTTGGACATTTACTTTATTACTTTTGTAAAGTGACCCATTTTTCTTTTTGCTTTTATCTCTTTCTTTAGATAGTCAAAAAAAAATTCATTTTTTTCTATTTTCTTATTTCTGTATTTAGTAATATCATTTCCAATAAGATTTATCATTTCACCGTTAAAATATTTTTTTGTCTCAATATTGTTTAAACCACAAACTGCTCTTACATGATTTTCAAACTGACTTATATTATGTGTATTTATCGTCATATGTCCTGAGTTATGTACCCGTGGTGCAATCTCGTTTACATATAATTTGTTTTCATTATCAATAAAAAATTCAATACAAATTGTTCCTATGTAATCAAGTGTTTCAGCAATATTTATCGACCAATCTTTAGACTTATTATAAATCTCCGTATTAATTTTTGCAGGAATTTTTGAGAATTTTAAAATTTGTTCTTCATGTTTGTTTTCAAAGGGTTCATAAATCTCGTATTTATTTTTAGAATATCTAGTTAAAATTACTGAAATTTCTTTTTCTAAATTTATGAACTTTTCTAAAATATAATCTTTTGAGGGGTCTAAATTCAACTTATCAATATCTTCTTTTTTTTCTATCTTATATTGTCCCTTTCCGTCATACCCAAGCGTACAAGTTTTAAGAATGCTTGGAATTATTTCATTTATTTTTTCTAAGTCATCTTTTGACTTTATATGGATATAGTCAGTTGTTAAAATGTTATTATCTTTTAAAAAATTCTTTTCTAATAGTCTATTTTGTACAATTTTATTTATTTCTGGTTTTGGATAAACTTTTTTTGAACTTTCAATCTTTTTTAAAGTTTCAAATGGGATGTTTTCGAATTCATAAGTGATAACATCAGTTTTTATTTTAAATTCTTCAATTTTTTTTTCATCGTCATATTTTCCTAAAATAAATTCGTCACAAAAATTTTGAGCAGGTGAATCCTCAACATCTGAATAAACAACTGTTTTAATATTTATTTTTTTTGCTGCATCAGACAGCATACTACCTAACTGACCACCACCAATTATTCCAAGTATTGGATTTTTCATTTACGGTCTTTTCTTAACAGATTTTGTTTGCTTGTTTCTCCAGTTAATTAATTTATTTTTTATTACTGAATTACTCAACGAAAGAATTGATGCAGCATACAAAGCTGCATTAATTGCACCATCCACTCCAATGGCTACAGTTCCCACAGGTATTCCTTTAGGCATTTGTGCAATTGATAAAAGACTATCTAGACCTTTAAGTTTTTTACTTTCAACAGGAACTCCTATTACAGGAATTGTTGTTAATGAGGCTATCATTCCGGGTAAATGAGCAGAGCCTCCAGCGCCAGCTATAATTATTGAAATATTATTTTTTTCAGCATTTTTTGCAAATTCAAACATTCTTTTTGGGGTTCTATGCGCAGATACAATTCTTACTTCATGATTAATGTCTAAAATACTTAATACCTTTTTACAAAATTTCATAGTTTTGAAATCTGATTTACTGCCCATTACTATAGAAACTTTATTTAAATTTTTCTTTATTTTCATTTATATGTTTAATACCAAATATTTATAAACTAATATATATATTTATTTTTAATGAATTATAAAATTGATAATCTTCAATACTGTAATTGGTCTCGAGAAATATTTGAAATAAATAGGGAGGCTGGTCTAGATGCTGTTCATGTTACAGTAGTTTACCACGAAGATTACGATGAATTTATAGATAATACGAAAATCTGGACTAAATATTTTAATGAAAACTCTGATATTATATTTTTAGGCAAAACTTATAAAGATATTCAAAAAGCTAAAAATGAAAATAAAACAGCAATATTTTTTGGTTTTCAAAATTGTTCACCGATAGAGGATGATATAAAGTTAATTGAAAAAGTACATGAATATGGATGTCGATTCATGCAGCTCACCTATAACAACCAATCTTTATTAGCAACAGGCTGTTATGAGGAAAATGATAGTGGTGTGACAAACTTTGGAAAGGAAGCAATTAAAGAAATGAATAGAGTTGGTATAGTTATAGACATGTCTCACTCAGCAGAGAAAAGCACTTTAGATGCAATAGATATAAGTGAAAAACCAGTGGCAATAACTCATGCTAATCCAAATTTTTGGCATAGTGCAAAAAGAAATAAATCGGCAGAACTTTTAAAAGTTTTGGCTGATAGCAAAGGTATGTTAGGTTTATCTTTGTACCCACATCACTTAAAAAATAATACAAATTGTAAGCTTGAAAGTTTCTGTGAAATGGTGGCTAGAACTGTAGAAATTATGGGTTGCAAAAACGTTGGTATAGGCTCTGACTTGTGTTTGAATCAACCTGACTCAGTTGTAGAATGGATGAGAAACGGGACCTGGACCTTGAAAAAAAATTATGGTGAAGGCTCAAAAAATAAACCAGGTTTTCCTAAACAACCTGATTGGTTTAAGGATGCAAGAGGTTTTAAAAATTTAGAAATGGGACTAAAAAAAATCGGTTTTAACAATAACGAAGTAATGGACATTCTTGGCAATAATTGGTTTAATTTTTATAAAAATATAAATTGATGAATATTCAATTAAGAGACCCAAAAGATGTGATGAAACTTTCAAAATTAGGATCTTTTCATCAATCAAAATTTTCTTTTTTAAGATCTTTTTTAAAGGAGTTTAAAAATTGGACATACAAGAAGGATTTGTTTAATTTAGACGAAGATGGTTTCGGAACTGCTATTTATTCGTTTAACAGAGATAGAAAAGTTTATTCATTAGTATGTTTTGCAAATAAAATAAATGATAACGAAAGGTCCGATAGAGTCATCGCAACAAAATGGGATGCTGCGTTTACTTTGTACGATGGAGTTCCAAAAAAAAAAGATATTGAGCGTCTCCGTAACAATGTCCCTAGACAAGAAGTTGGTAGAATGTCATATAAAGAACTGGCATTATCAAGAGCAAATAAATCTGTAAGATTATTTAATCATGTTGTTGAAAATTTATCAAAAGGACAACAACCAGATAAAAGAATAATTAATGAAGTTGGCTATCTCTATAGAACCACTGCAGTTTATGGTTCTGGTAAATTTGGTCTTGCAGATCGATTTAGAGTAAAAAATAGAGAGGAAATATGTGGTCCTTTTAGATTAGAGATGATGCTTGTGTATTTGGTAAGACAATTTACTTTCGATCAAGTAAATCATATAGCTTTTAGTAAAAACCCTTCAAAAGCAGTTTTATTGAACGAAGATTTGTCTAGAAGTTTGGGTATTGGCAACTCAACTGGTTTAGGAATGGCACCATTTATTGTAAATCATCCAACACTATTAAATAATTGGATACTTGCGAGAGAAACAGCTTTAAAAAAAGTTAGAGAAATAAAAAATATAGATAAAAATGAATTCAAAATTTTTTTTGAGTGTTTTAATAAATCAATAAAAAATGTCATTAGTTGGTCAACTGAAAGTGAGTACCAAAAACAAAAAATAGACGGTTTAATTAAGGACCTTGATAAGTTTAAGATATTTCTTGAAGATAACTTTGATTATAAAAATGAATTTTCTTTTAACAAACTATACATTTGGGTGGAAGAAAATTTAAATGATGAAGCTATAGAGTATATTGTTTCAATAATGATGGAACCATTTGACAATATTACTAATCCATTAATAAATCAAATGAGTTCAGATGAAGAAAAATATTTTAATATTCCTTCTCATAAATCTATACTTGAGTTAAGAGAAATAATCGAGAAAAGGTACAATACAATTCTTAAGATAAATTTTAATGATAAAAAAAATAACGATAATTTTTGGTTTATATCTATGAATAAAGAAGAGCCACGTATAGCTAAAAGATATTTTGACAAAGGATCGGAATTAGAACAACCTCTAGCAATAGCTAGAGACATTTGTAGTTTATATAAAAGAATTGAAATTCATAAAAATAGCTCAACGGTTGCAAAGTTTTTATCTGAAAACAATGATTTAAGACATATTGTTAGAAGAGTTTTTATAGCAGACAAATTTCCTTATTCAGAAATTCAAGATAATACTATTGGATCTAAATTGATGCCGATAGATATGTTGAGACTTAAACTCTCTTTTTTTGGTGCTGTAAAATTTGATCCAAGATCAGATAAATGGTTACGAATTTGCATGTATCAGGGAGCACCATTACCCAATGAACTAAGTAATCTAAACGAATATTGGATTTATAATTAAACACTAAATGAGAAGCTTTAGCGAAATAGATACAACTGTAAAAAGAGCTTGCAGAGGCGCAGGTTTTTCATGGGGTATTTCAGAAGAGGTCGGAAAAAACATAAAATTGTTAGAGCTATATGGATTGCCGGGACTAAAAAATTTAAGTTCATATTTAAAAATGATAAATGAAAAGAAATTTCAAAATATAAGTCTAATTTCAAAAAATAATTCTTCTAAAATACCCTATTGTCCAATTATCTCAGGTATTAATTTTCTTGATCAAGTTAAAATGCTTGAAAATGATGATGAGATTGTTTTTAGAAATTTATCCTTTCCAATATTATTTCTACCTTTTGTAAGTAGGTCAGCTGAAATTATTGGAAAAAAAATAGAATTAACTATAGATGAGAAAATTTTTTTACTAAATTACAACCAATCTATATATTCAAACTATTTTTCTGAAAATGTTATTGAAAATTCGAAAATCGTGAAGATTACTTTTTTAAAAAATAAAAATAATTTTAATGATAAGGAATGGAATGATATTTTTGAAATTTCAAAAAATACTTTTGTAGAGGAAACTGAAGAGCTTAAGCAAAATACGGCGGGTGCTGGACTTACTGATAATGACTAAAGTATCTAAACTAAAAAAAGAAAAAATAAAAAAAGAATTAAATAATAATTGCGAAGAATGTAAAAAAAACGATCAAAGTGTAACTCAAAATTTGATATTATATGGATTTAAGATTTGCAATGTCTGCAAGACTTCAAAATCTATATTTCCAATTTAACTAAACGTCCCAGTTGATATAGTTGATAATTGAAACACAGTAATTAAGATTAAAAAAATTATTGGTCCTAGAACAACTAGTGTAGATTTAAAAAGATTCTTATATTGATATAACTGGTTAATTCCAACAATCAAAGTGCAAGAATACCATATGTATGACATCACAACTAAAAAGAGAAGGCTAGTATTAAGAACTAGACAATTAAGTATGAAAGGTGCATGGGCGTAGCCTACAATAATAAGAGTTTTTTTAAAATTTTTTTGAGTTAATTTGCTAGGGAATAAAATTGCTCCAAACACATATAGGTAGCCTGATTTTGCAATCCAAGCCACAAAACCCGAAAGTATCACTGATAATAATCTTGGAGGTTCTACTCTGCCTATTACTATACTCATGTATTCTAAAAAAAAAGCATTTGGAATTATGCTAATCAGTGACGTTAAAAGAATTAAGGACGCCCCAAAATAAATTGCAGTGTCAGTAAAAAATTTATTATCTTTATAAAGATTTTTATCTAATTTTATACTTTTAACAATAATGTTAATTAAAATTGAAAACATAAAGTTATTATAATTTGAACAATAGACTGAGTGTGTTTTAATACAATCTTAAAATTTTATTTTATTTATTAGAAAAAGGAGGTAGTTATATTTTATCTCCACCTCCTTTCTTAATTTACTTATCCCTTAACAACTTCCCTTGTATTTGCATGATGTGAGTCTGTAAATGGAATATCTACCACAACTGCATCTACGGGCTTTCCAGGTCTAATTGAATATTTTCTAGGTAAATGAACTTTGTATTTAGTTCCAACTTTTCCTTTTGGAAATCCATTATGATTCTTTGTGCCATCATATGGAACATAGCCCATAGCTATATTTATTCCTTTTTCTGGGTGGTACCAAGGCGATGTAATGAATCCAACTGGTTTTCCACCACTACCTTTTGAAATTAACCAAAAATCTGGAGCATACTCTTTAATTGGTTTGCCACCTAATTCTAAACCTACCAATTGCAATTTATATGGTTTTTTTCCAGACTTTAATTTCGTTCTCATTTTTTCTAATGCAGCTTTTCCAACATAATTAGCTTTCTTTTTCCACTCACCTTTCCCTGACAATGATACTTGATAACCAAGATTACATTGAAATGGATTATGTTCGTGATCTAAATCTTGACCCCAAGACAAAATTCCTGCTTGAATTCTTCTGTGGTGTGCAGGCGCTATAACTCTTAACTTATATTTTTTTCCAGCTTTTAATACAGCATTCCACATATCGTCTGCATACTTAGTTGCGTTATAAAGATATATTTCATATCCAGCTTCACCTGAGAAACCAGTTTGCGAAATTACACAAGGTCTTCCTCCAACTTTAGCTTTTGCAAGACCATAATATGGCATACCATCTAATTTAACTTGCTTTCCTATTAAATCATTCATTAGTGCAAGAGCTTTTGGTCCTTGTATTTGTACTGGACAAGCATCTATCTCATCAATTTCGCACTTGAATTTTTTGTTAGCATTTACACCCTGTAAATACAAACCGATATCACTATCAGATAAGCTAAACCAAAATTCATCTTTTGATATTCTTAATAATATTGGATCATTAAGAACTCCACCTTTATAATTACATAAGATCACATATCTTGCTCTCATTGGTGAAATCTTAGTTGCATCTCTTGTAATTACATAGTTTACAAATTTTTCAGCATCTTTACCTTTTACTCTAATTTGTCTTTCAACAGCAACGTTCCACATAGTAACATCATTTTTTATAGAATTGTATTCTACCATTGCACCGTTTGGACCCTTTACATAACCTCTTGGATGATAGATTCTATTATATACAGTTGCTCTCCAACAACCCGCTCTCATTGATAAATGCCAATAAGGGGATTTTCTTACTCTCGTTGAAATTAACATCTCAACTTTTGTCGGTCCACTCTGTCTTAAATTATATGGTACATGTCTATCAGTCTGGTTGACTGATATTGGGTGCTTCATTTTAGAATAGTCAAATTCTTTAGACATATTTGTTCTCCTTCAACCACTTGTTAGTTTCCTTCAAGCCGCCGAATGTATAAATGTGGAAGTGATTAGTAAAATCTTTTACTTTCCCAATTAATTCATTAGGGTCTTTAGGTTTTAATAAATCTAACGCCTTACTAAAATTAGATTTAAGAAAATTTAAGGAATTTTTTGCACCCACAATATTAGCAAATTTAATCAAGCTAGTTATTTTAAGTGGCCCAGTAATTCCCACATGCACTGGTACTGTTTGTTTAGAAATAAAATCTATGATTAACTTTGGATCAAGTAACCATTGGGTTACAATATAATCAGCATAAGGCTTTTTATCTTTCATTGCTTTTTCTAAATCAGAATCCGATATATCAGGACTCCCCTCTGGATGTCCAGCAATTCCTATCTTCATCTTCTCAAAATAACCAGTCTCCAAAAGCTGGAATGAGCTATCGAAAGACCCAAGAGGTTCCCTTCCTCCTCCTATGACTAGTGCTTGAGTAACTCCTCCATCCTTACATATCGAGATGTATTCTTTAAGTTGTCCCTCATCTTTTATAGATCTTGCAGGAAAATGAGGCACAGGATTGAAGCCTTTTTTTACAAGCTTTACTGCTTGTTCAGCGGTCTCCTTATAATCACCCCCGGGCAGCATGGTAATATAAACATCTTTTAAACCTGGAAGAGTATCCAATTCACTTTTTGGTCCTATTTCTAAAGAAAATTTCATGGATGGATACTTAATTATTTTGAAAAAACTGTCTATAAAAATCGAGGAACAAATTGAAACAGGTTATTTTTTCTGGCCTCTATGCTTTTGAATTCTTTGACCATATTTTTGGGTAACACGGTCGAAAATAATTGCCAATGCTACGATAGCAAGCCCATTCATCATTCCAAGAGCTAAATATTGGTTAGAAATTGCTTGAAGAATTGGTACCCCAAGTCCTTTAACTCCTATCATTGACGCAATTACAACCATGGCTAAAGCCATCATGATAGTTTGGTTAACACCAGCAAATATAGTTGGTAATGACAATGGTATTTGTACTGATCTTAATTTTTGCATAGGCGTTGCTCCAAATGCTTCACTTGCTTCAAGTGTTTCTTTGTCTACCTCTCTTATACCCAAGTTAGTTAACCTTACTATAGGTGGTAAAGCATATATGCATACAGCTAGCAATCCCGGTACCTTTCCTATACCAAGAAGCATTATTATTGGAATTAAATATACAAAGCTAGGAATTGTTTGCATCATATCTAAAACAGGCAATATTGCTTTTTCAGCTCTGTCAGATTTTGACATTAATACACCTATTGGTATACCAACCACAATACATACTAATGTTGAAACTGATATTATTGCAACTGTAGCCATGCAATTTTTCCACATCCCAAAGTAACCAATTACTATAAAACAAACTATAGTGCCCAAGACTAATTTAATACTTCTTGAACCAATCCATGCAAGTAAACCAAATATACCTATAACTATTGGCCAAGGGCTGTTTACCAAAAGTTTCTCCAACCATATTAAAAAATATAAAAGTGGATCAAAGAAACCCTCAATTGCATCACCATAAGCTCTTGAAAAATCTTTGAAACTTAAGTCAATACCCTTCTTTAGCTCTCTAAGAGCTGTTCTGTCCATTACAGGTATTTTTTGAAAAAATTCCATTA
>MDTB01049734.1_pt1 | contig 10186 bp, 5 predicted proteins | sample 811161 | NCBI WGS metagenome assembly MDTB01 (sample SAMN05326650, study PRJNA326480) | marine metagenome | isolation source: seawater | place: Mediterranean Sea | collected 2009
CTAGTGGAATATGTAATTAAAAATTTTAAACATTTAAAATTTTTATATAAAAGATTGTACTTTAGAATTATCTATTTCATCCATTCTTTTTTGTTGTAAAGTATCTACAGTAACACCATCCCCTATTTTATCTGGTACATAACTATCTGGAGGTGTATTTATACTAATAATTTCTTCATTAGCAGAAACATAATTATACATGGGTCGTCTTCCACCATTGCCTTTTGCACTAAGTTCTTCTGGAGTTAAATTATAATTTGTATAAGGTTCTGATAATATATTTACACCACCATTCGATTGTAATAAACTTGTACCAATAGGTTCGACAGTTTTCTGTACAGCCATTTTCGCCTTTGTTTGTTTTGTCGCATCAACTTGAAAATATTGGATAATATCATCACCTAAAATAACCCGATATCCTTGACGCGGTATTAATAAAGTAGGCACATTATGTACATTTGGGGGCATAATAACCCGTTTACCATCTTCTAAAATTAAAAACATTTGGTTATTAGATTTATCTCTTTCACGCCTATCAACACATAGAAAATTAAGCTTATCTGCTAAATTTCCTTTTATTAAAAATTGCAATACACGTTGACTATGTTTACAATAATTACTATAATACAAAGTATCCATTTTGTATTATAAATAGACTAATTCAATTTAGCTAAAACGCAATTTACTTTGTGCACATTGTGTACAACAATCTATTTTGGAAATAGAAAGCAGCATACATCAAAGTGGACCAAGCAATAGCAAACAAGTATTCAGACTTCAATTTCTTGGAGAAAAGAGCAAACACTCCGCTAGCAATTGTAAGAATCATGAAAATGAAAGAAAGAAGAGCAAGATAAAAGAACCAATCGCAATATTTCTTGCTCAAAGGACCAAAAACGGCATTCATGGTAGAGGAATCCATTATATACTAAATATATATATTTTATTGTACAATAGTAGAAAAAAAATAAAAATATAATATAAATGGAAATTGTTAAATATTTATTTGCAGAATTCTTCGCAAACAATTTTTCCGAAACATTATTATTAATTTCATTATCATTACTTGGTAATATTTTACATACAAATGTTATTACATATTTTAATTCAGCAGTTATTACTTCCGTCCAAGACCGAGCTATGGATAAAATCGTCACTTTTTTTAAATATTTCATATATTCGCGAATTTTTTTAGCTATTTTCAATTATTTATACAAATTAACACAAGACCACATAATGACCCGTCTAAAGCAATGGTTTCGTTTTGCCTTAATTGATGTTATTTTTAAAACAAACAATGAAAATATTAGTAATATTAATTTTACTAAATTAGCTACGCCCATCCATCATTTATCCGAAACATGTTATTATGTAGTTTCAGATACAATGAGTTATACAATACCATATACCATGTTCTTTTTAGCAAGTGTTTTTTACTTTTCGTATCAAAACATTACATTAGGAATTATATTTTTTATGGGTAACTTATTATGGATACTATTAATGTTTTATATTGTTCCTGTAATGCGTAAGCGAAGTATAAATTTTGAATCTAGCAACTTATTTGTTGAAAAACATGTTACTGAATCGCTAAATAATATTGATAAAATATTAACACGTGGACAATATAAAAATGAACTAAATATTTTTAGTAAAGAAAGTGATTCTACTGTGAAAGCTCATAGAGATTATTACACAAGTATTGCTGTTACAAAATTTTCTATTGAACTGATTACACTTCTAACAATGTTTGTCTGCGTTGGCTATTCGATTCATTTATTTATGGATGAAAAATTAAGTTCCATTCAATTTGTAGCTCTTTTTACATTATTAATGGTGTTCAAAGAAAGAATGAATTCAGTTGCTAATTTATCGAGTGATATTGTTGAACAATATGGTAAATTAGAAGCTGTTATGGAACCATTTAAAGACTTTGATGCTCGTGTATTAAATATTAATAAAAAGTATAATAAACCTGATTTAAGCTTCAACCACATTGAATTAAAAAATGTTACTTTTAAATATGGAGAAGATTTTGATTATGTAATGCAAGATAAAAATTTAATTTTAGATACAAATAGTCATAAAATTATTGGTATTACAGGTGAGTCTGGAAAAGGAAAAAGTACAATTACTAAATTATTATTGAAAATGTATACTCCAGAAAAAGGAAATATTTTAATCGATAATGTAGATATACAATCCATTGAACCCGATTATTTACGCGACAACATTACTTACATCAACCAAAACACCCGTCTTTTTGATAAAACTGTTTTGGAAAATGTATTATATGGTTGTTTGGATGAAAAACATTGCAGAGCGGAATATAAAAAAATATTGTCTTATCCAAAAATAAATAATTTATACAAAAATGTCGATTTGAATAACGACTTAGCCGGATATTCTGGTGAAAAATTGTCTGGTGGACAACGACAAGTAGTAAATATAATAAGTGGTTTAGTAAACCCATCCAAAATACTCATTTTAGATGAACCTACAAACGCATTAGACAAAGAATTAAAAATAGAACTTTTAGAAGTAATTAAAGAATTTAAATCAAATAAGCAAGCAATTCTTATTATATCACACGACAGTGATGTTTTTAAAATATTTGATGAAAATATAGAAATATAATAGTCCCTTAGGTTAGCTTATATAAATATATATGTCTTGTAATTTTATAAGACATATATTTAGAATGGATAATGCTACTATTTGGAATATTATAGACACTTACTTTGAAGATAATCCACAATGTTTAGTGCAACATCATATTGATTCATATAATGATTTTTATAAAAATGGAATTTATCAAATATTCAAAGAAAAAAACCCAATTTCCATATATTCTCGATTGAATCCAGATACAAACGAATATGATTCGATTTGTAAGCTTTATATGGGTGGTAAAGACGGTAATAAAATATATTTTGGAAAGCCTGTAATTCACGACAAGGACCATATTCATTATATGTACCCAAATGAGGCTCGCCTACGCAATATGAACTATTCAATGACCATTCATTATGATATTGATGTGGAATTTACAGATAAATTGCTCCCAGGAGAAATGCCCAGAGTCATTGGTGCCGAATTAATCAAAGAAGCCAAAGACGGTAATGTTACTATTGAAAATTTTGAAGAAGACGAAGTCGAAGAAAAAAAAGCACTCAATGAAGAGATTGACCAAGATATTGACCAAGAAGCCAAAACAGAAGGTGGTGGAAAAGATAATAAAAAAGAAGGTGGTCCTGGAACACCAAAACAAACAAAAAGAAAGAAAATAAAAAAAGATGAAGTACGGTTTGAGATGACTGTAAAAGCTGCCGCAAATCTACGTGAAGTATCAGAGTCCAACATAAGTGGAAATACTCAATCACGAATCCATACATTAGAAAAAATATATCTTGGAAAATTTCCTATTATGATACAATCTGATTTTTGCATCTTAAACGGATTATCTAAAGAAATAAGACATTCTTTGGGAGAATGTAGAAATGATTTAGGAGGTTATTTCATCATTGATGGAAAAGAAAAAACCATTGTTGCCCAAGAAAAATTCGCAGACAATATGCTCTATATTAAAAAAGTCGACGATGATAAATTTTATTATTCCGCTGAAATGAGATGTGTAAGTGAAAATGCTTCCAAGCCTGTACGTACTTTTTCAGTAAAAATGTGCAAACCGTCCAAGAGTTATACAAATAAGCAAATTGTAGTCAATATTCCCAACGTAAGAGCCCCCGTTCCTCTATTTATTGTATTTCGCGCTCTTGGAATTATTTCTGATAAATCGATTATTAGTTATTGTTTGCTCGATTTGGAAAAATACAGCAGTTTTGTCGATTTATTTATTCCAAGTGTTCATGATGCAGCTAATGTTTTATCACAACAAAATGCTCTTAAATACATAGCGCTTTTGACCAAAGGAAAGGGTATATCTCATGCCTTGGAAATTTTGACCGATTTTTTCTTGCCTCACGTTGGTGAAACCAATTACATTGCTAAAGCATATGCATTGGGAGACATCGTATTTCGATTGTTATCTGTTTATACGGGTTCAGAACAACCTACAGACCGTGATAATTTTAAATACAAACGTGTTGAATTAGTAGGTTCTCTTTTATACGATTTATTTCGCGAATATTGGACCATTCAATTAAAAAGTATACACTTGGAATTTGAGAAAAAATTATATTACAATCAAGAATTATATGAAAATAACCTTTTTGGATTAATTACGCAAAATTATAAAGATGTATTCCGTGAAAAAGAATTGGAACGTGGTTTTAAAAAGGCATATAAAGGAAATTGGGGTGCTTATGCACATACAAAGCGAATTGGTGCTGTTCAAGACCTAAACAGATTATCTTTCAATTCTGCATTGAATCATTTACGAAAAACGAATTTGCCCTTGGACAGTAGTGCTAAAGTAGTAGGTCCAAGAGTGTTGCATAATTCTCATTGGGGGTATGTGGACCCGATTGATACACCCGATGGTGGTAACATTGGTTTACATAAACATTTGGCCATTTCTACTTATATTACTAGAGGTGTTTCACGTGAGCCTATGATAGCATGGTTGCGTGAAAAGTGGGCAATGAAATTGGTAGAAGAATTTGACCCTCTTTCCTTTTCTAAAGTAACGAAAGTCATTATTAATGGATTTATGGTAGGTGCAGTCGAAGAACCCATTCAATGTGTACAGACATTCCGACTTTACAGACGTAATGCATTGGTTCCTATTTATGCTAGTGCTACATTTGATATTCAATTAAATACAATTTTTGTTTACACAGATGCAGGCCGATTATGTAGACCTATTTTCTATAAAGACGATTTGTTGAAAACCATTTCTTATGATTCGACAAGTTTATTAAAGAAATTGCAAAATAATGAGTTTTCTTGGACAGAATTGACTACAGGATTTAATAAAAAGCGGGAAACTGTGGATTTCGATCCTGTTGAAATGAAAATATATGAATTATATGAGCTTTATGAAGGCATTGAAAGTGAAACAAATCCTGCGAAAGTGGAACGATTTATACAAAATAAGGCAATTATTGACTATATTGATAGCAGTGAAAGCGAACACGCTTTAATTGCCTTGGACACTGAGACTTTTGATAAAGAATCGAATTATACACATTGTGAAATACACAATTCTTTAATCTTTGGAATGATGTGTAATATGATTATTTTTCCTGAAAACAATCCAGCAACACGTAATTCATTTTCTTGTGGTCAAAGTAAACAAGCATGTAGTGCATATCACAGCAATTTCCAAGTGCGTATGGACAAAACGGCTGTTTTATTAAATTATGGTCAAACTCCATTGTTAAAATCCAGATTTTTAAAGCATATTACCAATGAGGAAAACGCTTATGGTGAGAATTTGATAGTCGCTATAGCGTGTTATACAGGATATAATGTAGAAGACGCTGTATTGATTAATGAGGCTTCTATTAAACGTGGATGTTTTCTCACTTCATATATTAGTTGTTATGAAGCACATGAAGAAACAGAGACTACTTCGGATGTTGTTGTTGAAAAGAAGTTTATGAACATATATAGCAATCCAAATATTACACGTACAAAATTCGGTACAGATTATAGTAAATTAGATGAACATGGGCTTATTAAAGAAGGTACAATAGTGAATGACGAAACAGCAGTGATTGGTTTGGCTACTGTAGTATCTCCAATACCAGGAACCACATTGAATCCAACAAGTACATTTGTAGATAATTCGAAATTTCCTAAAAAGGGACAATTAGGAATTGTTGATAAATCATTTATTACTGATGATGAAGATGGAAAACGCATAGCCAAAATAAGAATTTTTGAACAAAGAATACCTAAAATCGGTGATAAAATCGCATCTCGCGCAGGTCAAAAAGGGACTATTGGAATGGTGATACCCGAAAGGGATATGCCTTTCACAAAAGATGGAATACGACCTGATATTATTATAAATCCACATGCGATTCCATCCCGTATGACGATTGGACAATTAGTTGAATGTATTACAGGAAAGGCATGTGCTATTATGGGCGGTTTTGGAGATTGTACGGCTTTTAATAATAAAGGGTCCAAGATTGGTGTTTTTGGAGAAATGTTAACCAGTCAAGGATTTCATGTAAGTGGAAATGAACTTTTATACAATGGTATGACTGGTGAGCAAATTGAAGCGGGTATATTTATGGGTCCTACTTATTATATGCGTTTGAAACACATGGTGAAAGATAAAGTCAATTCTCGTTCACAAGGACCTAGGTCTGCACTAACAAAACAACCTGTTGGTGGAAGAGCCAATGATGGTGGTTTACGTATTGGAGAAATGGAACGTGATACTGTTATTTCGCATGGTATGAATGAATTTTTACGCGAATCCATGATGGAAAGGGGTGATAAATATTTCTTGGCTGTTTGTAATAAAACAGGTATGATATCAATTTATAATCCGTCCAAGAATTTATTTATGAGTCCTATGGTAGATGGTCCAATACAATACAGTGGTTCAGTAGAAAATGAAGATTTACGTATACAAAATGTAACAAAACATGGGCGTTCTTTTAGTGTTGTATCGATTCCTTATTCAATGAAATTGTTAATACAAGAAATGCAATCGATTAATATCCAAATGCGTATTATTACTGAAGACAATATTGAACAAATGGAAGCCATGTCGTATTCTAGCAATATGCGTAAATTGACGAATGATGAAGTGAAAAACACCGACCAATTAATATCCTCTATTCGTCAATTATTGCGTGAAAAACAACAAAAACGAATTGAAACACCTAGTGATAAATTAACTGTGGAAGAGTTAGCGGCGTTTAGTAAAAACGACCGAGTCCAATATTTGAAAGATGTAAAACCAAACCGTTTGTGGATTGTTCAAGGTGTTTCTCAAGACAACAATGTATCCATTGAAACGACAGATATGGAAAATAGCGCACCATTGGAATCAATGGCTACATTGTTGTCCAAGGATGAAACAAAAATGGTATTGAGTGTTTTTGGTGATGAATTATCTTTATATGTAGAAGAAGAAAGTCCTGAATGGAAACCTCCTGCTACACCTGAAGATTATGAATCTCCAGAAGTCGACCCAAATTCGCCTCTTTATCCATCGCCTCCTTATCCAGATGATTTGCAGCCTATGACTCCAACACCTCCACAACCAGTGGTAGAGCCAAGAAGAAGTCAACGATTGCAAGCATTGCCTCCAGAAAACGGCCAATTGGGTGGAGGTTCCAATACATATAAAGTTGGTGGTCGTGTTTGTATGCGCGATTATAAAGATAATTATCCTGCTCGTCCATGGGAAATCGCACATATGGGACCTAAGTTTATTACAGTAAAAGCCATTGATAAAACTGGATTGAATGATAATGAATCAACGAAAGTAGTTTTACCTTATGATATTTATCCTGAAACGGAAGCACAATTGTTGCATAGACCAGAACTTCCTGTTATGAATAGTCCATTACCAATGCCTGGATATGGTACACCTCAAGCTCAAGCTCCAGTCATTATAGCACCCAAGTTTTTTAATGGGGATGGAAGTGATAATTCAACGTCTGAGTTACCTAATGCGGCACCTGTTACAGCGACCCCTGTTGAAAATACAAATGTTGTTGAAAATACGCCAAATATTGTTGTAAAAGATTCTGTAATTGCGCAAAAACCAGAACCGAAAGAAAATAAAGAATTGGATTTTTCTAATTTAGTAATCAAAAAAGTGGGATAATTTAGAAGGCTTTTAGAGAGATTTTTTATATAATTATTGTATATAATGAGTCAATATAGAAGGGGGAATAAGGTATATGTGACCGGGTTGAAGAAAGAGGCAAATCCACATCCGGGGCTATTCGGTAATAAGTACATTGTGAAAGCACTGACTGACACAATAAGACTGTTTGGTAAGAATGAAGATGGAACATGGAGTATGATGAATATGGCTCGTCAGGAAGATAAAAGAGAAAAGGTTTATGAAACCAAAGAAGCATATGATGCATGGAAGAAAAGCAACGACGGGGAAGATTATAAAGAATGGTTAGAAGCCGATATTAAAAAAGAGCTAGCTAGGTGGTACATTGATGAACAAGGAGAAGAAAAATTTCAAGTAGCTGTAAAAGAAAGTAACACCAAAGGTAAAGAAGATAGTGAAAAAGATCAAGAAAATGCAGTAGCTGGAGGAAAAAAGTCTCGCAAAGTAAAGAAATCTAAAAGAAAGCGTACAAGAAAATCTAAAACCAAAAAACGTCGTTCAACTAGACGTAAATAAATACTTGGTATTGTAATTTAGAAGGCTTTTAGAGAGATTTTTTATATAATTATTTTATATAATGAGTCAATATCAAAAAGGTGATTGGAGTCAATATCAAAAAGGTGATTGTGTTTTCGTGATGGGGAGTCCTCCGTATAGATTTCTAGGTAATAAAAATATAGTGAATGGAGAATGGGATAAAACATGGCAGACTCATGGTATTGATACTAAAGGAAATTTAAATGAAAATGTTTTTGATACACGTGATGATAGAGGAGAGAATAAAGGACCCTATATAAAGGGAAAGGACGGGTGCGGCTGGTTTTACGGTAGGAAAGCTAAAATCGATCCACGAGAACTTAGTGGTGGAAAAAAGTCTCGCAAAGTAAAGAAATCTAAAAGAAAGCGTACAAGAAAATCTAAAACCAACAAACGTCGTTCAAATAGAAAAAAATCAAAAACATGTAAAAAATCATCTATGAGAGGAGGAGGAGGAGCAACGAGGAAGAAATTAGCAACAGAAATTATGAATGTGTTTAATTCAATTTTAAAAAAAGACAAAGAAGGAAATATAGATGATTATTTTATAGAGGATGTTAAAAGATTAAAAACTTTAATTAAAGATTATTTGATTAACATGCAAAATCATATCAATTGTCAATCTCTCTGGTGGCTGAACAGGGAAGCATGTGAAGCGTCTACGATGCAATCTATACAAACGATGAAGGCGTTGATAGATAACAAGGAAACAGGAGGTTTATTAAGAAAGTATCAGATTTACAATGAATCTGAACTAAATGTTATTAATGAAGTTATCAAAGAAGGTAGTAAGAATCAAGGCGCACTCAATGTAAGCGAGAAAAAACCCATGCGAATTTATGACCAAGTGAATGATTGGGATACAGATTATAAATTACCTAGTCCTGATAATGAACCTCCAGAATATAGTACAGCTACTGGTGTTGTACCCAGTTTTCCACAAGTTACTCCACCACCATACAAACCATAGTAAATTGATCCAGGTTTTCCCAATAAGTAACTTGAGATAAAAGTTAGTTAGACTCAACATCTACTTTAGTTGGTACAATACAACACAATCCTAATAATATTGTTTTATACCAGTGAAGATTTAAAATGGAACGCCGGAGGCGTTCTGATTTTAATTCGTTACTGATATCTGACCCTTAAACGATTGAAAATGTGCACATTTTTAATCTTCAAGGGTTTAAACGAATATTCACAACATAACCATGCACTAAGACACGGGCAACAACAACAATAAGAATTACAATAGATTGGTGGATAAGGTTCGTCCATTTTTTCTTTCATTTCATCCATGTTAAAAGCATCAATTTTATAAGTAAATTTCTTTTTATAAAATTGATTAAAAAAGATATTAAATATATCATGTACAAATATATTTAGTAAAATGTCTACAATCAGTTCACGTATTCTCAGTATATATAATTCAAGAAATACGATTCTTGACCAATTATCCAAACAAGGGTACAATGTTAGTGATTATTTGAATTTTAGCATGAATGAAATTGATGCTATGTTGTCGAATTCTCAATTGGATATGTTGCTTACTCACGAGAAAGAAGGAAAAAAGATGTATATTAAATATTATTTTACAGCTAAGCAAGGTGCAAAACAACGTATGAAAGAAGTTTTGGATAATACAATTGAAGATTTGTATTCTATTGAAGAAGTATTAACAAAGAAAGATACTTTGGTTGTTATTATGGATGACGAACCAAATGATACTATAACAAGTCGTATGAAATATTTATACGACCACGATGGAATCTTTGTGATTATTCACAATATTCAGCGTTTACAATTTAATTTATTAGAACACACTTTGGTTCCTCATATGCAAATATTGAATGAAGAAGAAGAAAAAGA
>MDTB01060851.1_pt1 | contig 10186 bp, 6 predicted proteins | sample 811161 | NCBI WGS metagenome assembly MDTB01 (sample SAMN05326650, study PRJNA326480) | marine metagenome | isolation source: seawater | place: Mediterranean Sea | collected 2009
ATTTCTTTTGATTCTGACTCAGATAGTTATAATTTTACAAAGGTTTTTACATCTCCAAAAAATCAATCCAAAGGTGTTTTGAATGCCATAGAAAAGGCTTCTATTAATTTAAATAAACAAGATCTTATTATTCATGGAACTACAACAACAACAAATGCTTTACTTGAAAGAAAAGTTTCTAAAACAGCTTTGATAACCACTAAAGGTTTCAGAGATGTACTCGAATTAGGGAGAAGAACCAGACCTTTTCCGTATGGACTAATAGCTGATTTTACGCCTTTAATTCCAAGAAATTTTAGATTTGAGGTTGAAGAAAGGGTTGATTTTAAAGGAAATATTTTAAAGAAACTTAATGAAAAAGAATTGTTACAAATTCTTAAAAAAATAAAAGAATTAAATTGTGAGTCAATTGTAATCCATTTTTTACATTCTTATGCCAATTCTTGTCATGAGGTTAAGGCAAAAAATGTAATCTTAAAAAATTGGACTAATAAGTATGTTACAGCAGGCCATGAAATACTTTCTGAAAGTAGAGAATTTGAAAGAGGCGTTACAGCTTCAATTAATGCTTCTGTTCAGCCAATTCTTGAAAATTATATTTATGATCTACAACAAAAACTACAAAATAATGGTTATAAAAAAGAACTTTTAGTTATGAATGGAAACGGAGGAACTGTTTCTTCTAAAATTGTCTCAAAAGAAGCGGCAAAGACAGTAATGTCTGGACCAGCTTCAGGAGTTATAGCAGCTGCATATGTAAGTAAATTATCAAAAATTAAAAATATAATAACTTATGATATGGGGGGAACATCAACTGATGTATCTCTTGTTGTGAATAATAAGCCAGCAGTTTCTTCTGAAACCGAGTTAGAATATAGTATGCCTGTTCATGTTCCTATGGTTGATGTAAGAACAATTGGCGCAGGAGGTGGTTCTATTGCTAAAATTAATGAAGTAGGTCTACTTGAAGTTGGTCCTGAAAGTTCTGGATCTGATCCTGGTCCTATCTGTTATGGAAAAGGAGGGAAAAATCCAACCATATCAGATGCAAATTTTTTACTTGGAAGACTAAGCCCAAAATCTTTGAATATTAACGAAAATTTAGAAATTAATGAAAACACTGAAGTAATTTTAAAAAATAAAATTTCTGAGAAACTGAAACTTAATAATTTTCAATCTGCTGAGGCTATTTTAAAAATAGCAAATAATAAAATGGCAAATGCAATTCGTATGGTATCCATATCTATTGGAGAAGACCCAAGAGAATTTTGTCTTTTTTCCTTTGGAGGAGCGGGTCCAATGCATGCTTGTGAATTGGCTAGAGAGCTAGACATTCCAAAAGTATTTATTCCTGCAAGACCAGGACTTACAAATGCTCTAGGTTGTTTGGTAGCAGACTTAAGACAAGACTTTACTCAAACACTTAACACTTCTTTGGATAAGACTAATGAAAAACACTTACACTCTATATTAGAAAAATTTAAAAGTGAAGGAACTGCCCTTATAAAAAAACAAAAAGTTGATATTGAAGAATTTTATACAGAATTTAGCTTGGACATGCAATTTTTGGGACAAACTCACATTATTAAAATTCCTCTAAAAGATACGAATCCATCTAAAATTTTTATCAAAAAAGAATTTGAAAAAAATTATTTTAAAAGATTTAAAGTAAAGCTAGAAAAAATTTTACCTGTCATTGTTAATGTAAATGTATCTGTAGTCGGTAAAAGAAAAGAATTAGACTTAAAAAAATTAATTAATTTTACGAGGTATAAAGCAAATTCTTACAGAAAGGTCTATTTTAACGGAAAGTGGTATAAAACGCCTGTTTATTTAAGAGAAAATTTATTTCCTAAATTTAAAAAAACTGGCCCTGCAATTGTTGAACAGTTAGATGCTACCATTGTAATACATCCTAAAGACAATTTTTTTGTAGATAATTTTGGAAATATAATTGTAGAGATTTACAATGACTAAAGTTGATAAAATTACTTTAGGTGTAATTCAAGCCGGTTTACAGCAAGTTTGTGATGAAATGGATCTCTCTTTTTCTCGTTCTGCTTTTTCACCAGTTATATCTGAAGCAAATGACAGGTCAAATGGAATTTATTCTGCCATAGATGGAAGTTTGATCTCACAGGGTTATAATGGGTTGCCTGTTTTTGTGGGTACCATGGAGTATTCAACTTCAGAAATAATCAGACTTATCAAAGAAGGAAAAATAGAAAAACCAAATCCTGGGGATATTTATATTGTTAATGACCCTTATTTAGGAGGAACTCATTTGATGGATGTAAGGTTTGCAAAACCTTATTTTAGAAATAATAAAATTTGTTTTTGGTTATCTAACACTGGTCATTGGCCTGACATTGGTGGAAGTGTTCCTGGAGGATTTTCTGCTTCTGCTAATTCAGTTGAACAAGAAGGTTTAAGGTTGCCACCTGTAAAATTATTTAAAAAAGGCGTTTTAGATGAAGAGATTTACTCGATTATTTGTTCAAATATCAGAATATCTGAGCAAAGAATAGGTGATGTAAAGGCACAAGAAGCCGCATTACTGGTAGGAGAAGATAGATTAAATTATTTATTCAAAAAATTTGGAGACAAACTTATTTATATTTCTATTGATGAGCTAAGGCAGAGTGGTTCAAATCAAATGAGATCATTTATAAAACAAATTCCAAATGGAATGTACAAATCAAAAGCTTATGTTGATAGTGATGGTATTAAAAATTTACCCTTAGAAATAAACCTTGAAGTAAAAAAAGAAAAAGACAAACTTATTTTTGATCTTTCTAAATCATCAGCTCCATGCATTGGCCCAATGAACTCAGTATTTGCTACGACAAAGAGTTCTATATATTTGGCCATGAGACATATATTTCCTGAAGTTGCTATTAATGGGGGTGCTTTTGAACCTTTAGAAGTCTTAAGACCTTTTGGCACTTTTTTAGATGCAGTTTATCCAAGGCCAGTTTCAGGATGTGCGGCAGAAGTTTCTCAAAGAATAGCTGAGGCAGTTTTTCTAGCCTTTGTAGATGTTTTGAAACATAGAGTTACAGCTGCTCCAGCAGGTACAAGTGGAAACTTTGCTTTAGGTGGATTTAATGATCTTAAAGGTAGTAATTTTGTTATGTATCAATTATCTGGTGGAGGTTATGGTGGAAATTCATTAAATGATGGTATATCGAATGGATGTTCAACAATAGGGATTTCTAAAGCTCCTCCAGTTGAAATAATGGAACAAAAATTTCCTGTTTTATATAATCACTACTCACTACATGAAAAATCTCCCGGTGCAGGAGAGTTTAGAGGTGGATTTGGATTAGATTATGAAATTGAAATTTTGTGCCAAGAAGCAACAGCAAGTTTTGTTATGGATCATGGACGTTTTGGACCACCAGGTGTTTTAGGTGGAACTGATGGCGGAAAAAATAAAGTCAAAATAAAAAGAAAAAACAAAAAAGATTATGTTCCTGAACATTTGTCCAAAGAACAGGATATAGGTTTAAAAAAAGGCGATAAAGTACAAGTTCAAACTCCTGGCGGAGGTGGCTTTGGAAATCCAAAAGCACGTAAAAAAGAATTAATTTTAAAAGATATTTTAGAAGAAAAACTTGCACTTCAAGATGCATTAAAAATATATGGAAAAAAAATTATTTGAATTATTTAATTTATTGATGTTTTGAATGATTGACCAAGTAATTCATTTAGAAAACATTTTTGATAGAAATTTAAGATGTTTTAAAAACCGTCCACAGAATATTTGGGAATTTATTCAAAATTCTATTAAAATAAATCTTAATAAAATATGTATAATAGATCAAAATATTAATTATTCATATGCACAAATTTTAAAATTAGTAAATTCTATAGATAGTTCATTTTTGAAATATGAATTTAAAAAAAAGGATAGAATTGGTATTCTTTTTGAAAATGACATTAATTTTATTATTGTTTCATTGTATTGTATAAAAAGGGGTTTAATACTTGTACCTTTAAATCCAAGATCCTCTAAGTTTGAAAATGAAAATATTTTAAAAGATTGTAATGCAACTGCAATAATTTTCGATACATCTTTAAGTAAAAAACTCTCCAGTGTCAAAGAGAATATAATTAAAATTAGTTTTAAGATTGAATCTTTAAAAACTTTTAACACTGACTTTTCAAATGAAATTGATTTCATTGATTATGAAACTGCTATCATATTATATACCTCAGGTACAACTGGGAAACCTAAGGGCGCAATGTTAACTCATTTCAATTTAATTCACTCATGTTTACATTACAAATATGCTTTTAATTTAACCTCTAAAGATCATTCTATTTTAGTTGTTCCTGCCAGTCATGTGACAGGAATTGTTGCACATGTCTTACTCATGATATTTGTAGGTGGTAGTTTAACTCTAAAAAAGAAATTTGAGGTGAAAGATTTTTTGAATTCTGCAGAAAATGAAGGGCTAACATATTTGATTATGGTGCCTGCTATGTATAATTTATGTATGGAAAGAGGTGATTTTAGCAAGTTGAAGTTATCAAAATGGAAAATTGGTGGATTTGGTGGAGCTCCAATGCCAATTGGAACGTTAAAAAAATTAAAAAAGACTCTTCCAAATTTATCTTTGATTAATATTTATGGAGCTACTGAAACAACTTCTCCAACCACAATAATGCCAAAAAAATATTCACCTGATAAACTAAATAGTGTTGGTAAGTGTGTTCCAACAGGCCAAATCAAAATTGTAAGTGAAAAATTTGAAGAATTAGAAGCAAATCAACATGGAGAATTGTGGATTTCTGGTCCTATGGTGGTGCCAGGTTATTGGAATAATGAAAAGGCAACAAAAAAAGAGTTTACTGAAAATGGATTTTGGAAGTCTGGAGATATTGGTTTTAAGGACGAAGAGGGTTATATTTATATTTTAGATAGAAAAAAAGATGTTATTAATAGAGGTGGATATAATATTTATTCATCAGAAATCGAAAATTTGATAAGTTTACATAGTGATGTAATTGAAGTTGCAGTGATACCTCACCCAGATGAAGTTCTTGGTGAAAAGATTCATGTTGTAGTATTCAAATATGAGTCTTTATTAATTGATGAATTAAAATTAATTTGCAAAGCTAAATTGGCTGATTATAAACAACCAGATTATTGGACGAGTATAAAAAGTTATTTACCAAAAAATAAAAATGGTAAAATTATGAAAAAAGATTTATCAAAATTATATAATTTATTTTAAATCAGGAGATAATTTATGAAAGGCTTAATGCAAGATCATCCACTATTAATTTCATCAATATTTGAACATGCAATTAATAATTACCCTACTCAAGAGATTGTTAGTAATTCAGTTGAAGGGGGAATTCATAAATATACCTATAGAGATTGGGGTAATAGAACAAAGCAATTAGCTAATGCACTTAAAGAATATGGTGTTTTAGAGGGTGATAGAGTTGGAACATTAGCTTGGAATGGTTATAGACATTTAGAACTATACTATGCAACCTCTTCAAGTGGTTTAATTTGTCACACTATGAACCCAAGGTTACATCATGATCAAGTAGCATATATTGTAAATCATGCTGAAGATAAGATGATCTTTGTTGATTTTAATATTGTAGAGTTGATTAAACTAGCTGCACCAAATTTTAAATCAGTAAAAGCTATTGTGGTTATGACTAATAGTAAAAATATGATTAATTTCGAATTACCTAATGGAATAGAGGTTTTATGTTACGAAGATTTTATCCATGCCAAGTCAATGGAATTTAATTGGCCAAATTTAGATGAAAAAACTGCGTCATCTTTGTGCTACACCTCTGGAACAACGGGTAATCCAAAAGGTGTATTATATACCCATAGGTCAACTGTCCTTCATGCTTACGGGATTAATCTTAAAGACGCAATACCATATGGGGCTAAAGATGTTGTGATGCCCGTTGTTCCTATGTTTCATGTGAATGCTTGGGGGACACCATATGCTGCAGCAATGTGTGGAACAAAATTTGTATTTCCTGGTGCCAAATTAGATGGAGAAAGTTTGACTGATCTAATGAATGAACAAAAGGTGACTATTTCGTTAGGTGTTCCAACTGTATGGTTATTACTTTTAAATTATTTGAGGGGAAGTGGCAAAAAATTAGACACTGTTAAGCGATTAATAATTGGAGGCTCAGCTTGTCCAAGAACATTATTTGAAGGTTTTGGAGAAGAATATAATGTAGATGTTATACACGCATGGGGTATGACGGAGATGAGTCCCATAGGAACTGCAAATATGCCTTTATATAATACTAAAACGAAAAATAAAGAAGAATATTATGATCAAAAAATACCGCAAGGAAGGACTGTTTTTGGTCATCAAATGAAGCTTATAGATGATGAAGGTAACATTATGCCTAATGATGGTAAAACTCAAGGAAGATTACTCTCTAGAGGTTATTGGGTTCTAAAAAATTATTATAATGATAATACTCAAAAAGATAGGTTTTTTGATGGGGGATGGTTTGATACTGGAGATATCGCTACCATTGATAAAAATGGTTTTATGACGGTAACAGATAGAAATAAAGATATTATTAAATCTGGTGGTGAATGGATAAGTTCTATAGACTTAGAAAATATTTGTGTCGGCCACGAATCAGTAGCTAATGCAGCAGCTATAGCAATTCCAGACGAAAAATGGGATGAAAGACCAATGATTGTTATCCAACTTTTACCTGGCAAGAATGTTTCAAAAGATGAAATTTTAAATTTTTATCAAGGTAAAATTGCTAAATGGATGATACCAGACAGAGTAGAGTTTGTAGAAAACATTCCTTTAGGCGCAACTGGAAAAATTTTGAAAACTAAATTGAGAGATATGTTTATTAACTAGTTAGGCCATGTGACGTCTTGCAATTAGTGAGCCCCCATCAACAGGCAATATTATTCCTGTGATGTAAGAACTTGCTTTTGAAGAAAGAAAAATAGCTGCTCCAGCCATGTCTTCAGGAATTCCAATTCTTTTTCTAGGTACAGATTTTATTATTTCATTTTTATACTTTTTAAGAGTTTCATTCATCATATGGCTTTGAAAAGGACCTGGAGCAATCGCATTAATATTAATATTTCTTTCTGCTAATCTATTTGCTAAAACTCTTGTTAATTGATGTACAGCAGCTTTTGAAGCGGGGTATGAGTAAGTTTCAGCTCTAGGCATTCCAATTCCATCAATAGAGCCAACATTAATTACTCTTGAAGGGTCAGAATTCGTGCCACCTTGTTCAAGTAATTTAATAAATTTTTGAGTTAAAAAAAATATTGATTTAACATTTGTATCCATGACTTTGTCCCAACCATTTTCTGGGAAGTTATCAAAGTCAGCGCCCCATGCTGCTCCAGCATTATTAACTAAAATATGTAATTTATTTTCATTTTTACTTATTGTTGAATAAAGATTTTGAATGTCACTTGTTTGTGTGAGATCTGCTGGAATTGATATGCATTGACCAAGTTCAGATAATCTTTTTGCAGTATTGTTACATTGTTCTTTTTTGCGTGAAGTTATATAAGTTTTTACACCATGTCTAACAAAACCTTCAGCAATCATTTCGCCTATTCCTCTAGAGCCACCTGTAATTAGAGCAACCTTGCCATTAATATCAAATAGATTATCCATATAAACACCTTCACTTGTGATAATTTTTATAATAATTTAATAAAAATAAAATTAAATAAAATATTTTGATAATGAATACTGAGCTTATAGAAGTTAGACATGATGAAAAATTAAATGAAGAAAACTTAAAAGTTTTTTTTTCACATTTGTTAAAAAGAAAAATCAAGGGCTTTAATTTAAAACAATTTAGTGGTGGTCATGCTAATTTAACTTATCTAATTTCATTTAATGATGAGGAATATGTTTTAAGAAGACCACCTTTGGGGCCTATAGCTCCATCAGCTCATGATATGAAAAGAGAGCATAATGTTCAAAAATCATTACATAGTATTTTACCTTTAGTTCCAAATAGTATTCATTTTAATGATGATGAAACAATTGTAGGAAGCCAATTTCATATAATTGAAAGAAAAAAAGGATTTGTAATTAGAAAAGAATTTCCTGATTTTATACCATTAAACAATAATTTTATAAAGAAAATGTCTGGGCAAATGATTAAAATTTTGTCTGATTTACATAAAATTAATCCAATTACTGTAGGGCTAGAAAAATTAGGGAAACCAGATGGTTTTGTAGAAAGACAATTATTTGGATGGGAGAAAAGATGGAAATTAGCAACTGAAAATACTTCGTTAAATTCTATATTTGATGAATTGTTAACAAATTTAAAAATGAATATTCCAAAGTCCAAAGTTGTTTCTATTATTCATAATGATTTTAAATTAGATAATATTATGTGGAATAACAGTAATTTTTTGTCTCCTGAAGCAATTTTTGATTGGGACATGTGTACTATAGGAGATCCTTTAATGGATTTAGGTCATATGTTAAACTACTGGATAGATAAAAATGATGATCAAGATGCAAGGCTAATTACTTCAATGCCATTAACTGGAAGTAAAATTTTGTTTCCTTTAAAAACTTATATTATTAATTTATATTCTAAACAAACAGGTTTTAATGTAGAAAAAATAAATTGGTATTACGCATTTGGAGCTTTTAAATTATCTGTTATTTTACAGCAAATTTATGTTAGATATTTAAAAGGACAGACTAAAGATAAAAGGTTTGCAAATTTCAACAAAAGAATAGATGCTCTTATAAAAAGAGCAAATGGAATAAATTTTAATGAGTTTGGAGTATAGTAATGAATTTTGAATTTTCTGACAAAGTTAAAGGATTGCAGAATAAATTAACAAATTTTATGAATGAAAACGTTTATAAAAATGAAGAAGTTTTTGAAGAGCAATTAAATAAAAATGGACGTTGGACAATACCACCTATCCTTGACAAGTTAAAAGAAAAAGCAAAAAGAGAGGGATTATGGAATTTATTTTTACCTGAAAGTGATTTAGGGGCAGGCCTTAAAAATATTGAATATGCTCCTTTGTGTGAGATCATGGGAAGGTCTCCAATTGGTGCTGAAATTTTTAATTGTTCTGCTCCAGACACTGGTAATATGGAAGTTTTTGTAAGATATGGAACTGATGATCAAAAAGAGAAATGGCTAAAACCTCTATTAAATGGAGAGATTAGGTCTGCATTTGCAATGACTGAACCGAATGTTGCATCTTCTGATGCATCCAATATTCAAGGCTCAATAATCAGAGATGGTGATCATTATGTTATCAATGCAAGGAAGTGGTGGACTTCAGGAGCTATGGACCCTAGATGTAAGATCATCATTTTTATGGGCAAATCTGATCCTAATGCAGAAAAGTATAAGCAACAATCTATGATTTTAGTACCTATTGATACTAGAGGTGTAAAAGTTTTACGACATTTACCGGTATTTGGCTATGATGACGCACCTCATGGTCATGCTGAGGTTGAATTTGATAATGTAAAAGTTCCTGTTGAGAATGTATTACTTGGTGAAGGTAGGGGGTTTGAAATTGCACAGGGTCGACTTGGTCCAGGTAGAATACATCATTGCATGAGACTGATTGGTCAAGCTGAAAGAGCATTAGAATTGATGGTTGCTCGTGCAAAGTCTAGAGTTGCTTTTGGAAAAACACTTGCTGAACAAGGAGTAGTTATGGATCAAATAGCTTCAAGCCGGTCTGAAATAGAGCAATCTAGATTATTAGTTTTAAAAGCAGCTCATATGATGGATACAGTAGGTAATAAAGTAGCTCGTAATGAAATTGCTATGATAAAAGTAGTTGTTCCAAATATGGCTGCAAAAGTTATAGATAGGGCGATACAGGTTCATGGAGGTGGTGGGGTTTCTTCTGATTTTCCATTGTCATACGCATACGCTAATGCAAGGTATTTGAGACTTGCAGATGGTCCTGACGAAGTTCACAATATGACTATCGCCAAATTAGAATTAAAAGATAAAAATTAATTAGGAAATATCCTAATAATATGCTTCAATTTACTAGTTTTAAGTCAATTATCTCTAAAGATGATATTTCAAAAAATGTTTTAAAGTTAAGTTCTATTGAAAGGATATTTGAGGATTCGTATATATTTTGCCAGGAAGTTTTTGGTTTCAACATGGTAAAAAATACTAACAC
>MDTB01097996.1_pt1 | contig 10186 bp, 7 predicted proteins | sample 811161 | NCBI WGS metagenome assembly MDTB01 (sample SAMN05326650, study PRJNA326480) | marine metagenome | isolation source: seawater | place: Mediterranean Sea | collected 2009
ATTTTAGTTCAGCTTCCTGGTTTAAAAGATCCTGATAGAATTAAATCATTATTAGGAAAAACAGCAAAAATGAATTTTAGATTAGTAGATGAAAAAAATATGCAATTGATTAATCAAAAGAAATATTTTGTAGGTTCAGAAGTTGTTGAACATTCAGATATGGAGATTAGTTATGTAATAAAAAAAAGAGTTGGAGTAAGTGGTGATAATTTAGTAGATGCTAGTGCTTCTGTAGATCAGTTTAATAGACCCATAGTATCTCTGAGATTTGATAGCATAGGTGCCAGAAAATTTGCAGATTTAACTAATAAAAATGTAGGAAAGAGGTTTGCTATAGTATTAGATAATAAAGTTATTTCAGCGCCTGTAATACAAGAACCTATTCCTACTGGCAATGCACAAATATCAGGCAACTTTACTTTTGAAACTGCAAATGATTTAGCTATATTACTGAGAGCTGGTTCCTTGCCTGCTCCAATAAGTATAGCTGAGGAAAGAACTGTAGGGCCTAGTTTAGGAAAAGATTCTATTAAAGCTGGTTCAATATCTTTAATTATAGCTTTTGGATTAGTTTTAGTTTACATGTTCTTAATTTATGGAAAAGTAGCTTTTATTGCAAATACTGTATTAATTATAAATATACTATTTCTAGTTTCTTGGTTAGTTCTTTTAGAAGCAACCTTAACATTGCCTGGAATTGCAGGAATTGCTTTAACAGTTGGAATGGCTGTTGATGCAAATGTTCTGATTTTTGAAAGAATAAGAGAAGAGCAGTTATTAGGAAGGTCAAAAATAAGTTCTATCGAAACAGGTTTTTCCCAAGCTTTTAGAGCAATATTAGATGCCAATGTAACTACTTTAATTGCAGCAATAATTCTTTTTTTCATGGGCTCAGGGCCCATTAGAGGATTCTCAATTACATTAGGATTAGGAGTTTTCAGTACTATTATCTGTACCATGGTTATAAGTAGACTTTTAATCAACTATTTTTACATTCAAAACAAGGAAAGAGAGCTAAAACTTTAATATGCTAATTAGATTTATAAAAAAAACTCCTAATTTAAACTTTACAGGAAACAGAAACTTTTTCTTTTTAACTTCTGGTTTATTATCAATTATATCTATAGTTTTCATGATAATTAAAGGACTTAACTTTGGAATTGACTTTAAAGGAGGACTTTTAATAGAGACATCTTTTAATAAAGATATAGAAATAGTACAAATAAGAACAAAACTAAGTCAAATAGTTACAGGAGACTTTTCTATTCAAAGTTTAGATAATTCTAAAAACAACTATTTAATTAAAGTTGAAACTAATTCATCAGCACAGGGTGCCAATCAAAAGTTAATTTCAGAAATTAAAAAAAATTTAAATAAAGAATATTCAAATGTTGACTATAGAAGGGTTGAGTATGTTGGACCAACAGTTAGTAAGGAATTAATTAAAGCAGGGATTTTTTCAATCATAATTGCAATTGGAGCGATGTTAGTATACATTTGGTTTCGATTTGAACTTCCTTTTGCAATAGGAGCAGTTGTTGCTCTAATTCACGATATAGTTTTAACAGTAGGAATGTTCTCTATATCATCTTTAGAATTTAATTTAGCTACCGTTGCGGCAATTCTGCTAATCATAGGTTATTCTATGAATGATACTGTTGTTGTATATGATAGAATAAGAGAAAACTTAAAAAAATTTAGAAAGATAAGTATAATTACATTACTTAATAAGTCAGTTAATGAAACATTATCAAGAACTATTAATACAACAGCTACAACAATTTTAGCATTATTGGCATTATTTATTTTTGGTGGAAATATTATAAAGGACTTTAGTTTTGCAATGATATGGGGAATAATAATTGGGACTTATTCTTCTATACTTATAGCAACACCAGTTTTAGTTTTTTTAAATATAAAGAGAAGTGAAAATAAAGAGGATTAAGTAAATTTGCAAATAGAGTTTGAAAATTTATCTAATGACTATTTTATTTCATCTTATAGTAAAAATTATATAGTTATAAAAGAAAAAAAATACTTTGATAGAGTTATATTGTTGGGCTCTACTGTAGATGATTGTAAGGATGTTAAAAATTTATTAAATGTAAGCGTCTTTCATAATAAAATTAAACAGCTTAATAAAATTGATTATAACTTTATACTTTTTGGTACTGGAAACACAACACAAAAAATACCTTTAAAAATTCATGAGTTTGTAATTAACAATAATATACCATATGAGGCTATGAGAAGTATCTCTGCCTTCAAAACATATAATATTCTTTTGTCGCAGGGAAAAAAAATTTTAGCATTTTTAGAATTAGAAACTTAAACTTTTTTTTAAATAGACTGAAGTATAACCTACGTTATTATTTGCTATTTTTTCTGGAGGACCTTGAGAAATTATATATCCACCTTTATCTCCTCCATCAGGTCCCAAATCAATTATCCAATCACAACATTTAAGAACGTCTAGGTTATGCTCAATCACAATAACTGTATTTCCATTGTCAGTTAGTTCCTGAAGTATGCTTGTTAATTTATTTACATCTTCAAAATGTAATCCAGTGGTAGGTTCATCAAGTATATAAAGAGTTTTACCAGTAGGTTTTTTTGATAACTCTTTGGCAATTTTAATTCTTTGAGCTTCGCCTCCTGACAATGTTGTGGCAGATTGCCCAATTTTTATGTATCCTAAACCAACTCTGCTTAGCATTTCTAATTTATTTGCTATAGACGGAATAGCTTGAAAAAGTTTTCTAGCCTCATCTACAGAAAGTTGTAATACATCGGAAATACTATTATTTTTATATTTAACTTCTAGGGTTTCAGTATTAAATCTCTTTCCTTCGCATTCTTCGCATTTAACATAAACATCAGAAAGAAAATGCATTTCTACTTTTTTTAACCCATCCCCTCCACATGCTTCACATCTTCCTCCTTTTACGTTAAAGGAAAACCTTCCAGATTTATATCCTCTTTCTTTAGACTCAGGCAAGAGTGCAAACCATTCTCTAATAGGTGTAAAAGCACCAGTGTAGGTAACTGGGTTTGATCTTGGTGTTCTTCCAATAGGAGATTGAGTTATATTAACTACCTTGTCAATAAAATGAGCGCCCAAAAGTTTTTTATATTTTCCTTCTTTTAATTTAGATTTATTAACTAAATTAGACAAAGCAGGATAGAGAGTATCTATAATTAAACTAGATTTTCCACTACCAGAAACACCAGAGATACAGCAAAATAATCCCAATGGTAAATCTAAATTAATATTTTTAAGATTATTAGTAGAAACTTTTTTAAAAGATATTTTTTTTTTACTATTAAGTACTCTTCTTTTTTCTGGCACCAAAATTTTTTTTCTTTTGGAAAGGTACAGAGCAGTAAGACTTCTACTATTATTTATAATTTCTTTAAATTTTCCTTGTGCAACTATTTCTCCTCCATATAGTCCAGCATTGGGTCCTATGTCTATTATATGATCCGCTGATTTAATCGCATCTTCATCATGCTCTACAACTATAACTGAGTTATTTAGTTTTTTAAGTTTCGTTAAAGTACTTAGCAATCTGGTATTGTCCTTTTGATGTAGTCCAATGGAAGGTTCATCTAATACATACAAAACTCCTGTTAACCCAGAACCAATCTGAGAGGCTAACCTTATCCTTTGGCTTTCGCCTCCAGATAAAGTAGATGATGATCTAGATAACGATAAATAATCTAGTCCTACATCGCATAAAAAAGTAAGACGATTATCAATTTCTCTAAGAATAGATTTAGCAATTAATTTGTCATTGCCAGACAATTTTTCTTCTAAACTCTTTACCCATTTCAATAGGGAATCAATTGATAGATTTGTAATTATTCCTATGCTTTCATTGTTTATTTTTATGCTAAGAGATGTTTTATTTAATCTCATTCCATTACAATCTTTACATATTTTAGAAGAAATATATTTATCGTATTCATCTTTCATCCATGATTCTTTAATATATTTATATTGTTGCTCAAATAAATCTATTATTCCATTAAACGGTTTATATTTCCTTTTTCCAAATCTACTAAACCTTCTTTCCTCTATAAAAATTTCATCAGATCCATAAAGTAATATCTTGATATCCTTTTCACTATTATCTTCAAAAGGAATATTTAAGTCTAAATCTGTATGTTCCATAATTTTATTTAAAACCCTGAAATAGTAATTATTTATTCCTTTTTTCCAAGGCAAAATTGCTCCTTCAATAATAGAAAGTTTTTTATTTGGAATTAATAGTTCTGGGTCGAAAAAGTTTTTTTCTCCTAGTCCTTCGCAATTTTGACATGCACCAAAAGGACTATTAAATGAAAAAATCCTAGGTTCAATTTCTTCTATAGTGAAGCCTGAAACTGGACAAGAAAAATTTGCAGAAAATACTTCTCTATTATTATTATCTACATCTAAAACATAAACAATTCCGTTTGATAAACTTAAAGCTAACTCAACACTATCTGCTAATCTATTTGATAGGTCATCTCCCGTTATCAGTCTATCTATGACTAGGTCTATATCATATTTATAGTTTTTATTAAGAGTTGGTATATTATCAAGTTCATATAATTTTTTATTAATAAATAATCTTTGAAAGCCTTTTTTTCTCAAATCAATTAACTCTTTTTTAAACTCTCCTTTTTTAGATCTTACAATGGGAGATAATATGAAAATTTTTTTATTTTTTGGGTATTTCTTAATTTTTTTAACTATTTCTGAGGAGGTTTGTTTTGTTATAGGTTTGCCCGTGGCTGGAGAGAAGGGCACGCCAATTCTGGCATAAAGCAATCTAATATAATCATAAACTTCTGTAACTGTACCTACAGTTGATCGAGGATTTTTTGATACAGTTTTTTGGTCAATAGCAATAGCTGGGGACAATCCTTCGATGCTATCCAAGTCAGGTTTGTTCATAATTTGTAAAAATTGTCTAGCATATGCTGAAAGACTTTCAACATATTTCCTTTGGCCTTCAGCATAAATAGTTTCAAATGCTAAAGTTGATTTTCCACTACCAGAAACACCTGTTATAACAACTATTTTATTTTTTGGAATTTCAATAGAGATATTTTTTAAATTATTTTCCCTGGCGCCTTTTATTATAATTTTATCTTTCATAATATTTTCGAAACATAGTTATTTTTATTAAAATAATATAGTAAATATATTATCAATCTGGTATAAAATGTTTATGGCATATAGTATAAACAAAGTTACCTTAGTTGGAAACATAGGAAATGAGCCTGAAGTTAAGACTTTTCAGAACGGCAACAAGGTAGTTAATTTGTCTTTAGCTACAAGTGAGAGATGGAAAGATAAAGAGACAGGTGATATGAAATCAAACACTGAATGGCATAGAGTAGTAATTTTTAATCCTATTTTAGCAGATATTGCTGAAAAATATGTAAAAAAGGGTTCAAAAATTTATTTAGAAGGGCAACTTCAAACCAGAAAATGGCAAGATAGTAACGGAACAGATAAATATACTACAGAGGTGGTTTTACAAAATTATAGGGGAGAATTATTATTATTAGATAGAACTAATGATAATGGATCTTTTAAAGATATAGAAAACCAAAGCGGGACACCTCAGGATTTTAATAAAGGTTCTAAATCGGAAACTCCTAAAAACATTGAAAATCTTGATGATGATATTCCTTTTTAAAAAGATTAAAAATTATTATAGAGATTAAAATTGTCAGAAGATAATAATAATAATTCAGAAGATCAAGAAAAATTAAAAGAAAACTCAGGTAGAGAATTTCTAGATAAAGTAGTTATCGAAGATGAAATGAAAAAATCTTATTTGGACTACGCAATGAGTGTTATTGTAAGTCGTGCGTTGCCAGATATCAGAGATGGATTGAAACCAGTACATAGAAGAATACTTTATAGCATGTATGACGGTGGTTATGATGCTAATAAACCTCATCGAAAATCTGCTAGAATAGTTGGAGAAGTAATGGGTAAATTTCATCCCCATGGAGATAGTGCTATATATGAAGCAATGGTCAGATTAGCACAAAATTTTTCTATGAGTTTACCTTTATTAGATGGACAAGGAAACTTTGGTTCAATGGATGGAGATCCCCCTGCAGCAATGAGATACACTGAAACAAGGTTAGGGAAGGTTGCAAGTACTTTACTAGAAGATATAGATAAAGATACCGTAAATTTTGTAGATAATTATGATACTACTCTGCTAGAACCAGAAGTGCTTCCTGCTAGATACCCAAATCTCTTAGTAAATGGTTCAGGAGGTATTGCTGTAGGTATGGCAACAAATATTCCTCCTCACAATCTTGGAGAAATCGTAAATGCTTGTATTTTGTTATTAGACAACCCTAAAGCTGAAGATAGCAGTATAAGAGAAATAATTCTTGGCCCTGATTTTCCTACTGGTGGTCTTATTATAGGAGGAAATGGAATACAAACAGCATTTGAGAACGGTAGAGGATCAATTGTTTTAAGAGGTGTTACTAATATAGAAAATACTGCTAAAGATAGAGCAGCAATTGTAATAAAAGAAATACCTTATCAAATCAATAAATCGAGACTTGTAGAACAGATAGCAGATTGTGTAAGAGCAAAAAAAATAGAAGGAATATCAGATTTAAGAGATGAATCAGACAAGGATGGCGTTAGAGTTGTTATAGAACTTAAAAGAGATGCTACTCCTGAGGTTGTATTAAATCAACTTCACAAATTTACATCTCTACAGACTAGTTTTGGTGCCAATGTTTTAGCTCTTAAAAATGGTATGCCTACTCAGTTAGGTACACGAGAAATTCTTGAAACTTTTATAGAATATAGAATAGAAGTAATCATAAAACGAACAACTTTTGATTTAGTAAAGGCAAAAGAAAAGGAACATATTCTTCTTGGTTTAGCTGTTGCTATAGAAAATATAGATGAAATGATTGAACTTATAAAAAAATCAAAGGATACAAATGAAGCAAACAAAAAAATATTGGAAAGAAAATGGAATGCAAAAAACTTAGCAAATTTATTAAAGAAAAATATTGATAAAAGACTATCAGAAATAATTACTAAGTTTGATTATTTAACTTCTGAGCAGGCTAAAGCTATACTAGAATTAAGGCTTCAAAGGTTAACTGGTCTAGAAAGAGAAAAAGTTGAAAAAGATCTTTTAGAAGAGTCAAAGAAAATTGCTGAATATTTGTCAATTTTATCGTCTCAAACTAAAATTAAAAATATCATAAAGAAAGAATTAGAGGAAATTAGAGATAATTATGCTGTAGAAAGAAGAACAAAGATAATAGAGAATTATGAAGAAAAAAACTTAGATGATCTTATTGAAAAAGAAGATGTTGTTTTAACACTTACTAAATCAGGGTATGTAAAAACTGTTCCTGTAGATACGTATAGGTCACAAAAAAGAGGAGGAAAAGGTAGAGCAGGAATGGCTACCAAGGATGATGATTTTGTAGAAAAGGTTTTAACAATAAATAGTCATGATATAGTTTTATTTTTTACAAATAAAGGCATAGTTCATCAAAAGAAAGTTTATAAATTACCTAAAGGATCCCCACAGTCAAAAGGTAGGCCATTAGTAAACATTATACCATTATCTGAGAATGAGTTGACCACAGCCATGTTGGTTTTGCCTAATCAAGAAAGTAAAAAAACCTTGTTATTTGTTACTAAATTCGGAAATGTACGAAGAAACAAAGTAAGTGACTTTTTAAATATTAAAGCTAATGGTAAAAGAGCTATGAAGCTAGAAAATAATGATAAATTAATAGAAGTATTATTGGCTGGAGAAAATAATGATATTATATTGTCAACCTCAAAAGGAAAGTGTGTAAGATTTAATGTAAATGATGTAAGAGTCTTTAGTGGAAGAACTTCGATGGGAGTAAGAGGCATAAAACTTCAAAATAATGATAGAATTATATCGGCTTCTATCGTTAACTCTGTTGATATAAGCACTGATGAAAGAGAAGAGTATTTAAAGTATGCTAATTCACTTCGAAGAAATGAAGCAAAAAAATCTGATTTAAAGAAAGATAGGATTGATAGTCTAGCTGAAAAAGAGGAGTTTTTATTATCAGTAACTGAGAATGGTTTTGGAAAAAGAACTTCTTCATATGAGTATAGAAAAACTAAAAGAGGTGGGCAGGGAATTATTAATATTGAAACTTCAGAAAGAAATGGAGGAGTTGTAGCTTCTTTTCCAGTACAAAATGACGAAGAAGTTATTATGGTTACAAATAGAGGAAAATTGATTAGACTAGGGGTAAAAGGGATAAGAATTGTTGGAAGAGTTACTCAAGGGGTAACATTATTAAATACAGAGAAGACAGAAAAAGTTGTTTCTGTAACAATAGTTAAAAAGAATGAAGTTGAATAAGAAATGAAAAAAAAAAGAATTGGACTTTATCCTGGTTCTTTTGATCCTGTAACGAATGGCCATTTAGATATAATTTTCAGAGCTCACAAGCTAGTTGATGAATTAGTAGTTGGAGTAGCAAAAAATCAAAAAAAAGAAAATTTATTTTCAATGGAAAAAAGAAAAAAACTTATTCTTCATGAAATAAATAAAAGCAAATATAACAAAAAAAGTTTTAAAGTAGTTATTTTTGATGGACTATTAATGAATTTTGCAAAATCTATAAATGCAAATTTAATAGTCAGAGGTTTGAGAGCAGTGTCAGATTTTGATTATGAATTTCAAATGACAGGCATGAATGCAAGGTTGAACTCAGAAATAGAGACCGTGTTTTTAATGGCTAGTGAAAAACATCAATTTATTTCCTCAAGGTTCGTGAAAGAAATATATTTTTTAAAAGGCGAAGTAAAATCGTTTATACCTAAAAATGTTTTGATAGAATTAAAAAAAATCAAAAATTAATTAAGTTTTATGAATCTAAATGACTTTAATTATGTCTTACCTAAAGAATTAATTGCTCATAAACCAGCTTCCCCTAGATCTGCTTCAAAAATTTTTATTGCAGAAAAAAAAAAAATTTCTTACTTTTTTAAATTACACGACTATTTAGATAGTAATGATGTTTTAATTATAAATAATACTAAAGTAATTCCAGCAATAATCTATGGAAAAATAAATAATAAAACTATAAAAATTACTCTTCATACTAAAATTTCTAAAAATAGTTGGATAGCATTTGCAAAACCTGCAAAAATATTGAAGGCAGGAGATGTAATTAGTTTTTCAGATACATTGTTTGCTAAAGTACTAGTAAAAAAAAAAGCACATGTTGAATTGTTATTTGATAAGCAGGAAAAAGATTTTTTAAAATTTTTGTATGATTTTGGAGAACTTCCTATTCCTCCCTACATAAAATCTATTAATACTAAAAAACAAAATGAAAAAAATTATCAAAGTATTTTTTCAAAAAATATTGGAGCATATGCAAGCCCTACAGCAAGTTTGCATTTTGATGATTTATTACTAACAAATATAAAAAAAAAAAAAAATAGATATTATTGAAGTAACTTTGCATGTTGGCGCAGGTACTTTTTTACCATTAGAAAATGAAGTTATTGAAATGAATAAATTACATAAAGAAAAAGGATATATAAGTAATCAAAATGCACTAAAAATAAATAATTCAATAAATAATAAAAAAAATATAGTGGCTGTAGGAACTACAGTCTTAAGGCTATTAGAAGATTGCTATGCTAAGTACTCTAAAATTAGTTACTATAATGAACAAAGTGAGCTTTTTATATATCCTGGCTTTAAGTTTAATGTTGTTGATAAACTTATTACGAATTTTCACCTGCCTAAATCTAGTTTATTGCTATTAGTCTCAGCTTTTGGAGGAAAAAAAAATGTATTCCAATATTACAGAAAGGCAATAGAGAATAGAATGAGGTTTTATAGTTATGGTGATGGAATGATAATTAACAGATTAAAATGAAATTTAAAATAAATAGTACTTTTAGAAAAGCTAGAGCTGGTATTTTATATACAAAATATGGAAAAATAGAAACACCTGTTTTCATGCCAGTAGGAACGTTAGGTACTGTAAAAGGTATCTCTAAAGAAATACTACAAAAATATAATTTTGAATTAATATTAGCAAATACTTATCATTTAATGTTAAGGCCTGGCATGGAGGTAATAAATAAATTTGGTAGTCTTAATAAATTTATGTCATGGAATAAAAG
>MDTB01115963.1_pt1 | contig 10186 bp, 9 predicted proteins | sample 811161 | NCBI WGS metagenome assembly MDTB01 (sample SAMN05326650, study PRJNA326480) | marine metagenome | isolation source: seawater | place: Mediterranean Sea | collected 2009
AATTCCCTGAATCGATGAAGGAAGATAATCGGTCACAACAGCCCAAATCCCAATGCGAGTATGTATAACTAATGCAAAAAACAATATTGTGAGCATTATTTGATGTGCCATGCTGTTGATATCGAAAGGAAAATGAAATATAGGCACTAATACTAAATACAACCCGTAACTAAGCACAACAAGTGCAGATAATCTTTGTAGACGACCAACAAATAGTCCTGTCATAGTATCACCCAAGTATAGAAAAGCATTACACTTAAAATTAAAGACAAAGCCAGTGTTATTTTTGCGGTCAATCTACAAAAAGATAATGATTCACCACTGACAACATCAGATATGAGATGTCTTACACCAGACAATAAATGATAAATAAACCCAGTTGCAATTAGCCATAATAATATGGATCCTAATGTTGTATTAAGAAACATCATATAGGTTACAAAATTGCCATATTTAATATGAGATAGAATTGGCAATATGAATGGAAGAGAGAAGAGTAAGGCTACTCCACTTACTCGGTGAAGTATTGAGATTAATGCAGGTATTGGTAAAGTGATTTTTGTTAAATCAAGAAAAATTGGTCTATTTAATTTTTTCATTAATTGTCCTCAACATAGAAAATATCTTTTGTATTCCTCCAATAGCCATCTAAATCTAATCCATAACCAAAAACAAAGTGATTGTCTATTTTAATTCCTGAGTAATCGGCATTTTGAACAGAACTTTTGGGTCGCTTGATGTTTTTTTCAAGAAGAACAACACTCTTGACTGACTCTGCTCCTTTTTCAAAGCAAAATGCGGTTATTTCTCTAAGAGTAATCCCTATATCTAGTATATCATCAATTAACAATATATTTCTACCATTAAAGTTAATGTCCGGTTTATATTTCCATTGAATTTCTTTGCCTTCTTGGCCATGATATCGAGTAGCATGAATGTAATCTAATTCCATTTTGAAGTCTAATTTGGGTAATAATTGCCCTGTAAAAATAATTGCACCTTTAACAACGCACAATATGATTGGATCTTTTTCCTTATAATCTGTATTTAATTCCAATGCGACCTTATTAACGGCTAAATTAATTTCATCTGAACTAATAAGAATTTTCGTGTTTTTTTGAATATGATTCACTCTTTAATTATACAACATCTTATATTGTATGCAACATTTATAGTATTCTTTTTTGATTTATAAGTAACTCTAGAGCTTTAGGAGTGATCAATAATGTGAGCAATAGTAATCCGAAAGATAATTCTATAAATTGCTTACCAAGTAATGCATTTAAACTGAAAAAATATATAAACGGAATCATCGATAAAGGAACTATTAGCGGCAATAGGAAAAGCCCGATATACCTATCTGATAAATTTTGATTATTTAAAATTATTCCTAATATAGAGGTGACACAAAGGCAAGTAATTTGACATTGAAAAAAAATGATATAAAAAGTCGTATTAAAATGTGTATATGATGCGGTAAATATAATTACAATTGGAAGAAATTGATATATTACGTAAAAAGCAATAATCCTTATAAAAGAGCAAAGACCCAGTCCATATTTAGATAATCTCCACCAGTTTATTGGAAGATATTCACCCCATATCATATCAACCGAAAATATTTGCAACCAAAACGTAATCATCCAGATGATTAATGGATCAATGATACTCATTTGATTAGCTAATGCTATCTGTTGATTAACAAAAAAATGTATTGTTGCAAATGGTATTAATATTTCAAGTATTCGAATAATAGCATTTGAATTAGATAATAAGAAGTTACAAAGTTCCAAAAAAAATAAATTAATCATAGTGGTTTCTTCAACTCAATAGATTTTTCGGACATTCTATAATGATTTGTCATTATAATCGCTCCACCACGTTCAAGAAAATTTTTAGAGATACTATCAAATTCAAGAATTGAGTTTTTATCAAGATGACAATCAGGTTCATCTAATAGCCATAATTTAGCGTTTAATAAATCAAAAAAATGTATTGAAACAATTTGCTTCTGGCCTCTTGATAATTCATACATCTTTTTATTTAAGAGGTTTTTTTCTGAAAATAAAATGGTCAAATTTTGAATTTTACTTTTTGAAATATTTGATAATGTTTTTAAATACTGTAAGTTTTCTTTTATCGTCAGTTGATTAAGGCACATACAACTGTTGTTTTGAAAAATAATCTCATTTATACCTATAAAGATTTCAAATTCACCAATTTTAAAGTCATTCTGAAAAATAGCATTCATAAGAGATGTTTTACCAACCCCATTGTTGCCATATATAGATAAGCACTCACCTTGGTGAAGACTAAAACTAATAGGTTGAAATAAAGGAGTAGTGTCGTTAAATAGCGTGACATTTCTTAATTTTAGAATCATCATCAAAATTTAACATCACCAACATTATTTGTAAAATAACGATCGTAACTGTACTATCATTTAATGAGTTTTCAGAAAACATTAACTTTGCCTGGGGCAATTTGTACATCTTTAGGCTGTATGATAGGTTCTGGTTGGTTATTTGCATCGTTTGTAAGTATGCAGTATGCAGGTCCTGCTGCTATAATTAGTTGGTTGATTGGTGGTTTACTTATAATATTCATTGCGCTCACATTTGCAGAAATAAGTACTATGTTTCCAGCTGCAGGTGGTATAGCTAGATATGCGCAAATCACCTATGGTTCAACAACCAGTTTTATAGTTTCATGGTTGGCATGGATAAGTAGTGCATCTGCCGCACCATCTGAAGTTCAGGCTACCGTAATCTATCTAAGTCACTACATTAAAGATTTGGTGTTGATAAACTCACCTACGCCGACTTTAACATTAAAAGGAATTTTAATTTCTTATGTTTTATTGTTAATTTTTACAATTATTAATTTATTTGGTCTTAAGTTAGTCACAAAATTTAATAATTTACTTGTCTTTTGGAAAGTTTTTATACCGATATTAATTAGTTTGACATTAGCTACAAATCAGTTGCATTTTGAGAATCTTTACTCTGTGCATGGTTTTGCACCCTATGGTCTCAAGGGCATCTTAATGGCGGTGTCTACTATCATTGTTTTTTCTTATTTAGGTTTTCGTGAGGTTACATCATTAGGATCTGAAATTCAAAATCCTCAAAAAACATTACCATATGCTGTTGTTGGTTCTGTTGTTTTTGCAATGTTTTTTTATGTTTTTTTGCAAATATGTTTTATAATTTCGTTGCCAAATAATCTTATTGTGAGTGGTTGGCAAATTGACGGTTTGAACTTCTCATCACCTGTCTTGGATTTAGCAATTACTTTAGGTTTTGGTTGGGTGGCTCAGATTGTTTATTTAGATGCATTGATTACACCGTCAAGTACCGCTCTCATCTTTATTACAACATCTTCACGTCTGAATTATGCTATAAGTAAAAACGTTCAAGCGCCTCGTATTTTGAGTTTTCTAAATCAATATGGTGTCCCCAGTGTAGCGATTATCTTTAATTTTTTAGTGGGCGCCCTACTTTTAAGCTTTTTTCCAAGTTGGCAACTATTAGTTAAATTTCAGACAACTGCAATATTATTTGCTTATACTATTGGCCCACTTTCATTAATGGCAATGAGACATTTGTTTCCTGATCAGGTTAGGCCTTTTAAGTTAAGTGGACATTTAATTATCTGTTCTTTAGCTTTTTATTCTTGCACCCTTCTAATTTTTTGGACAGGTTGGGATGTTGTTTCCTTGATGTCTTTAGTTAGTTTAATAGGATATGGGCTATTTATTCTTTTCCGAATTTTTACTACACAGAATAAACCTGATTTACATTTCAATCAGGCACTTTGGATCCCAATATACATTGTTGGCTTATCCGTTCTTTCATATTTTGGCTCTTATGGTGGTAAGGAATATATTTCCATTGGCTATGACCTATTATATCTTTTTGTTTTTAGTTTAATAATTATTTTGGTGTCTAATAAATGTAAGCTGAGTCAAGCAGAAGCTTTGATTCAAACTAAACTTTGTCATACTCCAGTCGATGCCTAGAAGATAATTTACATAGATTTTGAAACCATAAGACAAAATCAAGTTCTTCATTCATATTTAGCAATGTGGCTATCTCATCAATGTTTTTTGACTGACAACCAATGCTTAAACATTTATTCCATTTTGAGTCCAACAAATTCACCCTCTTTTCTGAGAAAGAATGATGTCCTTTATGGTAGCCTATGTCATATTGATATACGTTATCATCGATGTCATAAATTTCTAATTTAGCCGATAAATTGTAGTCAGGCTTATTTATTTTAAGATCTTTGTAAACAATTAATTCATTTAATTTTTTGAATTCAGGTGAATTAATAAAGCTATCTTCTGTAAAGTCGATGTTGACTCTACCATATAAAATTAACATGGATATTAATATTCCTAAATTATGAAGTCTGGCTGAGAGAGGTACTAAATGATCATGATGGAAAAGTGCTTTGTGGAGTGGTTGACCATATATAATAATTGATTTAATGGATGAAAAATTTAATTTCTCTTTGAGTTCTTGAATCTTTTCAAGTATCCCATGTGACTCAATGGCACATCCAAAGTCTATTTTGAAATCAAGGGTCTCTATAAGCTTATCAGGGTTATCAATTTTAAAGATATCATTTTTGAATTCGAGCCCTAAAGAATTTAACCCATAATCTTTATCTGAAATAATATTTTCAAGAGTAGCCTCTTCTCTATAAACAGCGTTTACAGCATGTAATAACCCTCGTGATCCCGCATCAGCACCAGCCCATATATTACGATTAGTCATATGGTGTGTTCTTTTATATAATCGTAATGGCATTAAATCTGCAAAAGCATGTGAAATAGATGATTCAATTTGGTCAATGGTTCCGCCAAGAATCCAAGCATTTACCGCTGCAGTTGATACTTTAATTAAAAATGTTCCATCGATATATTCGTTTTCACTTTTTAGTTCTGTACTGAGTTTCATGCTTATTGCATATGCTTTTGCAACTGCTTCAACAAAAATCTTTGTAGAGATTTTTGACATTGATAATCTAAGTGTGTCACCTGCTAGAATTGCGTATACGATACTTGATATGCATTCAGACGGATGAACTTTAATACCGTTTAGATAAACATCATTATAATTTGCCCAGGAAATTAACGTTCCTAATTGATATGTTCCTGATATATGATTTGTTTTACTGTCAGAGTGAAGCATTGGAAATAAACCATTTCCATCAAAAAGTGGCATTGCTATTTTTCTTGCATTTTTGTAGTCTCCTGCCATAAGAGCTAATGTAAATGCATCCTTAATTGCTAGCTTTACGATGCCAAGTGATTTTATAGATGGTTTGTACGAAATTGTAAATTCAGCAATTCGAGAAATCACGTTATCAATCGGTTTCATTTTTTCACCTTATTTGTATTACCAATCTAATTGTTTTGGTTTACATCCTATATAATTTGCGGTTGGTCTTATTAAGCGATTATTAGATCTTTGTTCAAGTATATGTGCAACCCATCCAGCTATTCTTCCGAATACAAAAATACTAACATACAGATTTTCTGGAATGTTTAATTTGTCATACAAAACTGCTGTGTAAAAGTCTACATTCGAAATAATATTCTTTTCATTTAATATAACTTGCTCAATTTTTTCTGCAATTTTGAACTCTAGACAATCAAAATCCGAACGAATCATTTCTCGTAAGAATTTAGATCTAGGATCACAGGTTTTATAAACTCTATGACCAAACCCCATCAATTTTTGACCTTGTTTTAATTTTGCAAGAATCTTTTCTTCGACTTCTTCAGCATTTTTAAATTCTTTAATTAGTTTTAAAGCTTCCCTGTTAGCTCCACCATGTAAAGGTCCTCTTAAGGTCCCAATTGCTGAACAAACTGATGAATAAATATCAGATAATGTTGCAGCAGTAACTCTAGATGCAAAAGTTGAAGCATTAAACTCATGTTCAGCATATAATATGAGTGAAGCATTCATGGCATGAACAGCTTTATCGTCAAATTCTCCATCACAACAAGCCTTACAAGTTGCCATGGCAATCGAATCAGTTTTGTTTATTTCGATTCCTCTCCAACAAGCGATGATACGTGGCATTAAAACCATTAACTTGTCTGCGATGTGGAAATGATTCTCGAGATTTACTTCAGGCTCTAATATTCCCAAGTAAGAGATTGCAGTACGAAGTACGTCCATTGCATCAGAAGATCTTGGAATCTTAATAAGTAATTCTCTTAACTCCTTTGGAAGATCACAAAGACTTTTTAAATTAGTGTTGTATTGGCTTAATTCAGACTTTGTTGGAAATCTTCTTCTTGTAAGTAAAAAACAAACAAGTTCAAATGAATGATTAGTGGCAAGTGAGGTTGCATCGTATCCAACATAGTAAAGGGCATTCACACCCTCACCCATTAGACATAATTCCGTATCACCCGCGGATATGTTTTGTAATCCTTTAGTAGACAAATTCTTCTCCTGATAAGCTATTATATCGATATTTTTTATTCTAGGTCAATCTTCAAAATGTTTAATATTCATTTTGCTTTTAACATATGATTATTATAGTATCATTTTTGTGGGTCGTTATAATTACAAAAAATTCATTAGCTTTTTAGGAACCGAGAACCTAATCATTGGTGCTTCTTTTTATCGGAGTCTAGTTTGGCTTTTCAACCTATTTATGCATCAAGCGCATTTACGCTTTGTAGTTATTATATTGCTTTCAGTCTTTTGTATTTTTTTATCATTGTCACTATTTTTTACCTATAATTATGATGGTCTTTTTGAAAATCTCTCAATTTACTTTCATTATTTTCAAAAAATAAGTGCGTTGAGTTACATATTTTATATCGCTCTGTTATTTGAGAGTGTAATAAGGTTCAATATCGTAATTATTCTTATAACTGCTTTAATTTCTATTCTTCTTTCTATTTCAACATTAAATTATAATGAAAATCATACATTATTGTGTAACCTTGGTACTACCATAGATTATATTTTAGTTGTGTTAACAGGTTTATTTTTTGTATTAATTGCAATTCATTTATTTCCATTACTTTCTTCAGTAAATACTTTTATAATTCCCGGTGGATTTACTTTTTCAATGTCAAGTGCGTTAGTAATAACTCTTTTTATTTTGACAACGATATTAACTATATTAGAGATTGATTTTTTAAATGATAATAGCCTCTTAGAATATGATCTGATATTTTTTGTGATTATTATAAACTTCATAGAAGCTTCGTGTTTGATATTTACGGGTTGTATGTTTTTTTCTAGCAATATACTTGTTGTTGAAAGTCCTGTTGTCCAAACAATTTTTGAAAATATACTTGGATCACTATTTTCTGTGTTATTTTCTTATGTTTCACAAGATTATATTAAAACGGTCAACAATATAAAATCAGGTAGTTTAAAAAGGGGGTCCGAAGACCCCTTAAACGTAGAAGTTATTAGTCGTCGTCCCAATCAAGAGCACCACCAGTTTGATACTCCGTCACTCTAGTTTCGAAAAAATTCTTTTCTTTTTTCAAATCCATAATCTCGCTCATCCATGGAAATGGGTTCTCGACATTCGCATACTGAGCAGGAAGATTAATTTGGGCAAGCCTTCGGTTGGCAATTATGTGTAAGAAATCTCTAAGCATCTCTGCGTTCATACCTAATATACCGTCTGCCATTGTGTCTTTTGCATATTGGTATTCGAGAGAAACTCCCTCTTTAATGAGTTGGATCATCTGGGCCTGGAACTCTTCGGTCCAAAGATGTGGATTTTCTAATTTTATTTGATTAATCATATCAATACCAAAATTCATGTGCATTGACTCATCTCTCAATATGTATTGAAACTGCTCTGCGGTTCCAACCATTTTATTTCTTCTTCCCATTGATAATATCTGAGTAAAACCAACGTAGAAAAATATACCCTCAAATACAACATAAAACGCAATTAAATCTCTTAATAAACGCTGGTCCTTTTCGGGTGTGCCTGTTGTGAAAGTTGGATCTGATAAGCTTTGTGTAAATGGTAATGCCCAGTTAGCTTTCGTTGCAACCGATGGTACCTCTCTATACATGTTAAACACTTCAGCCTGATCAAGTCCCAAGCTTTCAATAATGTGTTGATACGAGTGAGTATGCAATGCTTCTTCGAATGCTTGTCGTAATAGATATTGTCTACACTCTGGATTAGTAATATGTCTGTATATTGCAAGTACAAGGTTATTAGCAACTAATGAATCTGCTGTTGCAAAAAAACCAAGATTTCTTTTAATAATAATACGCTCTTGAGGTGTTAAACCATCCTTTGATTTCCAAAGGTTAATATCTTCTGTCATATTAACTTCGTTAGGCATCCAGTGATTTGCACAACCTGTTAGATATTTCTCCCATGCCCATTTATATTTAAATGGCACCAACTGGTTTAAATCTGCCCTACAATTGATCATTGCCTTGTCATCTACAGCAACTCGGGACTCTACACCCAAATTTCCAAAAGGTTTTTCTACTACATTAATTCCCATCATTATCTCCTAAATTATTGACATGCTTCACAGTCTGGATCATCAATACTGCATTGATTGGGCACAGCGTTGAGAGCACCATCATTAACGGTTGCTCTTTCTGGAGCTGAAGCCCCTAAACTTCTTAAATAATATGTTGTTTTTAAACCTTTCATCCAAGCTAATTTATAGATTTCATCTAATTTTTTTCCAGATGGAGCACTTATATATAGATTAAGTGATTGAGCCTGATCGATCCATTTTTGTCTTCTTGATGCGCATTCAATTAACCACTTAGGCTCAATGTCGAATGAAGTGCTGAATACTTTTTTAACGTTGTCAGGAATTCTATTTATTGGCTTTAGATCACCGTTGTAATATTTTATATCGTTTATCATAGCATCATCCCATATTGAAAGCTCCTTTAAGGCGCCAATAAGATGGTGATTAACAACAGTAAACTCTCCTGAGAGATTAGATTTAACAAATATATTTTGATATGTGGGCTCTATAGATTGTGTAACACCACATATATTTGCAATTGTTGCGGTTGGAGCAATCGCCATGACATTTGAATTTCTCATTCCACTTTTCTTTACTTTGTCCTTTAGCGTAGACCAATCAAGGCTGTTTGTTTGATCTTGGTCAATTAATGAGTAATGCTCTCTTGATCTCTTCAAGTGATCTATTGTATCTAGAGGGAAGATGCCTTTGGACCATAAAGAGCCTTCGTAAGATTCATATTCTCCTCTTTCGCTTGCGAGATCTGAGGAAGCTTCAATGGCAGAGTAACTTATTACTTCCATACAACGATCTGCAAATGTAATTGCATCTTGAGATGCGTATGGAATATTCATTTTATATAGGGCATCTTGAAAGCCCATTAAGCCTAAACCAATTGGTCTGTGTTTAAAGTTTGAATTTCTTGCTTGATCGACAGCGTAGTAATTTATATCAATAACATTATCTAGCATTCTTATAGCTGTCTTGATTGTGGTTTTGAGTTTCTTCTCATCTAATTCGTTATTGTTAAAATGTTTAGCTAAATTAATGCTGCCAAGGTTGCACACTGCAATTTCAGTTGGGCTGGTATTTAGTGTTATTTCGGTACAAAGGTTTGATGAATGTATTACTCCACAATGTTGCTGAGGAGATCTGATATTACAGGGATCTTTAAATGTAACCCATGGATGTCCAGTCTCAAAGACCATTGATAGAATTTTTCGCCAAAGTTTTACAGCAGATATTTTTCTGTGAGGAATTTTATCTTGTTTTGCTAACTCTTCGTAATGTGTGTATCTTTCTTCAAATGGTTTGCCAAATAAGTCGTGTAGATCTGGTACATCTGATGGTGAAAAGAGAGTCCATTCCATATTATTAAATACTCTCATCATAAATAAATCAGGTATCCAATTTGCGGTATTCATGTCATGAGTTCGTCTTCTTTCATCACCGGTGTTCTTTCGAAGCTCTAAAAAGTCTTCGATATCAATATGCCATGTTTCAAGATAAGCACAGACAGCTCCTTTTCTTTTACCACCTTGGTTAACGGCAACTGCAGTAGCATCGGCAACATTAAGAAATGGAATCACACCTGATGATAATCCATTTGTGCCTTTAATTCTTGATCCTGATCCACGTATATTTGACCAACCATTACCGAGTCCACCTGCATATTTA
>MDTB01187659.1_pt1 | contig 10186 bp, 7 predicted proteins | sample 811161 | NCBI WGS metagenome assembly MDTB01 (sample SAMN05326650, study PRJNA326480) | marine metagenome | isolation source: seawater | place: Mediterranean Sea | collected 2009
GACAAGTTCAGAAATCATTTTTCCTGAATGTCCTCGTGGTTTAAATTCCCAAAATGGTTTGGCTATGTTACCTGAAGGACCCTCAAAAGTGACTGCTGGCATACCGGGAGGTTTTTGCCCATGATACTTAGTTAAATCTGGTTTATAATCGAAAGTATCCACATGGCTGACTGCACCGGGACAAAATATTATTAAAACCTGTTTAGCTGCAGTTTCAAAATGAGGATCACGGGGGGTGTATGGATTATCGGGATCAAACTTTGGGCGGATTGGTAATTTACCAGTAAAATTGGTTGGGTCTGCACCGAACAGTCCATCCTTGCTCAACAATTGTGCAAGACCCAAAGCACCAGTTGAGAATCCTGCATTCTTCATGAAACCCCGCCGATTTAAAAGAGACCGGCCAATTGAGGAAATTTTTTCTTCGTGATTATTCATTTACAAAATAGTTAAGGTAGGAAAGCAAATTCATTGGAATTCATCAAGACCCGGCAAACGATCTCAAGACTGCGATCCTTAGCAATCTCCAGCGAGGAATTTAATTCCTTCATATCTGGCTTACGTGACAAAATTAATTCAAACGAGCGAACTATTGAGGCTTTCAAGTTTCCTTTTGAATCATCTCGGGCTCGGTCCGCAAGATGCTTTGCTTGATCTACCACAAAGTTACTGTTCATTAAATTCAGTGCCTGTAATGGGGTTGTGGATACCGGTCTTTTGGCACGCACCTGTCCACAGTCCGGAAAATCAAAAGCAGTAAATATTTGATCATCTACCCGGCGCATCCTTTCCTGGTAGATCATTCTACGCCAAGTTTCGGGGCCAAAATTATTAGTAACTTTCCATTGGGCATAGGTTTTTTTAACATTGTGAATCCGATAACTCCTGCCACCCATTTCACGGTTCAACTTTCCAGACGCTAGCAAAATACCGTCACGAATAACTTCCGCCTCCACCCGTCGTGGTGGAAAGCGCCATAATAAAGAACTCGACGCATCTTTTTCCAAACCGACAACAGATGGTTTACTCGATCTTTTAAATGCATCGGATAAAACAAATAAACGGATCAAGCCCTTGATTGACCAAGGTTTTCCCTCGGGTCGGGTCGGGTCGGAAAACTCTGCAGCAATCCAATCGAGTAATTCAGGATGAGTTGGAGGTGCACCCGCACGACCAAAATCTCCACCCGTTACAACCAGCCCAGCACCAAAGATATGCTGCCATATTCTATTCGCCATAACACGGGCAGTTAAGGGATTATTGTCATCCACCATCCACTCGGCAAATTCTGCCCGTCTTAACCGTCCGCTTGCACTATTATCAACAGGCAATTCACCCGAAAGGATTTTGGGGGCTGAAGGTAATACAACATCTCGGGGATTTTCTGGACTCCCCCGGTGTAAAACATGAGTGAGATTTGGTTCGATAAAGCTTCCAACAAAACTTGGACGCGGTCCTTCTTCTGACAATTTGTATGCAAAGTGATTAATCTCGCCAATCGCATCACCAAAAGATTTGTCATGTTTCATGGAGTTTCTGATCTTCTCAATAGATGCAACTTCCGTCCAAGTGCCATCCGACAATTTTATATTCACTAGAAATTTATCGAAGTTGAATTTGTTTTTCTGTTCGAGGTAATCGGTTTCATAGTAATATTCCCGATTACTACTGATGCGTAAACGACCCAGCATTATCGGTTTGTCGAAGCTGAATTCAATCCAAGGGTTTTGCTTTTTATCCTTGTTGAAACTTGCCTGCCATCGCTGCGTTCCGTATTTACCATCAATTACTCTGGTAACAGGAAACCTGTCTCCCTGCTGTGCAAATGCTAAGTCAGTCCAAACCTTGGTGCCGTTGGAAGCACTAGCCAAATTGATATCTTCTGATGGCAAACCAAAAATTTCAACTTCATCCAATCCGACATAACCAGACCAAAAATTAAGTCTCAATCCAACCGCTTCAAGTGGTTTCCAGTGAACTTCTTTATAAGCTCCCCAATCTTCTTCCCAAGCTGTGGTTATGTTTCTTATCTTGTTGCGGTTCATGGCAACATCACGCCAAATTTCATTGGCAATCATCTTACGCGGATGATCTTTTGAAAATTCAGGGAAACGACTTCCAAATTCAATATCCTGAAAGACTGCGGTCATAGAGTAGTAATCCTGAATTGAGATAGGATCAAATTTATGATTATGACACCGGGCACAACTCATGGTCACTCCGAGCATAGATGCTCCTACAGTTTGCATAATTTCATCCATTCGGTCCGCTCTTGCCTGACGAATAGCAGATGGTTCTTGTCCAACCGTAGCAGCCGGAACATGAGGACCAGCAACTAAAAAACCAAGGGCTTCCCCTACCCCCATGCCGTCACCAGCCAATTGTTGACGAACAAACTCATCGTAAGGAAGATCTTGATTGAAAGCACGAATTACATAATCACGATAGACCCATGCGAGTTTTCTGTAGAGGTTGGATTCAGATCCATTGGTCTCTGCCCAACGAATAACATCCAACCAATGCTGAGCCCAACGCTCACCAAAATGGGGAGAAGCCAACAGTTCATCAACTAATTCATTGTATGAAATCTGCGGATTAGTTTGGTAATCAAAAATAAACTTATCAACCCGCTCTGGTTTCGGAGGAAGTCCTGTAAGTACTATGGAGGCTCTACGGATCAAAGTTAATGGATCGGCTGTTTTATTAACAGGAATCCCTTCATTTATTAGGCGATGATCAATGAAGGCATCGATCGGATTAAGTGATTTCTGGGGTAAGGCGGGACGTTCGATGGATTGAAATGCCCAATGATCTGTGCCCTCTTCTATTTTGTCATCCATTTGACCCGGCCACAAAGCTCCTTCCGCGATCCACCGTTCCAGTAGTTCCACTTCGTCATCAAAAAGTTTACCCCCTTTGGGCGGCATACCAATCTCTGGATCATCGCTCTTGATGACTTCAATCAAGTAGCTCTTATGCAGTTTACCAGGTACAACCGCAGGCAAACCAGAATCACCACCCTTTAGAAGGTGTACTCTGCGGTCCACCCGAAAACCAGATTTTTGTTTATCAGGACCGTGACAATCTATGCAGTAATCCTGTAAAATAGGTAAAACTTCATCTTCGAAATTAATAGATCCGAAAAGGTTACAGCTCAAAGCAATAAAAACGGACAAAAAGAATGATCTAATTAAATTCATAAAAATATACGATAAGCATAAGTATGAATCCCTATTTTAAAAGTCTCAAGTGGTAAATATTTAACATTTCTTTTGTATGATGTCATAAAATAAAATTTATTTTACTCATTCAATAAATTTATGGAGTTTCAATAACTGGAGCGATCTCTTCCGTTGAAATCACTCCCCCCGGTAATTCTAAAATTTTCAGATTCCGAAAATGTATTTCCGACCCTTCCGATTCCAAACATAAATAACCTCTTTTATACTGCGAGTTTCGAATACCATTAACAAATTTCCCGTTGACTGAAAGTTTAACAACCCCGTCGACACAAACGACATCGTAAATATTCCATTCCCCCCTCCCCTTGCATCGATTTTCAAGAGATTTACTTCGGTTACCACGAGGGTTGTCAGGAATAGCTTTCAATCCACCCGCCCCGAAAAGTTCACCATGCACATAAGCTATGGGCGGTGGTGGTTTTCCTTTTTTGGTTTTAAGTTTAACCCAGTCAAGCTCCAGCATTTGAATTTCAAGCCCTTTTGGTAACCTGTTTCCGAATGGAATCGCATCACTCCAGGCAAAGATACCGGAATTGCCCCCTGATTCCATATGTCGCCATTCCAGATGAAGCAAAAAGTTTTCGTATTGCTTTTCACTTCTCATGACTCCGATGGGTTTTCCTCGGCAAATAAGCAAGCCATCTTTAACATACCAAGTGTCAGGGGATGTGTTCACATCCACCCATCCAGTCAAATCCTTACCATTGAACAGATCTGTCCATTGAGGGATTTTTTTAGCAAGTAATGCCGCATTTCCGGTAAAGAAAAAGAAAGTGAGTAAATTTCTTGATAAAACACTAAGCTTACAAATTATCATAACAAACAAGATTCTCATCTAAGGAATCAACCTAAGGTTCCTTTGAAAACCTAAGTCTTGGCAAGCTCGAACCCGTCTTTAAGGTCTTTTACTGTCCATCCTTCGGCCAGTAATTCATTCCGTAATTGATCTGCTGTAGACCATTCTTTAGATATTTTAGCTTCCCATCTACGTTTAGCAATAGCTTCAATCTCATCTGGCACATTGATTGCCTCAAATGATTTAGGTATGATCACCAATCCAAAGGCATCACAAGTGGCTTGAAATCCTTTCCTAACAGCATCCAGTTTATCATTCTGGCCTTGCAACTCTCCCCGTTCGAAGGCTTCGCTTAATTCCCGAATTAAACGAAAACATCTCCCCAATGCCTCAGGTGTGTTTAAATCATTAAGTAATGCTTCCTGAACCGGGTAAAAAGGACCAAATTCAACTTCGAGACCCTCATCGGTTGCCGGTTTAAAATCAAACTTGGTGGCAAAATCACTCAATTTTGACAGTGCCTTTCGGCCCGCATTCATAGATTCAAAAGTAAAGTTGAGAGGCTGACGATAACTGCCTGACAATAACACATAACGAACTTCTTGTGGGAGGTAGCCCTTTTGATCAAGCTCCTTCAGGGTATGCAAATTACCTAGGGATTTGCTCATCTTTTTACCTTCCACCATCAAATGAGCGATATGGAACCAGTGTCGCGCAAAGATCTTGCCGGTAACACCCTCACTTTGAGCTATCTCGTTCTCGTGGTGAGGAAAAATTAAGTCAACGCCACCAGAATGCAGGTCGAAAGACTCTCCAAGATACTTCATGCTCATTGCACTACATTCGATATGCCAACCGGGACGGCCTTGTCCCCAGGGAGACTCCCAAAAATTTTCCCCATCCTCCGGTCGACGGGCTTTCCATAGTGCGAAATCCGCAGCTGTATCGCGTTCGTACTCATCTGAAGTTTCGCGGTCTGTTTCCGACGTGGTGATTTCTCGGTCTGCCAATCGAGAAAGTCGTCCATATTCGGGAAAGGCATCCACTTTGAAATAAACAGAACCATCGCTTGCTCGGTAGGCTTTTCCTCCTTCGATCAATCTTTCAATTAAGGAAATTTGTTCGGGAATATGCTCGACTGCAGAAGGTTCGGCATGAGGAGTAAGTAAATTAAGAAGTTCACAATCCTCTCGGAATCTAGCCGTCCATTTGTCTGTAAAATCTTCAAGCTTCACCCCTTGTTCCTGAGATTGACGTATTGTCTTGTCATCAACATCAGTAAGGTTTCGAACATGGAAAGTTTTCTGACCTGAAGTTTCAAGCACTCTACGGAAAACATCCTGCATCACAAAAGTTCTAAAATTCCCAATATGTGCCGGTCCATAAACGGTGGGTCCACAACTGTAAAAACGAACCGAGTTTTTATCCATAGGAAAAAGCTCCCGGACTTCCCGAGTCATAGTATCATAAAGGTTCAAGACCATTCCCCTACTCTTCGGAAATTGTAATTGGCTTTATATCCCACTTGGGATTCTGCCCAAGAAATCGGCATGGGTTGTTGTGATAAATCTCCACTGCTTCCTGTAAGCTGTGCCCTCTACGACGAAATTCTACAATCGATTCCTGAAGAGTGAAAGGGTCGCTCGGACCCCAGTCTGCTGAAGAATTTACTAATAACCGTTCAGTCGAATATTTTTCCAAAATATCAACCGATCTACGGGGACTGCACTTGGTCACCGGATACAAAGTCATCCCCGCCCAATAACCAGCGTCCAAAACTGGCTCAATAGTCTGCTCTTCCACATGATCAATCCAGATTCTGTCAGGGTTAACATCCATTCCTGCAAGAACTTCAAGAACAGTTTTAGTCCCATGAGCTTTATCGGAAAGATGCGGGGTGTGAATTAAAACAAGTTGATCATGCTTCATCGCCATTTCAATGTGAGCCTGAAGAGAATCAATTTCGTTTTGAGTAGATTTATGCAGACCAGTTTCTCCTACTCCCAAGCAGGTAGGCTTTTCCAAAAACTCAGGCATCCTCCGCAAAACCTCTTGAGTTAGCTCAAGATTTTCAGCTTCCTTCGGGTTTACTGCTACCCAACAAAAATGCCTGATTCCAAAATCCGCTGCACGGGTTGGTTCAAACTCAGAAATTTGGGCAAAGTAATCGATAAAAGTTTCAGGATGTCGACGATCAAAACCCGCCCAAAACGCTGGCTCGCACACGGCGACTACCCCTGACATAGCCATGCGCTCATAATCCTGAGCGGTGCGGGCAATGGCGTGATAGTGTGGTTGTATTATCTGCATGGGATTTAAAAATTAGGAAACTTTCGCAAAGTGAATCAACATTTGTTCAGTTCGATTAGCCTCAGGATGTATAGATTGAGAAAGTATATTCATTGCTTCCAGCAGGGATTCTCGTTTCGATTCATCATCAGCTTTGGAACCATCTCGCTTTACTGCTTCATCATATCTATCCAACATGGCTGCCACTTCGAGAAGATCACGGCGGGCTTCCAAATAATAAGTATCAAGGGTTTTTTGGGGACTTAACATAATATTTCAAAGTGCAATTTGAAGGTTAGTTTCTTAAGTAGGGATGATTGAGGAATGATGATGTCGAATTAAATGTTTATGATCAACTTCAACAATAAAAGTAAAACGTGCAGCATGTCGAATGAGCTCTTCATTTTCACAGTAAAAAAATTCATAAAGACCATTACAAGAATATACATTTTCTGAAATGGCATGTTGAATCATCGTCGACTCGTCAAACTTTACCCCAGCCTCTTCACGAGCAAGAAAGGCTGTGAAATAATCCCTGATGCCCTGAGGTGTGGTGATTGGCTCAGCCTTAAAGGTGGCAAAAAGTATGGCATCATTTGAGTAACATTCCAACAAAGGCTCAAGATTGCCTGCGTTTAACTCATTGCACCAAAGTGTAGGTTGCGTGTATCCAGTCATTTTATTGTACTTATCTTTAAAAAGTTGCTTCCCAAACATCAGGTTTAAATCCCTGTAAATGAACTTCATCGCTAATCAAAAAGGGTCTTTTGATTAAATTTCCCTGCCGTGAAAGAAGATCCATGACCTCCTCTTCACTCATCAAAGGTAACTTTGCCTTCACGGAAGGGTCCCGGTAATCTTTGCTTGAAGTGTTGAAAAGCTTCTTGATATTGCCTTCGTGATGCAGAAGCATGGAGGATAACTCTTTTTTACTTGGAGGTTTTTCCCTGATCGGAATCTTCGTGTATTGTAATTTTTTTTCATCCAGCCAGCGAATCGCTTTGCGGCATGTTTCACATTTTTCGTAAAGATAAAGTTTCATTTTCAGTATTTGACGATAGTATCATTTAAAATATCTTTTTTCATTGTCGATTGACACCCCTCTTCGAGCCATGCCCAACATTTTACCAAACCAGCTTTTTGCAATTTTATTCATTACAAGCTTACTCATGAATTCCTGTTCTGTTCAAAACCCTGACTCTGTATTTTTAACGACGCCAGAATCTTCAACATCAAGTGCACCGGGGGAAATGGAAGTAATCCAAAAGACTCTGCAAAACGGTTTAACTGTCTACTTAAGTCCAAATACTGAAGAACCCCGTTTTTATGCGGAAATTATTACTCGAGCAGGCAGCAAACATGACCCTTCCACAAACACAGGGTTGGCACATTATTTGGAACACCTTCTTTTTAAAGGAACACAAAATTTTGGAACCTTGGATTATGAGAAAGAAAAACCATTCCTCGAGCGGATTGCTAGCCTTTACGAACTAAGATCAAAAGAAACCAATGAAACCAAACGGGCTGAAATCTATGAGGAAATAAACCGCATATCCACTACTGCTGCCGAATTGGCTATTCCCAATGAGATGGACCGGGCATACAGCGATATGGGTGCCAAAGGAATCAACGCTCACACTTGGCATGAAGAAACTGTCTACAAGGTGGATCTACCTGCCAATCGCCTAGCACACTGGGCTAAAATCGAGAGCGAGCGCTTTGCCAAACCGGTTTTCCGTCTCTTCCATACCGAATTAGAAACGGTTTACGAAGAAAAAAACAGGGCTATCGATAATAAAGATCGATTACTCCACCGCGAGGTAAACAACCTCCTCTTTAAAATCCATCCTTACGGACAACAATCCACCTTGGGCACGGTTGATCACTTAAAAAATCCTTCCATTGATGCGATCGAAGAATTTTACTCGAAACATTATGTTCCCGAGAATATGGCAATTTGTATTTCAGGGGATATTGACCCTGTCAAAACATTTAAAATTATTGAAGAAAGTTTCTCCTCTTGGGAACAAAATTCTCCTTTAAGAGATGAGCCCAAATGGGAAGAAAAACCCCTTCAAGGAAGAGAGTTCATTAAAGTTAAATACCTTGGAGAAGAACAGGTTCTCCTAGCTTTTCGCACGGCACCCCGCTTTCATGCGGACTATCCTGCCTTACGGCTCGTGGATATGATTTTGGATAATTCAGTGGCAGGGCTAATTAACCTAAATCTTGTAAACCAACAGAAAGTTAGGGGCGCTGGCTGCTTTCCTATCAACTACAACGATTACGGTGCCCATTACTTCATGGGCTCTCCCAAGGATGATCAAAGCTTGGAAGAGGTTGAAAAGCTCTTACTTGAACAAATTGATTTGGTAAAAGCTGGAAAGTTTGATGAATGGGTTCTTCCCGCCGTCATTAATGATTTCAAAAAAAGACAGAAAGAAGATCTCGAAAGCAATCCGAAGCGCGTCGAATTAATGAGGGATGCATTTTTAGCATTCGTTGATTGGGAGAAGGCAAATAACCAAATAGAAGAACTAGAAAATGTTTCTAAGGAAGACATCATCCGCGTTGCCAACAAATATTATGGCTCCGATTATGCCGTAGGTTTTCGCATCGATGCTCAACACGATCTACCAAGCATTGAAAAACCTGCAATTGATCCACTAAAGATCAACCCGGATAAGGAATCTGATTTCATGCAGTCAGTAGCGCAAATTCCTTTTCAACCTTTCTCTCCTAAATTTCTAGCCGAGGGAAAAGACTATCAAATCGTTCCGATCATGGATGGAATAAATTTGGTTCATGCAAACAATCCACTGAATGATCTCTTCACTCTCGAAGTCCGCATGGAGACAGGCAATGACCATCAGCCAATGCTTACTCTTGTCAAAAGGATGCTCGATAGGGCTGGAGCGGATACTCTCAGCTCAGACCAGCTGAAAATTGAATGGTACAAACTTGCAACCGAATTTGGTTTTGGTGTGAGAGAACACTTCTCTTCATTTTCGATCAATGGATTAGACGAAAATATAAAAAAATCATTGGAACTTACTCAAAAACACATGCTATCTCCAAACATTGGTGAGGATACATGGAATGAGACCAAAAGGATTATTCTATCAGAAAGAGATGATGAACAAAAAGACCCTCGAGCGTTGAGTAATGCACTTGCTCATTTTCACCGCTATGGACCTGAATCCCGATACCTGAAAAGACCTTCAGACGCAGACCTCAATGGTAGTTCCGTAATTTCGCTCTCTACAATTTTATCTTCCTTATTTGATGTGAACCGAACCATTCTTTATTACGGGCCACGTTCAGTTGAAGACATTACTTCAATCATTAAGAATTGTTTTCTTGGAAATAAGCCCACTCAACCGACACCAGCGGTTAAGCCCAATCGTTCTTTGTCACCGGAATCTAACCAAGTATTTTTTCTACAGAAAGAGATGGCACAAGCTCAAGTCCGTTTAGAATTTGCCGCTGGAACTTACAGTGAAAACAAAGCTCCGCTTGGTCAGATTTACAACGAATATTTTGGGGGCGGCATGGCTGGTCTTGTATTCCAAGAACTCAGAGAAGCTCGTGCCCTTGCGTATTCGGCTTGGGCACATTTCTTCACTCCGGCAAGACCAGAAGATGAAAATATTCTTGTTGGGGCAATTGGTTGCCAAGCTGATAAAACTCTTGAGGCAGTTCATGCTTTTATTGAATTATTGGACAACATGCCAATCAACGAAACCAGATGGGCTTCCGCACATTCCGCCGTTCTCAGTACCTACCGAACTAATCCTGTTTCAAGTCGTTCAATTCCTGGATTTGTCTACGATTTCAATGCTTTAAATTTATCGGAAGA
>MDTB01194777.1_pt1 | contig 10186 bp, 4 predicted proteins | sample 811161 | NCBI WGS metagenome assembly MDTB01 (sample SAMN05326650, study PRJNA326480) | marine metagenome | isolation source: seawater | place: Mediterranean Sea | collected 2009
GTAGTTAAACACCATGCAGCCTGCCCTGGGCCTGGTGCTATGTGCTTGGTAATAATATGTAAATTTTCATGTTCTAATTAGGGTTGTTAATGATGCACAATAAATTCAAATAAAAAATAATACTTGTAAAATAATAATAATAATAATAATAATTTTTTTTGAATTTCAAAAAATTATAATTACAAATGAAAATAATAATGTATATATATACATAGATAGAATAGAATACTTTCAACAAACAAACAAACAACAAACCATTTTCCACATCACTCAACCAACTAACCAACCAACCAACCACCTCATCAGAATACAACAACCACCACTTAAACAACATGAAAATCATTGTTGAAACTTTTCAAAATATTTTCAATATTGTCAATGAAAATAATACATATAAAAAAACATTTATTATTGCATTTATATTACGTTTAATATTATTTATATATGGTTGTTGGCAAGATGCACATTTTGCTTTTAAATATACGGATATTGATTATTATGTATATACAGACGCAGCAAAACATGTTGCAAATGGCGAGACGCCATTTAAACGCGCAACATATCGTTATACACCTGTGCTTGCATATATTTTATGGCCAACACATATACCAACATTCTTTTCCTTTGGTAAAATTTTATTTATTTTTGCTGATTTAGCTGTTGGATATTTTATTTATGAAATATTAATTTTAAGAGGATTGTCTACAAAGAAAACATTAAAGTTTGTGACATTTGGATGGTTATTTAGTCCAATATCATTTACAATTTCTACTCGTGGGAATGCAGATCCATTGGTTGGTTTATTATGTCTATTGACGATTTATTTATTAATGAAAAAACAAGTTGTATTAAGTGCATTAGTATATGGTTTTGCTGTACATTTTAAAATTTATCCGATTGTATATGTACCATCTATATTAATATTTTTAGATCGAACAACATATCGTGGTATACCAAAATCAACTTGGAAATTTCCAATATCCTTCATAGCAAATCGTGATCGTATTGTCTTTGGTGCAATTAGTGGTGGTTTGTTTTTATCTTTAATTGGTATATTTTATCATATATATGGATATGAATTTTTGTATGAAACATATTTATATCATTTTGTACGTAAAGATAATCGACATAATTTTTCAATGTATTTTTATGATTTATATTTATCATATGATAATGGTAGTGATGGTAATGGATCATTAAATACTGGATTATTAGCATTTTTACCACAAATTATTTTATGGATATCTATTGGTATTAAATATGGAGAAGATTTACCATTTGCATTTTTTCTTGCCACATACGTTTTCGTAGCATGGTGTAAAGTATGTACTGCACAATATTTTCTATGGTATTGTTGTTTATTGCCAATTATATTACCAACGACAAATATAAAATTTAAATGGAAAGGTTTGCAATTAATTTTATTTTGGTTTTGCGGTGAAGTACATTGGTTATTATGGGCAAAAGGGTTAGAATTAGATGGTGAAAGTGTATTTTTACAATTATGGATTGCATCTATAATCTTTTTTACAATAAATGTTTGGATTATTGGTGAACTTTTAAAAGGATATACATCGAATCCATTGTTTAAAAATGGTATCTTAATACAAAGTATTCAATCTTCATCAGATAATAATAATGATAAATTGAAAAAAATGAATTAAGAAATGTAGTAGGAGTAGTAGAGAGAGGGATGAGGTGCGGTGTGTGTGTGTGTGTGTGACACACTACATAATTGAAAATATAAAGAGTTCTCATTGTTGTACAAAGGATGCATGTACAAATATATAAGACAGGTAGATGCGAAGCAGGTGCGTGTGGTGTATTGTCTTTTAAAATTTAAAAAATATTTTTTATTATTTTTCTCCGAAATGATGAAGAACATTTTCCCTTTTCTTTGGTCACTTTACAAACATATATCCAATATAAATAATAATACATACTGAAGGAAGGATATGCAGAAAATTGAAAAATATACCATATTACTATCTACGTGAATCAGTTAACATCATAAAAAGCGCAATAGATAAACAATAAACAAAGATAAATAATAAAATGCCTGCAAAAAAAATTTCAACAATAATTATAGTAGTATTATTGATATTTATACTATGCAATCAAAATCAATTTGTATTATCCAACAATAACAATAATAATAATATTGTATTAGAAGAAGATTCAGATGAATTAGAAAAATGGTTTAGAGAACAAGGTGGTATAATAAATAAATGTAAATATGATAAAACAAATAGACGTATGGTAGCAACGGATAATATTAAAGCTGGTGAAATATTAGTACAAGCAAACTTTTCGTTTTTGTTTCCTTTGAGAAAAAGAAATGGCAATATGTCAGACTATACAATGGCAGAAATTCTTTACAATAGTACAGATCCATTTTTTAAACCATATTTAGATTCATTGCCAAAAACTTGCCAAACTGCTATTTGTGGAAATAGAGTAAAAAATTCAACGTTGGTGAATACTACGAAATTTTTTGATAGGTATCTTGATAATGAAAGAAAAATATTAGGCTATAGAGAGCATTTATATCAACCATTGGGTGTAGTCCTTACTCGATCTTGGAAAGCACATGGAATGGCACCTGTATTTGATCGCTTTAATCATGACAGTATAAAAGGTAGCGAAGTTGACTTTTTACCAGAGAAGGGCGAAAAAATCATTTTAAAAGCAAAGGTTGATTATGCAAAAGGTGAGGAAGTTTTTAATCATTATGGCGAGCATTCAACCATCGAATGGTTATATAATTGGAATATGCTCAGTACAGATGTATCGTTAGATAAATGTGTAGATATGGTCCTTCAAAAACATTTAATGCATGTGGATAAGAAAAGAAGAAGTTCCTGTTTAGCAAATTTGACATTAGCTGATTTAAATTTTTTAGATGTTGTTGAAGAAATGAAAGAAGCATTGAATACAATTGGACTTTATGAGAATCTAAACGAAGCAGATCTATCAACCATATTAGGTTTATCTACGTTTTTCACAAAAGTATTAGGTTGATGAACAGGAGTGAATGTTCAGTTGTATCATTATTAAATATTTACTATTTTACGTACTAGATGCCGGTGTGTTCTTCCTTCATTCATATTTTTTAATATAACCTGTTTTTATTGTGCCTCTTTCTTCTGGACTTGCACTTTTTCGATCTTCTCGCTCTATAATCTCAGTCCAACAAAAACATATCTTTTACAGCTATACACAGTTAAAAAAACAAAATAACGTAAGAAAACAGAGATAGAAATATACATACAATAAAAACAAAATATCATAGTCTATTTAATAACAATATATTGTCTAACAACAACGAGTAATAATAATAACAAAATGTCTACCAAAGCAGAAAGAGTCGTGAATGCATTTATAAAAGCAGCTGATGCACAAAATTTAGATGCTATGATAGCATTGTGTCACGAAGACGTTATATATGAAAACGATCCGGTGGGGGGGGGCAAAGGGCATGATTTTGTCCGTAAATTCTTGGGTAGCTTGATGAGCGCAGATCGAGTAGAATGGGAAGTTTTGCGTCAAACAGCAAGTGAGACATGCGTCATGAATGAGCGAGTGGATAGGTTTTGGAACAATGGTGATCCAACACCATCTGAAATACCACTAATGGGTGTCTTTGATGTTGATAAAAATGGACTTATCACAAGATGGGTAGATTATTGGGACGCAAATAAATATGCAGCACAAAAAAAAGCAGCAGATGAACGTGCATCAAAATTATAAAAAATGTAATCATTATATGATATTTTATGCCATTCATGGCAAAATACCAGAAATATATGTGATTATTATTGCGAAAAAAGATACTGGTACGTAAAATGAAGTAGCAAAAAGGTAAAAGTGTTGAGATTTTATTTTTAAATTAATATATTTTAAAAAATATTTTACACATGATATCGTATAATAATTTATATTTTTATATTATATTTAAAAATATATTTTGTTTCTTACACACATATTTCTCTCCTTCTCTCTCTCCTCTCCCGTCTCCCACTGTTCTCCCGCTGTTCACTTCTATTCCCTTGTTTATAATATAAATTACATACGAATGTATGTGTACAGTAATCTTTAAAAATGTTTACTATTGAAAACATCGCCATCTTTTTCAATTTCATACATAACTGTACCTGGTTGCTTTTCTTTTCGTATTACTTTGGTTTTTTGATTTGGTACGATTCGGGTTGGTTTAGCTCGCTTAACAAATCCAGATGAACTACTACTACTACTATTATTATTATTATCGTTTTTTCCTTTTATTGATTGATGATGGTTTATCACATTCTCTTTTGATGTCAATAACGCCACATTCTTATTACTAACGCTATTACCAACCACACCGCCACTACTACTTGCATGACTCGATAGACTACTTTGAAGTGAAGAATTGTTATTCGCATTTCTCCTTTTGATATTTTTTTCAAAATAATGACGATAAAATCGATGACCTTGCTTATGCAATGAGTATCGCCAACCTGATTTATTGACTTTTGACATAAATATTTTAATATGCTTTTCTTTTGAACCACTTAATGTTTTATGTGAACCGAATATGATAAGTTTACACATGGCTCGTGTAAATGCAACATTGATTCTACGCCAATCGCGCAACAGTTCTCCAACAATAAATTTATCATTTGAACGAACCAAAGATACAATAATACATGGTTTATCCCTACCTTGATATTTATCAACCGTTTGCACTTCCAAATCTTCTCCATATTTGCCCAGTACAGCTGGACTTTTCAACACTTTTAATTGCGAACGATATGGACAGATGACACCAATATCTTCGATTGGTACACGGCAACGTATCAAACCAGCAATACATGTATCCACTAACGACGCTTCTACACGATTAACAAGACCACCTTTTGAGTATGTCACACGAGATGCTTTGTTTCCATTGTTACTAACATTGCTTGAATCTGGAGATAACATTCGAATATCTGTTCTTTTTTCTAATGATGGGACACCAATACCATCCGTATCAACAAATATGACAGGTTTATCCGGTCGTAAAATATCTTTTAACCAATGCCCAGTGTTCAATGTTTCCTTGTGTAGTCGTGGCCATGGCAAAATTTTCGGATTGTTCAAAATACTTGCAGGAATTTGCAATTGTCGATTGGCAACTTTTGTTGAACCACATTTTAATTTTTCTTCATATACTAAGCAATTGGCTAAAGACATAATTTCTTTATTCATTCGATATTGATATGTTAATTGGCATACAGATTCAGGGTGCAGATCAGCTAAGCGTTTAAACAAACTTGTGGCTAGACCCTCTTTCTTTGCATTTTTATTGCGCACCACTGCAGTCAACTGATTGTGATCTCCAACTAATATAAATTTATCAGCTAAATGAAGTGGCCCGAGGCATGTAGCTTCCGTAATTTGCGATGCTTCGTCCACTATACAAACATCAAATCGTAGCTGCTGCATTAATCCACCACCACATGATAAACATGTTGTCCCGATTAATTTTGCACTTTCAATAATTTGTTCTACTGCATTGATCGGGCTTTCCGTTTTTCGTTTTGTTTGTGCTAATATTTGTGGCATATTTGGTCGTATATGTGGATGTACACTCTTTTCATTTCCAATACGTACGAAATCTACCCCAGCATCTCTTAATTTTAACAACATATTATCAACTGCTGAATTTGTAAACGATGACAACAAGACACGTTTACCTTGATTAATTAGAGAACGGACTAGCAATGCAATTAACGTCGTTTTACCAGTACCGGGCATTCCTAAAACCATGGCATAATCAGAAGCACTTAAACACATTCTCAACGCTTCGCTTTGGTCACCATTCATTATGTTAAAATTATCCACAAGACCTCTTGTCTCGCAACCAGCGACGGATTGACCAGGCACTGCCCAATTCGACATATTTTGTAATTGAAAAGTTTGTTTCCAATTATGCATAAATTCAGGTCTTTTGCCATCAACAATAAGCTCCCGTAATCTCCTTGTTCGATTTGTAATTTCCTCTCGTAACGCAAGTTGTTTTGGTTCTTTCTCTAACTTTTTTTTCTGGTATTTTGATATTGGTGATGGGCCAATCAACATTCGACGAATATTTTGACGGGCTGATTTCATTCCACTTTCGTATACATCTCTATCCAAACACCAAAGAATCTGTTCGCCATTATCATCCCCAATGTTGTTATTGCGAATATTATTTTGAGTATTCAAAACACGTTTTAATGATGATGGAATTGCCAAAGGAATTTTCGATGATATCATAATCCGATCTCGAGTTACACTTACTACCACTGCTCGGCCTAACGCAACGTGAGATGAATCAACACTTATTACAACTTTGTCGCCTTGTGAAAACGTGTTTTCCAATCTCTTGTTGTAATATTCTGAAAAATCGTTTTGTCGTGATGGGGAATAACCAAATGCACTATTGCTACTAGTTGAATTTTGCGTTGGTGTTAAGTCTTCTTTTTTCCTTGAAAACGTATATTCAAACGTTATGTTTTTATTTAAATTCGTCTGTCGCTCTTTCTTTGTTAATAATAAATTTGCTGCGCAAGTGCCTCTGGCTTGACGCTCACTTGCGGGTACACGCCATAACATTTTACTGCTACGATGCAATTGTGAATCCTCAAGGTCTAAAAGTCTATCCCATTTCCTATAGTATTCCAAATGACTTTCCGATAAATGACCGATCGCTTCATTAAATGCAGGCCCCATTTTAGCAGTCTCTTCCGTTCCATTTTCCCAACCTTTATGGTATAACGAGCAAACATCACGCACATAACACATATCACATGTACCCTTGCGGCCTATTACACCTGGTAACGGTCTACATGCAGGTGCTGTATGTCTTTTTTCCCCATCGCTTTGACTATTGCTACTCAATGGTGATGCTAATTTTACTTCCCCTCGTATATTCTCAGCCATAGTCCTTGCTAAATTATTTCGTAATCCAAACAATGCTTGGAGCTCTAAACGTTTTTCGCGTACGTATAATACCTTTTCTTTATCTTGACTCCCATCCCGAAGTCCTAAATATATCAATATTGCACCATTCAACGTTGTAGTATTACTATGTGCATTAGTGGCAGATAATGATGGTTTTAACACTTCCGTCCCAACCGGTGGCGGGCCAATTACATTTGTATCCCCACCATAACGATCCATAAATGCTCTTGCATATAACAATGCTTGTGCTTGGTGAGATTGATGTGGATTACCAGTTTTCAATTCTAATGGAGACACATATCTTCCCGATTTTTTATCTTGTTGCATATCACGCTGTAAATTTTGATTCATATTGTGATGTTGATACTCAATCTTGACAACTGCTGATGCATCTGGTCGAGCACGTAAACCCCACATAGGGGATAAAATATCTTCCTCCGTTGCAAGGATATTATCAATTGCAAATCGCAACGTAGAGCCAGTAGTATCCATGATTTCAATACCATTTCCAGCTCTATTAGAAGAACCATTCATAGCTGGATGGTGATTGTTCAGATTTGATTGTCGCATTATTATCGATGCCCATTGTTTCAGTTTAGGTATAAATTTATTCATCTCTGCTAAAGCTTCATCATCCCGCAATCCAGAAGCATAGCATTCTTGCGCTCGTTTGTATATAATATCTGAAGACGCATTTCTTAAATAATCGGTGCTTAAGTTCCCATCTAATAAGGCATGCTCAAATAAATCGTGCTTTAAATTTCCTAATGTACAGATCTTCGCACTAGCACTGTCTCGTATTTTAGAGGAAATTATAGCTTGTCTTAAACATTTCGATGCCGTCCCTACTACACTTGGTGATATCAAGACGTCAGGTCTTAAAATAATCCAATGGCTATTATTATCCACAACAATTTCATTTCTCTCCATTGCTTCTTTTAAATTTTTCACAACTGAATTATTATTGCCGCCATTGCTATTTTTGCTATTTTGCATAATCCACGGATCCCATACGATATTGATGGAATCGCGTTCTTCTACTTCAGTACTCATCCAAATTCCACGCAAACGAACAATAAGTGGCATTGCAAATGGATCTTCCGTAACAATTGTATTACTTGGTAAAAAACTTTTATCTGGCTTTACAACAAACTTCTTTTCTGTGCCAGTATTTGTTACACGGCTCGTGACTTTAAAACGAGTATACAATTGTTTTGCATTACTCATTGAGTATAATGGCAATGGCCGGAAGGTTGAATCTTGTGCAACACTAACATGAGTTTGAGTCGGTGCTAAAATCGTTGAGTTTTTTTGGAATTTATTGTTTTTTTGCTGTTTTAAAATTGATACTTGTTGAGGTATTGCACTTGCTTTTTTCTTTTGTTGTTTCAACATCGTTAATTCCAAAGCACGTAAAGCCCATTCATCGTCGTCATCGATGATACTATTATTAGTATTGTTGTTGTTATTATTATTTATTGCTGTAGCTGCAGAAGCATTAGCAATAGTACCTGTAGTTATAGTAGCTGTGGTTGTTGTTTTCATAGCATCTATCATTTCCATTTTTTTTCTTACAATACGAGTCTTATCATGTTTTTGAATTTTTGTAGCAGCATTTTGTGACAAGGATAAAATTGGTTTCTTCTTACCATCATTATTCTTCACGTTTCGAACGATAGGACGTACTGGTGAAGGTACGGTAGAGTTTAACTCAAGAAACTCGATTTTATTAACATTATCTTTATCTTTCTTATTTTTCTCATCAATATCATCATTAGAAGGTTGTGAATTTACTAATATGGTATCCTCTTCGTTTTTAATTTCAACAATATCATCATCTTGCTGCTGCTGTTGTTGTTCTTGCTGTTTTTGTTGTTGTTGTTGTTGTTGTTGCCCATCTTCGCCACCATCATTGCTCGTCGTCATACCATCTTCCTCGTCGTCACTGTCACTAAACAAATCGTCTAAATCAACTCTAGATGATAAACGCGATATAGATGTACGAACGCCGATGCCTTTATTATTAGATTTATATTTTCCAAAAGTTTCTTTACGCTTCCGTTTAATACGTTTTGCTTGGTTTACACGTTGTATTGCTTTCATATTTTCCTCTAAACGACTCCTTGGTTTTAAAAATTTGTTGTCTTTACTATTATTGTCAAAATGATCTCCACCATTATTATTTCTGCCTTGGCGTATTAAAATATTTCCAGGCATATTATTAATTAATGACGCTCCATCTGGTCTTGGTGAGGTGGATAACTCTACATCATGCCTACGGCGTTTTTTATTTCTTTCTACACTATGTGAGTGATCATTGCTTCGTAAAGACTTTAATACGTCATCAATCATATTGACTTCATTTTGTACATCAACGGTAGTCCCACTATTACCTAATAAACCATTTCCATTACGATTATTACCAAAAATTGAGTTTGATTCACGCAAAATACCATTGCTATTGCGCCTGCCAGGAGATGTTTTCCACATAACGCGAAATCCTTCTTCCTGTGTCATAGAAATAACGTTTGAACTGTTGTTATTATTATCATGTTTATTTTTATTTATTATATCTAAATCATCTTCATCATCACTATTATTATTAATACTTTTCTTTGTGAAAAATGAATCTATTGAAGCATTTCTAGTACTTTTCATAGTATTTTTATCATTCTTTTTAGATGTAATACCACCCGATTTTATATGACGGGAGGAAGAGGAAGAGGAGTTGGAAGAAGAAGATGTAGAGGTTCTGCTGCTGGAGGAAGAAGTTCTTTTATTATTATTATCCTGACGATGTTGATTATCATTTTTATTATTTCTATTTAATGTTTTCATCCGCGCCGACGACGATGACGCAGAGGTAATCGGTTTCTTTCGATATTTCCCCGTCAACGACGTTGTATTTGAATGTTTTCCCATGGTTATCGATGATTAGTTTCTGTTGTTGTTGTTGTTATGGTTTGTATATGTATCTCTCTTTGCTATGGAGGGAGAGAAGAGATTTATTTGTTGATATATGTATATAATATATATGATATATATTATTGCTGTTAGGTGCTATTTACATGCTATTCGGAAAGCATTTTCAAATATTTTAAAATTTTTTGCCATTTTGTGTGGATTTCCCACCTACATTGATCTGACTCATCCATAGTATACAACAGAAACTAATCATCGATAACCATGGGAAAACATTCAAATACAACGTCGTTGA
>MDTB01211906.1_pt1 | contig 10186 bp, 12 predicted proteins | sample 811161 | NCBI WGS metagenome assembly MDTB01 (sample SAMN05326650, study PRJNA326480) | marine metagenome | isolation source: seawater | place: Mediterranean Sea | collected 2009
AACCTAATAAATTATGTTCTATTTTTTGAAAATATTCAGCATAAATGTTTAATCGATATTTAAAAATTAGATATTCAATACCAATATTACCTGTAATTCTATTAGACTCTGGGATTACAATTTTTGCATTTTTTTCATTGGAAGCATTTAAAAAACATTCGTCAAAAGTTTTACATGGAATGATTTCTGCTCTAGAGTCAATAGCAAGAGAGGCTAAGTGAGAATATGCTCCGTATGTACCTTGAAAGTATATTTTACTCATAATTATTTATATTTCATAATTTTTTTTATAGCTAGATAATCTTCCTCAGTGTCTACACCTATTGGTGATTTGGTTGCAAGAGCTACATTTATACCTATTCCATTATCTAATGCTCGCAATTGCTCTAGTTTATTTTCAATCTCATTTTTAGACTGCTCATAAGAGATAAATCTTCTTAAAGTTTCTACTTCATAACAATAAATACCAATATGATGATATAGATTTTCTTTTTCTTGACTCATATTGCTTCTCATAAAATTTTCTGCTAGAGGAAAAGAATTTTGATCAAAAGGTTCTTTAATTTTTACTTTAACAACATTTTTATTTGTATATATTTCATCATTCTCAATTTGAGCTGCCAAAGTTCCAATTTTTGATTTATTTGTTTTCATCCTTAAATCTAAATTTTTTATGTCCTCAACATTAATATCTGGCTCATCCCCTTGAACATTCATTATCAAATCGATATCCTTTTTATTTAGTAAGTTTAGTGCCTCAAAAATTCTATCTGTCCCTGTTTTATGATTTTTAGAGGTTAAAATTGCATTTCCACCATTCTCTTTCACATCATTTACTATCTCTTGGTCTTCTGCTGCTACTATCACTTCACCTATTTCAGCACTTTCTGCTTTTTTAAAAACATGAGAAATAATTGATTTGTCGTTAATTTTCAGTAATGGCTTACCTGGCAATCTAGTTGCAGACATTCTAGACGGTATAATTACTAATGTTTTCATGGCTTATTTATATTTATTTAGATTATAAAGAGGGGCAAAATTGTACAGTAAAATATAAGTAATTTTAAAATTTTAATGTTATAGGTTCAATATAATTTTTATCATAAATGGACTCATTTGAAATAAATAAAATAGTTGCTGCAGTACTTTTAGTTGCACTTATTCTAATTGGAATTAGCAAACTTTCTAACGTGATATTCTATGTTGAGAAGCCTGAAAAACCAGGGTACGTTGTGGAAGTTGAACAAGCATCGTCTTCAACAACTATAGCTGAAACAACTGAAGAAATCAAAGTTGACATAGTAGCTTTAATGGCGCTGGGAGATGTTGTTTCAGGAGAAAAAATTTTTAAAAAATGTGCAGCTTGCCATTCAATAAATAAAGGTGGTGCACATAAAATTGGGCCTGCTCTTTATAATGTTGTTGGTAGAAAAATAGGAGGAGAAGCAGAGTACAAATATTCAAAAGCCTTAGCTAAGTATGATAAAGAATGGAATTTTGAGGAGTTAAATGGATTCTTAATCAAACCAAGTAAATGGATTAAAGGAACCAAAATGGCCTATGCAGGTTTAAGAAAAGAAGCTGATCGAGCCTCAGTTATAAAATATCTAAATCAAAGTTCAGATAATCCTCTTCCATTACCTTAACTTACCAAAACAATACAAAAGAATACTTTTTTGAACATGAACTCTATTTAGGGCTTGGATCCAAACTTTTGAGTTTTTACTTCTAAAAACAGCATCTTCAACCTCTAAACCTCTTGGTAAGCAGTGCAAAAAAGTACAATTTTTATTTGCATAACTCATAAGAATTTTATTGATTTTAAATTTCTCAAAATCTTTTAATTTATCTTTTTTATTTACTTTATCATTTAGAGATATAACCTTATCAGAAAATATCACATCTGCGTTAATTGCTGCTTTTTTTGGATCATTAAAAATATAAATTTTTTTACCTTGTGTCTCTACCCAATCTTTAATAAATTTTTTAGGTTCATATTTTTTTGGACAGCCGATATTTAGCTTGAATGAAAATTTTACAGATGCTGCAATCAAACTATTTAATACATTATTTGAGTCACCTATCCAGGCAATGTTTAATTTTGAAATAGGTTTCTTTTTAATTTCTTCGACAGTAAATACATCTGATAAAACTTGTGTGGGATGTGATGAAGGTGACAGACCGTTAATAATTGGGATTGATAAATATTTTTTAAAATTATCAGTTTTTTCATCACTATCTGTTCTAAGCATAAACCCATCACCATAAGTTGATAAAATTCTAGCTGTATCTTCCAGGGACTCTCCACCTTCTCCCAAATGTAATTCGTTTGATTTGAGGGTAATTGTTCCACCACCCAATTGTTTAATTGCTAAATGAAAGCTTAATCTTGTTCTTAAGCTAGATTTTTCAAACATTTGAATTAATAATTTACCTTTTAGAGGGCTACCTTTATCAAGCTGTAGCGTGCTTAATTTAGATCTTTTTTGTTTTCTTTTTTTTGCATCAATTAATATTTTTCTAAGATCATTGGCTGGAATATCTTTAAGGTTAATAAAATGTTTCATTTATTTAATAATTGGAACAAACTTTTTTTATTATTTTTAAGGCTAAATCGAGCTCTGATTTTTTTACGTTTAAAGGTGGTAAAATTCTGACAACATTCTCTGCCGCTTTTATTGTAAGGAGCTTATTATCCATTAATTTTTTAATAAAATTAGTTTGATCTCTATGAAGTTGCATTCCAATTAAAAAACCTCTTCCTCTTACTTCTTTAATTATATGTGGGTAAGTCTTTTTTAAGATATTTAATTGATTTAAAAAATATTTAGAATTTTTTTTTACATTATTTAAAAAACTTTTCTTAGAGATTAAATCAAATACAGCATTACCAATTTGCATTGCTAATGGATTGCCTCCAAAAGTTGATCCATGTGAGCCGGCTATCATTCCTGATGCAACTTTTTTATTCATCAAAACTGCACCTATAGGAAAACCTCCACCAATACCTTTTGCAATTGGAACAATATCTGGCTTAACTTTTGATTTTTCAAAAGCGAAAAAATCTCCAGATCTACCAATACCACACTGAACTTCATCTAAAATTAGTAAAACATTTTTTTTATCACATAGTTTTCTGAGACCTTTTAGACACCAGTCTGGTATAACTTTGATCCCACCTTCACCCATAATTGTTTCAACCATTATTGCTGCTGTATTTTTGGTAATTAATTTTTTTAAAGACACATGATCTCCAAATTCAAAATGATCAAAACCATTGACTTTGGGACCGAAACCTTCAATCATTTTTTTGGATCCACTAGCATAAATTGCAGCTATTGTTCTTCCATGAAAAGAATTTTTAATACATAAAACTCTATTTTTATTTGGTTTTCCGACAGAGTAAAAATATCGTCTAGCAGCTTTAATAGCCGCCTCCGTAGCTTCTGCGCCACTATTTTGAAACATAACATAATCTGCAAATGTTTTTTGCACTATCTTTTTTGCTAATTTTTCACCTTCGGGAATAATAAATGCATTTGATACATGCCAAACTTTTTTTGATTGATTGCTTAGGGCCTTTATAAGTTTTGGGTGGGCATGACCTAATGAGTTTACAGCAATACCTTGAACAAAATCTAAATATTTTTTACCTTGAACTGAAAATAAAAAACTTCCTCTTCCCTTGCTAAAAGCAATTTTTTTTCGATTATAATTTTTTGTAAGAAAACTCATTATAAAATTTAGTATTACTAAATTGACTAAAATTAAATCAAATAGATTCAATTTTCGATTGAAAAATCATATTAAAATAATTATGAAAACTGTTAATAACTCTTAAAAATTGTTGTTATTTGTAATTTTATAACACTATATTGTATTTATAAATAAAACTACTACAATATATAGATAGTTATGGGTTGGACTGAAGAAAAAGTTTTAAAATTAAAAGAATTGTGGGGTAAGGGGAATACCGCAAGTCAAATCGCTGAAATTATCGGTGGAATTAGCAGAAATGCAGTGATCGGCAAAGCTCATCGACTTAATTTATCAGCAAAAATAAAAACTAGAGCTGCCACATCAAGTAAAAATTTTGATAACAATGTAGAAACAAACATTAGTCGATCGAAAAAAAGTAGAAAAAGTAAATTCAAATCCCTAATAATCGAAAAAGATTTTGAGCCAGAAAATCCTAAACAACTAGAAGAGTTAGATGAGATGTCCTGTAAATGGCCTATTGGACATCCAGATGAAAAAAATTTTTATTTTTGTGGAAGGTCATCTTTAAAAGATTTTTCGTATTGCAAATTGCATTTACTTTACGCTTATCAACCTAAAGGTAAAAAAGAGGAAGTTACTGACAAAGATGAGGTTCCTGAATTTATTGAGAAAAAAATTCAATCTGGTTAATTAAATGATCAGGTATTTTCCTAATTTAAATACTTTTCAGTTGAAAATTGTCCACCTTCTCTCCACATAAAAGCATATTTCTTCACTTCCTCATTAAAATATTTTTTACTTGGAATTCCTAAGTCGAAATTACTTTTATATTTTCCAGATAAAATATTATCATATTTAAGTAATCTCAATTGATCTTCAGTTAAAATAGGGTTTGGCAATAATCCAAATATTTTTGCAGTTAATGATGCAAGTGGTAAGGGCATTGGCAATAATATTCTTTTTTTATCAATCAAACCTAAAAGTCTCTGAATTATTTCTTTAAAACTCATCACTTCTGGTCCAACGCATTCTATTATTTTAGAATTGATATTTTTTGTAATTACATCATAAATTATATCAGTTAAATCTGAACAATGAATAGGGGTGAATTTTGTATTTCCAGAGTAATATAATGGGAAAACAGGAAGCCTATTTAATAATGTCATAAAATTAGTTGTAAAGTTATCATCAACTGAATATACAATTGAGGGTCTTAGAATAGTTGAAATTGGAAAATTACTTATAATATTTTTATCTCCTTCTAATTTGCTTTTTGCATAATTGCTATCTACTGCATTTTGAACCCCAAGGGCTGATAAATGAATAAAATTTGTTAATTTATATTCTTTTGCTAATTTTGATAACAGGGATGGAAAAACAGTATGAATATTATTAAAAGTATTTCCCTTTGTTTTTTCAAATAAAATTCCTATTAAATTAATACAAACGTCTGATTTTGAAAATAATTCTCTTATTTTTTTTTCATCATAAATATTAGCTTCAACAATATCAATATAACCAGCATTTCCTTGGGTTTTAATGATATAGCTTTTTTGATGTATATTCCTTGTTACAACTGTAGCCCTTATATTATTTTTAGTTAGCTTTCTTATGAGATGCCTCCCAATTTGGCCGCTGCCGCCAAAAATTAGACAATTTTTAGGTTTCATATATATATATATTTAATAATGAATATTGATATTAAACTTCACAAAAATGACATACCAGATGATATAAAATTAGGCAATGTAATTGCAGTCGATGGTGAATTTATGGGATTAAATGTAAGAAGAGATCCACTTTGTCTCATACAAATATCTACTGGTAATTTTGATGCTCACATAGTTCAACTAGATAGATCAAACTATAATGCTCCCAATCTCATAAAGATATTATCAGACAATTCTATTACCAAAATTTTTCATTATGGAAGAGCCGATATGGCTCACATCAAATTTTATTTAAATACTGATACTAATAATATCTTAGATACTAAACTTGCCTCAAAATTAGCAAGATCTTACTCAGATAATCACTCTTTGAAAACACTTATTAAAGAATTTGCAAATGTTGAGGTCAGTAAACAATTTCAAAGTTCTGATTTTGGTGGAGAATTAACATCAGCTCAACTAAAGTATTGTGCTAACGATGTAATCTTTTTACATAAAATTCATTCAGAATTAATTAAAATCCTTGAAAGAGAAAAAAGATTAAAATTGTATAAAGATTGTCTAAATTTTCTTAAAACAAGAGTAGATCTTGATCTTGCATTATTTAAGGATGATATCTGGTCACATTAAATGAAAAATAATATTGAAATTGGACATAGCGTAATAGACCTTCAGGTAAAGGCTCTTAGGAAATTAAAAAATACAATCGATAAATCTTTCAATGAAGCTGTCAAAGCAATCATCAAATGTAAGTCTAAGATAATTGTTTGTGGTGTAGGAAAGAGTGGAAAAATAGCATCAAAAATTTCATCAACTTTATCATCTGTGGGAAACCCATCATTTGCTATTTCAGCTAATGATTGCTCTCATGGTGATTTAGGAAGAATTACAAATCAAGATATTTTGATATTGATTAGTTACTCAGGAAATACAGAAGAGTTAAAAGATTTAATTAAATATGCAAAAGTGAATAAGATCAAATTAATTGCTATTGTCTCAAATAAAGAGTCATATCTATACAAATCAGCTAACATAAAATTATTAGTACCTTCTGTAAAAGAATCGGGATTTGGAATTGTGCCAACATCAAGTACAACTGCACAATTGTGCTTGGGGGATGCTTTATCAATAGCTGCAATGAGACAAAAAAAATTTGATAAATTAGATTTTAAAAAATTTCACCCTGGTGGAACTTTAGGAAATAAATTAAAAACTGCTACAGATGTAATGTTAACAAAAAACAAAATACCCTTTGTAAATGAAAATGAAATAATGAAAAATGCATTAAAAATTTTGAATTTAAAGAAACTTGGTTTTTTAGTTATTATAAATAATGAAGGTTTAAACACAGGTGTATTCACAGATGGTGATTTAAAGAGATTGTTGCAAAAAAAAAAGATCATTGCTAACCTTAAAATCAAGCAATTTATGACAAAAAAACCCTATGTTGTTGAAAAAGATACCTTAGCAACAGATGTTTTGGAACTAATGAACAAAAAAAAAATTACCAATGTGAGTGTATATAGTAAAAAAAATAAGAAAAAAACTATCGGAGTAATTCACATCCATAATCTCATTAAATTGATTAAATAATTGTTAATGAAAAAGATCATACAAATATTTCTTATTTGTTTTGTAGTATTATCTTCAATTATCTTTAGTAAAAAATACTTTTCAAAAAGTAACAAACCCATAGCAGTTACTGTTATGAAAGATGAAAAATTAGAGCAACCAAGTGAAAATAATATAATTAAAAACTTAAAATATGAAATCAATCTAAATCAAAAAAAAAATTATATTATTACGTCAGAATTAAGTGAAATAATAAATTTTGATAATTCTGAGTTAGTCAAAATGAAAACAGTAAATGCTCAAATTATAGATGAAAAAAAAATACCAATATTGATCACATCTGATGATGCTGAATATAATAATACCAACTATAATACTAAATTCAGAAATAATGTTTTGATTCAATACATGAATAATGAAATATATTCAGACAATTTAGATTTAGATATTAATAATAATTTTATTATAATTTTTGGAAATGTTAGATACATCGGTGAAAATGGAACAGTTAAATCTGATATAATTAAAGTAAATTTAATTACAAAAGAAATTGATATATATATGGAAAGCAAACTCAAAAATGTTGAAGTAAATAAATATTAACAATGTCAAATATAAAAAGATTTAGGATAAAATCATTTAAGAAAAGAAATGCTATTTTAAAGTTAGATAAACTTTCTTTTAAATTTGAAAGAAAAATAATTTTAGACAATTTGAGTCTCGAACTTGGATATGGACAAATCTTAGGGCTACTTGGACCCAATGGGGCCGGAAAGTCCACAATATTTAACTTAATTATTGGCTTACTATCTCCAAACTATGGCTCTGTTTTTATTGGTTCTGAAAATATTAATAAATATCCAATCTACCAAAGAGCAATTAAATTTAAAATTGGATTTGTTCCTCAAAATGGGGGTTGTTTTCATGATTTAACTGTTTATGAAAATCTTAAGGCAATTGCTGAGATTGTAATTGAAAATTTGAGTTATAGAGATGAAAAGATTAATTCTTTAATTTCTAAATTTGAACTAGATTCAATAAGGGATATTAAAGCTGATTTTTTATCAGGTGGCCAAAAAAAAAAAACTTGTTATAGCTCTGGCGCTACTCTCTGATCCAAAAATCCTTTTGTTAGATGAACCATTTGCAGCTCTTGATGTTATGACTATAAAAATTTTACAAGAAATAATCGTAGATTTGCAAACTATGAATAATATATCAATTATTTTATGTGACCATCAAGCAAGAGATCTATTAGCGTGTGTTGATACGGCCGCAATAATAAATAATGGAAAAGTAATAGCTGAAGGAACGCCTGCGGACTTATTGCAGAATATAGAAGCAAGAAGAGCTTATTTTGGTGACTCATTTAAAATAAGTTAAATAGTTTTTTATGAATAACATATTTTGTTTAAATCAATCGATAAAACCTTTCAAAAAAAAATTAATAATTGAAGGAGATAAAAGTTTATCAATACGTTGGGTATTATTGGCCTCTCAAGCTAATGGAAAATCTACTGCTAAAAATATTTTAAAATCAGAAGATGTTTTAAATACTTTAAAATGTGTTAAAAAACTTGGAACAAAAGTTAGACTAATTGGAAATACATGTTCTATAAGTGGCAAGGGCATAAATGGATATAAGTATAAAAAAAATTTAATCTTAAATGCCGGAAATTCTGGAACCTTAGGTAGATTAATCAGTGGCTTACTTGTACATTCAAAAGATAATATTAAAATAATTGGTGATAAAAGTTTATCAAAAAGAGATTTTTCAAGAGTAATAAATCCATTAAAAAAAATTGGTGCAAAATTTAAATCTAACAAAGGTAAGTTGCCAATAATTATAAAAGGAACAAAAAATCCAAAACCTATTAGTTATATTGAAAACAAAGGTTCAGCTCAGTGTAAATCAGCTGTTATGTTTGCGGCCCTTAATACTAGAGGGACAACAGTTATAAAAGCAAAAAAATCAAGAAATCATACTGAGCTTTTGTACAAATATTTAAAAATACCAATCAACATAAAAATAAAAAAAAATTATGACTTGATTAAAATAGAGGGAAAAAAAAGTTTTAATGCTTTTAATTATAAGATACCCTCGGATATCAGCTCGTGTGCATTCTTTATAGTGCTTACTGTTTTATCAAAAAAATCAAAATTAACTTTGAAGAATGTGAATATTAACCCATCAAGGATTGGTATTTTAAAAATATTAAAAAAGATGAATATAAAAATTCTTTTAAAAAATATTAAAAAATATAAAGGTGAAAAAATCGCAGATATATATGTTGAAAGTACAAAAGTTTTTAAACCTATAGATTGTCCTCAAAGTTTAAATAGTAGCGCAATTGATGAGTTTTTGATTATTTTTCTAGTTGCTGCTAGAGCAAATGGGATATCAAAATTTAAAAATCTGTCCGAACTCAATCAAAAAGAAAGCCCAAGGCTTAAATGGGGGTCAAAAATTTTAAATTTAATAGGTATAAAAACTGAAGTTACAAAAGATTCAATCAAAATTTATGGTAACCCAAATATAAATATTAATAAAAAAATTGTAATTAAAAATTACTTAAAAGATCATCGAGTTTTTATGACAAGTGTCATAGCAGCACTAACTTTTGGTGGTAATTGGACTATTCATGACAAGGACTCAATTAAAACCTCATTTCCATCTTTTTTGAAAATAATAAATAGTTTAAAGGTTTAGTATTGAATTATATTCATTTTATTAAGTAAATTTATCTAAATCAGAGAAAAACGATGCAAATACTAACAAGAACTTGTGTTCTGACTTTAGTATTAGCTATTGATTTAAATGATAATTTTATCTAAAAGATCGTGTTTTTAAAAAAATTGACTAGAAATTAACAAATTAATGGAAATATATAAAGATCTATCAAATCAAGCGTCTCAAGAGTTTGAAAAATTACTAAATAGTCAATTATCAAGAGTAAATATCGAAGAAGGAAAAATAATTGACGGAAGAATAAATAAAATTACTGAAAAATTCGTTTTTCTTTTCGTTGAAGGATTAAAAAGTGAACCTGTGCTTGATATAAATGAGCTTAAAAGCATGGGACTCACAGATAAAATAAAGGTAGGTGAAGTAATATCAGTTTTATTGGAAAAAATTGAGGATAAAAATGGAGAAGTTTTAGTTTCAGCAAGTAAAGCACAAAAAATTAAAGGTTGGGATAAATTAGTTGAAGCTTATGAAAAAA
>MDTB01214128.1_pt1 | contig 10186 bp, 10 predicted proteins | sample 811161 | NCBI WGS metagenome assembly MDTB01 (sample SAMN05326650, study PRJNA326480) | marine metagenome | isolation source: seawater | place: Mediterranean Sea | collected 2009
GTTGGTATTATGTTAGAAGGTAAATTCATAAGTTCCTTTCAAAAATAACTATATCGATGTGTATATTATAACTTGATACACTCTATGTCAACTCTTTGACAGCTGAATGTTATTTAATTTAATAATTTTAATTATTTCGTCTCTTTTTTTCTGATACTTGATTTCTTCTCTAATATTTTGATCAGAGTAATTAGTATTTTTTTGTAATTCTTTAAATTTCTTTAGTTCTTCTTCAATAATCTTATCATCAATTTCTACTTCATAATGCATAGTAATTTCATCGACTATTATGGCTCTCTTTAGTCTTAAGTCAGCAGATAAAGCAAGTTCTTTTTCAAATTCCTCTTCACTCTTATTAATTCCTTCCAAGTAAGTTTCAAACTCAATTTTTTGATTTTCTATCATTTGCTTCTGTTGTTTAACTAAATTTTCTGTTTCTTGCTCTAACATTATTTCAGGGATAGTAAATTTAGATTTATTTATAGAATTTTCAATAAAGCTGTCCCACAAATCTTGATCATATTTATTTTTTGAATTTAATTCTAAATTCTTTTTTATTTGCTTTTTTAATTCTTTAATATTTTCAATAGAAGGATCCATTAGCTTAGCTAAATTATCATCAATATCTGGAAGGTTCTTTTCCTTGACAGAGACAATTTTGACATCAAACTTGGCAACATTATTTTGAAATTTTTCATTAAAAAAATCTGCAGGTAAGTCCAGTTTAAATTTTTTACTGTCATCTTCTGTTAGTCCACATAACTTTTTCATTAATCCCGGCATTTTTAAATTATCTTCATATTCATTCTCAAGTATTATTTCAATTGATTTGTGATCCATGATTATTTCGCCATCTGATTCACATTTAAAATCAAGAGACAATAAATCACTCATTTTAGATTTTCTTTTAACAGGCACCCATGAAGCATGTTGATTTCTAGATTGATCAATAACATTATTTACTTCTTTTGCACCCACTTTTTCTTCTAGGATATCTAGTTTTATATCATCAATTTTTCCAAGAGCAGCATTTGGCTTAAGAGCTACCTTAGCTTCAAGCTTTAATTTTGGCACCAAATCTAAAACTGAAATTTTTGGAGTTGCAAATACATCAAGCTCTTCTTCTTCAATAGCATTATTAACTAGGTCTGGGACGGAGAATTGTAAAGATTCTTCAATAAGCCCTTCCTTACCAACAATTTTTTCAACTATTGATTTTGGTGCCTTGCCTTTCCTGAAACCAGGTATCTTTAACTGGTTGCTTAATTTCTGAGCAGCACGATTTAAATATTTCTCAATTTCACTTTCCTCTACATGCAAAGTAAGAGTTATTTGTTGATTTTCAACTTTGCTTTTATCAATCTTCAATTTTTACCTTCTTCTTCAATGTTTTTTATCTTAAGCTCTTTTTTTTGTTCATCGTCTATATTTGAAGGTGCTCCCCATAATAAATCTGAAGCACTTTGAGTTTTAGGAAAAGAGATAACATCCCTTATAGAATTTTCCTTTAAAAATGTTGCAACCAATCTATCTATACCAAGACCCATCCCGCCATGAGGAGGTGCACCGTATTCAAAAGATTCAAGCAAAGGCCCAAATCTTTCTTGAACCTGATCATCATTATAGCCAATAATAGAAAATACTTTTTCTTGGGTCTTTTTATCATGTATTCTGATACTTCCAGATCCAAGTTCAACCCCATTGCATACCAAGTCAAAAAGATTCCCAATAACTTTTCCTGGGTCATTATCTAAAAATTTACTTGTTTCATTATTGGGGGATGAAAAGACATGATGCATGGCAGTCCATTTGCCAGAATCTAAATCTTTTTCAAATAATGGAAAATCAGTTACAAATAAAAAATTTAATTTTTCACGATCTATCAGTTCAAAATCCTTAGCTAGCTTAATTCTTACCTGACCTAAGCAATCTAAGACAATATTTTTTTTGCCAGCACAAATAAGAATTACGTCATCTAAATCTGAATCAAATACATTAAAGATTTTTTTAACATCTTCTACATTCAAAAATTTACTAATTGGACTTTTAATATCCCTTAAGTCAATTTCACTAAGTTTTTTATCTATGGATATTGGTATGATCCCGGCCCCCCCGTTAGATCTTACAAAGTCATTTAATTTATCATGAAACTTTCTAGTCATCATTTCATTTTTTGGAATTGCCAAACCTCTAATTGTTCCATCATCATTTAGTGCATTATTAAAAACATTAAATTCTGTTCCTGAAAGCTCTTCGTCTAATTTTTTTATAATTAAACCAAATCTTGTATCAGGTTTGTCAGTGCCGTACATATTAATTGCATCTTCATATTTAATCCTATTAAAAGGTGTTTTAATTTTTTTACCTTGGAATTTAGTAGCTAAATGAGCATACAATTCTTCACAATTTGACAATACGTCTTCTTGGTGAACAAAACTCATCTCAAAATCAAGCTGCGTGTGCTCAGGCTGCCTATCTGCTCTTAAATCTTCATCACGAAAACATTTAGCGATTTGGAAATATCTTTCAAATCCAGATGCCATCAACATCTGTTTCATCTGTTGAGGAGATTGAGGTAAAGCATAATATTCACCGGGATGAACTCTACTAGGAACTATGTAATCTCTTGCTCCTTCAGGTGTGCTCTTAATTAAAATGGGCGTTTCAATTTGAATGAAGCTTTTATCATTTAAGAAGTTACAAATTTCTAAAATTACTTCGTGTCTTAATTTTAAATTATTTTGCATTTTATCTGACCGAAGATCTATATATCTATACCTCAACCTAGTGGTTTCATCAATGTTTTTATTATTTACTTCAAAAGGAGGTGTTTTTGATGGGTTCAGTATTATTAATTCTTTTGCATTAACCTCAATAAATCCTGTAGGTATATTGGGATTTTCCGCTCCTTCAATTCTTTTTTTAACAATACCTTTGACTTGTATTACCCATTCATTTCTAATTGATGAAGCTATTTCGTGATTATCACTATTAACACTTTTATCGAAAACAACCTGTACAGTTCCTGTACTATCTCTTAGATCAAGAAATAGCAACGAGCCATGATCTCGCCATGAGTCAACCCATCCAGCTACGTTAATTACTTGGTCGATGTTGTCTAGACTTATTTGTCCGCAACCCCTATCTTTATACAATCTTGCTCCCTATTTTTTTAAATTTTTTGCTAATTTCCAAAGTATATTAACCGACAAAGAAGCTAATATTAATTTAATAAAATCCCCTATAAGAAAAGGATAGACAGCTTGAGAAAATAAATTTCCTTTTTCAGGCCAACCAAAATCATAAATAGAAAGCCATATTATAGCCACTATATAAATTGATATATTTCCTGCTATCATAGCCCAAATTGATAAACCTTTTTTCAAGCCATTATTTGATAAAACTGAAATAATCGTTGAAGCAAAAATAAAACCTATTAAATATCCACCTGTCACACCAAAAAAATATTCAACTCCCCCATTATTTCCTTGAAATACAGGTACTCCAATTATTCCAATAAGCATATATGAAAGGACAGAAATTATAGTTAACCTGGGACCGTAAATACCTCCAAGAATTAATATGCCAAAAGTCTGCATTGTTATAGGGACAGGATTATCAGGCAAAAAAAATCGAATTTGAGAAAATAAATATTGAAATACAATAAAGAAAGCTACAAGGAATGTTGTATTAAAAATTGTGTTTGATTTAATAAACTTGTCAATTAATGCATCTTCACTGTTAAATATATTTCTTAGTGAAAAAGATTTTAATTTAGATTTTGAATATTTTTTGTAAGTTACCATTTATAATCCTCTCTTTAAAACATCTAAACTAATAAATGTTTCAGTTTTATTAACTCCTTCAAGATTTCCTAAAAAATATGTTAAAAAATTTGTAAGTTCTTTACTGTCAGGAACAGTTACCCATGTAAAAATATCAAATCCGCCTGTAGTTCTGGTTACCCATGTTGTATATTGGTGTTTTGAAATTGAATCACCAACCTGGTCAAGCTTATTTGGATCAACCTGAATACCAATCAATGCCTCTTCATAGTATCCTGTTTTTTTAGGGTCTGGAACTGCATAAACACTCAAAACATTTTCTTCAATCATAATTTTTATTCTTCTTCTAATAGTGCCTTCACTTACACCTAAGTTTCTAGCAATTTCAGCATTTGAAATTCTTCCATCAGACTTTAAAATCTCAATAATATTTTTGTTTATTTTATCCATAAATGAATTTAAATAATATCATAAATTGCGATTTTCGTTTGTTAATTTTTCTGAAAAATTAATTAAAAATACCTCCAATTATTTAAATAATTGTGTAAAATGTATTTATAACTAAGCAAAGTGGGATAAATGACAACAGAAAATTTAATATCTTTTACCGAAGCAGCAGCTTCAAAGATTAACGAAGTACTTGGTGAACAAGGCAATGACGAGTCTTACCTTAGAATTTCTCTAACCATGTCTGAAAGTGGTGGGGCGGGCTATGAATTTGGATTAGAAAATGAAGCTAATTCATCAGATACAGTTATTAACTCAAATGGAGTCAAGGCCATAGTAGATTCCGGAAGTGTCCCACTTATATCAGGATCCAACATAGATTATGTAGAAGGAATGCAACGATCTGGATTTGTTATATCTAACCCTAATATTCCTACTGGTGGTGGTGGTTGCGGATCTGGCGGTGCTTGTGCATGTGGCTCCGGCGGAGGCTGCTAGTTTAGAAATGGCATTTATTATTACAGGTTCATGTATAGGCACGACTGACGGAGCTTGCGTAGACGTATGCCCTGTTGATTGTATATATTCAAAAAAGGGAGACAATCATTTATTTATTAATCAGGATGAATGTATTGATTGTGCGGCATGTGAACCGGTTTGCCCAGTTGATGCTATATTTCCTGATGACGAAGTGCCTGAATCTGAAACTGAATATGTTAAAGAGGCAGCAGATTATGACTATGATTCTTCTGAACCAGGGCTTAATCTTTAATGAAACTCATAAGGACAGCGTCAGTTCCAAAATAATAATTTTTTCTAATTGCATCTATTTTAAATCCAGATTTTAAATATAATTTTTTTGCACTATTGTTTTCAGAAACTTCGAGGGTAATTTTATATCCAGAAAAATTTTTTAGGACGTCTTTTAGAAACCTGTATCCGTAACCTTTATTTTGATATTTATCTTTTATTGCTATGGAATAAATATCAATTAAATTCTTATCTAAATACCTAATTACAAGGAAACCAAAAATTTTATCCTTAGACTTAATAACTTTTACAATATAATTTTTATTATTGATAAGGTATTTAAACTTTGGCCTTAAACTTTCAAATTGAAATTGTTCTTTTGAAATTTTTTCTAAAATACCCAAATCTTTTAATTGAGCTGTTCTAATTTTCATTAAATTTAACCATTAAGTTGTTGTTTTATTGCTTTAAAATTAAATAGAATATTTTTTAATTACTAATTTAACTTATTCAAAGTGAATATAAAATTTAAATCCCCATTACATTTAAATAGCCATATTGGAGAACTAGCTGTTCTAACAAGAATATTTAAGATGTGTTTTAAATATAAAAGGTTAATATCACTTGGATTTATAGGGGTAGCAGGTTTAGTGGGATCCCAATTATGGTTACCATATTTATTAGGAACTTCTGTCGATAGGGCTTACGAAAAATTAAGTACAAATTCTAATGATTTTAACATTTTGTGGATCCTTGCTTCTTTTATAATTTTAGTTAGCATATCGAGAGGTTTATTTGCGTTTTTACTTCAATACAACGGAGAAAAAATTGCTAATGGAATTTCGGCTGACCTAAGAAACTCATTTCACAAAAAGCTCCAATCCCAAACATATAAATATCATGACAGAATTCATACAGGCAATTTAATGTCCAGGGGAATATTAGACATTGAAGGGGTCAAGATGTTCGTCACAACTGGATTATTAAGAACTTTTGAAATTTTAACTTTAATATTTTTTGGATCCTATTTGTTACTTAGGACTGACCTGCAAATAGGTCTAGTCGCTTTTGGTTTCATAATCCCTGTTTCAATTGTAGCCACTGTAAGCAGACTGAAGCTTAGAAAAATTTGGAATAGGATTCAAAGGGAATTTTCTGTACTAAACACAAATTTACAAGAAAATTTAATAGGAGTTAAGGTTGTGAGGGCTTTTGGAGGAGAAGATTATGAAATAAAAAAATTTAGATCATCTCATAAAGAAGTTACTAATGACACAATGAACAGCGTGAAAGTAGATGCAGCTGGAACAAGTCTTGTTGGGTTCTTTTTTCTACTAATTTGGGCTCTTATTATATGGATTGGAGGGCACAAAATTATTGACGGAGAAATGACTATTGGGGAACTTACACAATGTTTAGTTTACCTTGGGATGCTTCAAAGACCTGTGAGAATTATTGGGCTCATGGTAAATTCTTATGCTAGGGCAATAACATGCGGTTTAAGGTTATTTGAAATTCTTGATTCAAAGCCTAGAATTAGATCAATCAAAAATTCAAATCTAATTGAAAAAATTGAAAAAATTAAATTTGATAATGTTAGTTTTAAATATTATTCGAAATCTAAAAAGAATGATGTTGATAAAATAAATTTAGATTTAAAGCCTGGCAAAATTATTGGGATTATTGGACCTCCAGGATCTGGAAAATCAACAATAGCTAATCTAATTCCAAGGTTTTATGATGCCCTGGAAGGTCAGATATTAATTAATGATATTCCATTAAAAACTTTAGATTTAAATAAATTACGACCTAGGATTGGATTAGTATCACAGCACACCTTTCTTTTTAATAGCACATTAAAAGAAAATATTGCGTATTCAAATCCAAATGTTGATATTGATAAAGTAATTGAAGTAGCAAAGATATCTGATATTCATGAATTTATTGATTCGCTTCCTGAAAAATATGAAACAATGGTTGGGGAGTTCGGAGTTTCATTGTCCGGCGGCCAAAAACAAAGAATTGCTATTGCTAGAAACTTGTTTAAAAATCCAGATATTTTAATTTTTGATGATTCATTTAGTGCGCTTGATACAGGAACAGATAAAAAAATAAGAAAGAAGTTAATTGGTTTCCAAAAAAATAAATCTACTCTAATAATTTCTCAAAGAATAAGCACAATCTCTCATGCAGATGAAATAATTGTTATTGATGATGGCAAAATTGTTGATAGAGGAAACCACAATAATTTACTTAGAAAAGAAGGAATTTATAAAACGATATTTGATCTACAAAACCCTAAATCACAAGCAGGTAATTAAATATGGCAACATCAGTTAAGAAAAATAAGAAAATTGTTAATGCTATAGAAGAAGACTTAGAGCAGTTATCTTCATATGATGGCGAAGTTGCTAAAAGATTTATTGGTTTCATAAAACCATACAAAAAAAAGGCTTTACTTGGGGTAATTTCGGTTGTTACTTTTACTTTAGCAGTTTTAGCAATTCCGCTTTTAGTTAAATTTACAATTGATAATGCTATTTCCGACAACAATGAAAGTCTTCTAAATAATTTATTTATTATTTTAATAGGTTTTGCATTGATGCATTTTATTTCAAATTACATACAACAAAGAGTAATTAGAGAAATTGGGGAGAGCATATTGTTTGATGTAAGGTCAAAAATGTTTACGCATCTTCAAAAATTATCAATGTCAGTGGCTGACAGAAGTAAATATGGGTCAATAATGTCAAGAGTTCTTGGAGATGTTGGCTCGCTTCAAGAATTATTTCAAGCTGGTGTATTTGCAATTGGTGATTTATTAACTCTTATAATTATCACAATAATCATATTTTCTTTAAATTGGTCTATGGCTTTAGGGATACTTATGATAATGCCGGTTTTTCTTGCGCTTAGAATTTTCTGGCTTCCTAAAGCAAGAAAAGCTTTTCTTAAGGCTAGAGCTTCATCTTCTGTAGTTAATGGTGTTCTAAATGAACATGTAAATGGAGTAAGGGTAACTCAAAATATGATTAGAGAAGATATTAATCAAAAAAGATTCGAAGGTGAGGTCAATGCTAACTTTAGAGACACAAATCATGCAGCTAAGTTTGGGGCAGGAATTCACCCTCCTGTTGAATTGCTTGTAGGGGCGACTATGTCTTTGATTGTAGTGATGGGTGGATATTTAGTTTCAGGTGGTTCAGTTGAAATAGGAGTGATGATCGCATTCTTACTTTATGTTCAAAGATTTTTTGACCCTATTAGAGCACTTACAATGCATTACAGTACCCTGCAAAGAGCCATGGCTTCGGGACATAGGATTTTTGAACTACTTGATATCGAAATAGATATTAAAGATGCAAATAATGCTAAGGATATAGATATAAAAAAGGGGAATATAGAATTTAAAAATGTGGATTTCGAATACAATTTCAATGAGCCGGTCCTTAAAAATTTAAATTTCACAATAAAAGAAAATGAAACTGTTGGGTTAGTTGGACCAACCGGATCCGGGAAAACTAGTATTGCTAGCTTAATACACAGATTTTATGAAATAAAAAGTGGAAATATTAATATTGATGAGCAAGATATTCAAAAAGTCACACAGAGCTCATTAAGTAACAATATAAGCATGGTTTTACAAGATCCTATTATTTTCTCAGGCACAGTTGAAGATAATATTAAATATAAAGCTAATGCATCAAGAGAAGAGGTTATAGAGGCCTCAAAAATTGTTGGATCTCATCATTTTATTATGACCTTACCAAAAGGATACGACACTATATTAGAAGAGTCAGGGGCAAATATATCAGTAGGTCAGAGACAATTACTAAGTTTTGCGAGAGCTTTATTGCTAGATTCAAAAATATTTATTCTTGACGAAGCAACCTCATATATTGACAGCTACACAGAAAGGCAAATTCAAAATGCACTTGATAAGGTGTTGTTAAATAGGACTGGCATTATTATTGCACATAGATTATCAACCATTAAAAACGCAGATAAGATAATTGTTTTAAATAAGGGAGAAATTGTTGAAATAGGAAGTCACGAAGAATTACTATCTAATAGAAATTTGTACTGGAAATTATGGAGCAATAATGAATCATCATTTGATGATATAAATTAGAACAATCTTTTCTGGTTATCATTATTTTTTCTTACTTCAATTCCAGTGTATTTTAATCCATCAATAGTAACTTTCCTTCCTGAAGGCGTCCTAATTATAAAACCAATTTTTAATAAATAGGGCTCAACTACATCCATTAGAGTTTGAGATTCTTCATTTAAAGTTGCTGCTAAAGCTTCAATTCCAGCTGGCCCACCATTGTAGTTTTTGGACAAAGTGATCAAGTATTGCCTGTCTAATCTGTCTAGGCCTTTTTGATCTACACCTTCCAATTCCATAGCTTTTGAAGCCAGATTCCCATTAATAATATTACTGTCTGAGTTAACTTGATGATAATCCCTAACTCGCCTTAATAATCTGTTTGCAATTCGTGGAGTTCCTCTCGATCTAATAGCAATTTCTTTTGTAGCTCGATCATCAATATTTACCTTTAAAATATTTGAAGACCTTTTGACTATTGTTGATAAATCTGAAATATCATAAAAATCAAGATGGTAAGTTAATCCGAATCTATCTCTCAATGGAGAAGAAAGCATACCAACTCTTGTTGTTGCTCCTACTAGTGTAAATTTATTTAATGGAAAAGTAAGTGTTTTAGCGAATGTACCTGAGCCAGTTATAAAATCTACCTTAAAATCTTCCATTGCAGAATAAAAATACTCTTCAACTCCTTTGGATATTCTATGAATTTCATCAATAAAAAGAACATCCCCTTCAGATAAATTTGATAATAACCCAACAATATCTGCTGGTTTTTCTAAGCTTGGGCCAGAAGTAACAACCAAATTAGATTGTTTCTCTTTTGCAATTACATGAGCCAATGTTGTTTTTCCTAAACCTGGGGGGCCATGGAATAAAACGTGTTCCATTGGTTCATCTCTTGCTTCAGAAGCTTTAATAGCGGTCTTGAGGCTGTTAACTACATCATTCTGCCCAACATATTCTTTAAGAATTTTTGGCCTTAAATCATTTATGTAGTCTTTTTTTTCAGTGTTTTCAATAACTTTATTGTTGTTTTGATTAGAATTGTTATTGATAATTTCTTCGATTGGCATATTTATTTGGATTTAAA
>MDTB01157436.1_pt1 | contig 10185 bp, 11 predicted proteins | sample 811161 | NCBI WGS metagenome assembly MDTB01 (sample SAMN05326650, study PRJNA326480) | marine metagenome | isolation source: seawater | place: Mediterranean Sea | collected 2009
AACTTGTGGGTATGCTTTTCGCATCTCATGCCATATGCCTGCTCCCAAACCCTCACCCTTTGCTTCAGGTATGACACCGAATTTATCCATATATGGAACTGAAAAATCATTAGAAATAGCAATGGTTGCCCTTTTGCATGAAGTCATAAAAATATCCATATTAGATTTATTCTCAAAAAAATCATTTATTAAAGAGCCGTTAAATGATGACTCAATGATTTGCGTAAATTGATTTTCAATTTCAATATTTGGTAATTTATGTTTATTTACTTTGTAACCGTGCTTTATAAGAGTTCCTGACCCAGAATCAGTAAATAATTCTTTAGGAAGATTAATGGGTTTAGTTATGGAAACAGATGATGTTTTAGGGAGATGGCTTAGCAGCTCTTTAATTTGCTCTAATTTGAGCTTCATGCCTGAATGCAACCACTCCTGAGTCATTAGATCTTCATACTCTAATACCAAATTAATGTTTTCAATTAACTGTTCTGATTTATTAAAAATCCCACCAATATCAGATAAAAATATAACTTTGTATGGATTAATTGTTTTCACTAATTCCACTGTTGCAATATCAGCATTTAGGTTCAATACCTCATTGTCCTTTTGGCCCAATGGAGCAATCACAGGTATAGAGCCCTCTTCAAGAATTTTATTGACTAAATGTTCATTAACACTCTTTACAGTGCCAACAAATCCTAGATCAGGTTTGTTTTGTATACACTCAAAAACATCGGAGGTTAAGCCAACTGCCTTAGCGCCCTTAGACTCAAGCTCATCTACAATCTGCTGATTAGTTTTAGAGAAAACCTGCTGAGCAACATCTCGAGTTGCTCTTGATGTCACTCTTTGCCCATCAATAAAAGAAAAATCTATGCCTTGATCTTCCAATGCTTTCGAAAGCATTGGTCCTGCTCCATGCAATATAACTGGCTTTAAACCCACCTGATCTAAAAAAACCAAGGAGGCAATTAAATTCTCAATGTCATTTTGAATAACTGAACCGCCAACTTTGATTACAGCAAATCTTTGCTCTGTTGAAGAAAATTTTTCTATGTATTTTTTTATTTCTTTTTCTGACCCAATAGCACTTAACAATTTTAAAATTGTTTCTTTAATAACTTGATTTGATGATTCGCTCATTGGACTAAAGTTTTGTATTGCTGTAATGCTGCATCAAGTTGCTCGATCATTACAAATTCATCAGGTTGATGAGCGTTAGATATATCGCCAGGTCCATATACTATTGCTTTAAAGCCAGCTTCACTAAATAATGAAGCCTCGGTCCAGAAATTAACAGGAGGAGAAATCTCCAAACCTAGATCTTTTGCAAAACTTTCAAGAGTTTCTGTGATTCCATTTGCAGGTAGTGATGGCGCACTAAAGCCTCTAGTAAATTTTACATTATCATCAGTGGATTCTATTTCTAACTCAGCTAATAAATTTTCAACTGACTGTCCAGGCAAAGGTCTAAATCCAAACTTAACAGAAGCATAATCAGCAATAATATTAGGTTTAATACCACCCTCAATCAGACCTAAATTAAAAGCCAGTCCTTGCAATGATCCTATTGATTTGCTCTCATAAGATTCTGCTACTTTTAGGGCTTTTTGTGCCCAAACAGTCATTTTATGAATTGCATTATCATTTAGCGCTCTTTTATCTGAGCTATGGCCAGCTTTACCAAAAAATTCTTGGGTTCCTGTAAAAATACCGCGATGGCAAGCTACTGCTTTATTCTGAGTGGGTTCTGAGACAATAACTGCCTCAAAATTAGGTTTGGTTTCAATAAATTTCTTAATGCAAGTACTCTGACCAGCCTCTTCGTCAGTTGAAAGTAATATCGCATAGTCATTTAAATCCTCGCACTCAATAAGAGCTAGCATGCAAGCTGCAGCTCCCTTGATATCACAAGCTCCTAAGCCAATAGCTTTATTTCCTTTTATGGTTAGATTGTGTGGATCGAAATTCCATCCCTCTCCTGGAGGGACTGTATCAAGATGAACATTAAATAAAAATTTTGGAGATCCTTTAGTGAGAAAAATATTATATGATCCAGCTCCAAGATCAACAATTTGAGGTTTTATAAAACTTAATGAGTCTATGTATTCCAGCATACCCGATTGTTGGATGTTCTTTGGCGGGTTCGAGGTATCACAAGCCACCAAAGCCTTTAAATGCTTTAAACACAGCTCGAGCTCTAAAGTCATTTTTTGGTATGTATATTTGACCAAGTCGAAGTACTTTGGCCAATTAATTTTATAAACCCTTTTGACTCAGCTTCCGACCAGGTTGCTGATTGAGCATATGCTCCTTCACTACTTATTAGGATATTTTTTGATTTCACATCAACTGCTTCAACTTTTCCAGCACTTAAAATAACAGTTACCTCGCCTGTAACATTCTTCTGAGAATCCAAAAGAAATGCCTCTAAATTTTCACGCAATGGTTCAAAATAAAAACCTTTGTAAACCAACTCTACCCACTCTTTACCAATTTTAGCTTTAACATTATTTTGTTTGTCAGTTAAAACAGATTCCTCTAAAGCCCTATGCGCGCACATAAGAATTGATATGCCTGGAGCCTCAAACACAAATCTTCCTTTTAAACCTATTATGGTGTCAGATGCAAAAACAGTTCTTCCAATTCCGTATGAACCACCAAGAGAATTTAAATTTCTTAGCAAATCAGGTCCTTGAATTTTTTGATCATTCATTGACATAACTTTACCTTTAGAAAATTTAATTTTTAAAGATTTTGCTTTCTTAGGGTATTGATGAGGTCTTTTGCACAAAACAAAACTTTCTTTAGATGGTTCATTCCATGTATCAATTTCTGATCCTGAGATTGTTGCACCCATAAGATTTTCATTAATGCTATATTTTTTATGCAAGGAAGAAATTTTATAGCCTTTTGCTTTAAGGTAATCTTCCTCATAACCTCTAACATTCTTAGTAATATTTTGAATTTCTCTAATTGGAGTAATAATATTGTATTTTCCATGTGCTCTTATCGATAGATCAAATCTAATTTGATCATTGCCCATGCCAGTACATCCGTGTGCAATGTATTTTGTTTTAAGTTTTCTGCATAATTTAATTGACTCTTTTACAATCAAATAACGATCGGAGCATAAAGCGGGATATTTGTTTTGATACAAAGCACCTGATTGAATTAATGGCGCAAGAATTTCTGACCACAAATTTTTTTCAACATTTACATTTATGTGTTTTTTTGATCCAAGCTCTTGAGCTCTTTTTGTAATTTCCTCTTCTTCTTTTTTAGGAGTCCCGCCAGTATTTACAAATAGAGTATGGACCTCATAATTTTGTTCTAATAAATAAGGAATACAAAAACTAGTATCTAAACCTCCAGAAAATGCTAAAACTATTTTTTTCTTCATGATCATCTACCTATAAAATATTGCTTAAAATGGACTTTTGAACATGTTTGCGGTTAGCTGCTTCATCAACAGCAATACAATAATCTGAATCCATAACGCCATCTGTAGCCTTAACATTTCTTCTTAAAGGTAAACAATGACTAAAAACGGCGCTATTAGTTAGCCCCATCTTATGCTCATCCACCATAAAATTTTTATATTTATTGTTCTGCTTGCTTTGTTCTAATGCATTACCATAATGTTCTAAGGATCCCCAGCTTTTAGCATAAACAATATCTTTGCCTGAATATGCTTCTGCAATATCAAAGCTTATATTGAATGATGTACTTTCTTTAAAGCAATTTTCCTTTGCTGCATCTATATATTTTTTGTCCAAAAGATAGCTTTCAGATGGACATAAAAGTGTTACATTCATTCCAAACTTACTTGCTATCAAAATACTAGAATTTGCTACAGCTGTATTCAATGGCTTAGGGTGATGGGTCCATGTAAGAAGATATTCTTTGCCCTGAAGGCTTTCGAAGTGTTCTTGAAGTGTTAATATGTGTGCAAGTTCTTGACAAGGGTGTTCAATTGTTTCCATATTAACAATAGGAACAGATGAATATTTGGCAAAACTTTTAATCACATGATCGGTTCTATCTAGCTCCCAATCTATAAACTCTGGAAAAGCTCTGATTGCAATACAATCGCAATATGAAGATAGAACTTCAGCAACCTCTTTTACGTGCTCTTCTGATTCACCATCCATTATTATCTTATCTTCAAATTCTATTGGCCAGGCATCTTTTCCAGGTTGCAAGATAACAGCTGTCCCAGAAAGTTCACTAATGCCTATTTCAAAACTAGTTTTTGTTCTAAGAGAGGGATTAAAAAACAACATTGCAACAGATTTATTTTGTAAAGCTGATTGAAATGGTTGAGCCTTAAGACTTGATGCATAATCAAGAATATCTTGAAGCTCCGATCGAGACCAATCTTGTGTAGTAATAAAATTTCTCATCATTAATTATGAAGTTCTACCATTGCTGGAGAACATTAAAGCGATCTAAGTCTTTGGGTTGGAATTGAAGATTTTATATCTACAATTTCATTAGATTCATTGAAATAAACTAATGTAGGAGAATGTTCTGAAATTTCGTTTTCAGGCATAGATATATATGAACAAATAATAATAATATCATCTGGATCAGCTTTATGAGCAGCTGCTCCATTAATGGAAACAGTTCCTGAGCCTACTTCAGCTGCAATTAAATATGTTGAAAAACGCTCTCCATTGGTTACGTTATATATATCAACTCGCTCATATTCAGTCATTTTAGCGGCATGAATAAAGTCAGTATCTAGCGCGCAGGAGCCCTCATAATCAAGTTCAACCTGGGTTACGTGCAAACGATGCAACTTAGAATTTAATAACACTCTTTCCATAGAAGCGAAATTATGCAAGAAAAATTCAAGAAAACCAACTTTATTTAATGAGAATATTGTCTATAAGCCTCACTGTTCCAAGCTTTGCTGCTAAAGCAACAAGAGTATTTGCTTCAAATTTTGATATTTCTTCCAGCGAGGTGGAATTACAAAAACTAAGATAGTCGACCTCAAAACCTAAATCAGTTAATTTTTTAATGCTCTGATCTCTTAAATCCTGAAAAGAATTATTCATTATATTTTCAGAGATATCATTTAAGATGTGTGACAAATTTTTTGCAATAACTCTTTGATTGGGTGTCAATAAGTTATTTCTTGATGACATAGCAAGGCCATCAGGCTCCCTTACTATGCTTTTGCCATGAAGAGAAGTATTCAGGTCAGATTGATTTAGAAAATCTTTTACTATTAGGTATTGCTGATAATCTTTTAGTCCAAAAAAAGTATTCTGAGGATGAATTAATTCAAAGAAGTGATTTAATATTGAAATTACGCCATCAAAGAAATGTGGCCTACTAATTCCACATAGCTTATTTGCTAAAAAAGGATTGGCTAATAATTTTCTAGCATTCTTAGCAAAATCAATATCTGGACAAAAAACTGCATCACATGAGCAAGCTTTAAGCTTTCTAAGATCATTTTCAAGGGTTCTTGGATACTTTTCTAAATCTTCATTTGGGGCAAATTGAAGAGGATTTACATAAATTGAAACTAAGGTTGCTCCAGAAAATTTCTTAGCTTCAGTAACAAGGCTAAGATGTCCATCATGTAAGTTGCCCATTGTTGGAACAAAATTAATATGATCATTACATTTAAGAAAATAATCTAAATCCTTTATGGAATTAAGGATTTGCAAATCTAAAAAAATGTGTGTTCCTTTGCAGGAAAGGTTTGTTCTTTCACAGCTCTAACATAAGCTGATATTGCAGTTTGCACAGAATCATTTTCTGCTAGAAAGTTTTTAATAAATTTAGGAGGTTGCTCTAAACAGGAAATGCCAAGCAAATCGTGTATTACCATGACTTGCGCGTCTGTTGATGCTCCGGCTCCAATCCCGATCACAGGAATTGATAATGATTGGGTAATCTTTTGTGCTAAATCGTCTGGAACACATTCCAAAAGTAGGATAGAAGCTCCAGCAGACTCCAAATCTTTCGCTTCAGATATCATATCATCTTGTTTATTAGGATCTCTACCCTGAACAAAATAACCACCTATTCGATTTATAGATTGAGGAGTAAGGCCCATATGGGCACAAACAGGTATTCCTCTTTGACTTAATGTGTTGGTAAGATCACATATCCACCTCCCCCCTTCCAGTTTCACAGAATGGGCTCCGTTTTGCATTAATAAAGTAGCATTAGATAAAGCCGCATCTTCTGTCGCATAGCTCATAAATGGCATATCAGCCATCAAATGGGAGTTGATATTTCCACGTGAAACATTTTTTAAATGATAGATTAAATCTTCCATGGTCACAGGCAGGGTACTTTCGTGACCCTGAATAACCATGCCCAAACTATCTCCAACCAAAATAACTTCAACGCCAGACTTGCTGATAATGTTTGCAAGAGTAGCTTCATAAGCAGTTAGGCAAACAAACTTTTCACCTGTAGCTTTTAGTTTATGCAAAGTATTAATTGTGATTAAAGTTTTTGAATTTTGCGAGGACATTATTTAATGAATAGATTGAGAGTTTTGGCCAAGCAAATTGATTAATTTAAAAGCCAAAAGACTTTTTGAAGATTTTTCATAGTATTTCTTTGACTCTTTTGTATAAACATTTACTTCATTGAAATCAGAATCAAAGCCGATATCTGATTTTGAAACGTCATTTGCAACAATTAGATCTAATCCTTTTGAAATAAGCTTCCCCTTAGCATACTCTTCAACACTTTCAGTCTCCGCACAAAAACCCATAAAAGTTTTTTTAGGAAATTGCTCAGCAAGTGAGGAAATAATATCAATATTTTTTTCAAGACGGATATCTAAATAATTTTCTGAAGATTTTTTAATTTTTTTGTCATTTATTATGTTGGATTTAAAATCGGCAACTGCAGCGCAACCGATAAAGATATCAGCACAATCCATCAGTGCTAATGATTTTTTATACATATCATCAGCTGTTTTAACATCAATTCTTTTAATACCCTCAGAGCAAACCAAAGAAACAGGTCCGGCAATTAGAAATACATCTGCACCCGAGCTTATAGCAGCTTCTGCCATAGCAAAACCCATCTTTCCTGAGCTGTTATTTGAAATAAAGCGAACTGGATCTATCTGCTCTCTAGTTGGGCCAGCAGTAATGATAATACTTTTACCCTGCAGTGGTTTGTTGATTGAAGTAACTACAGTTTGATATATTTCCTCTGGCTCCGACATCCTACCGTATCCATGATCTCCGCAGGCCTGATAACCCTTTTCTGGACCTATGAGCTGCATGCCAATAGAAGATAAATAAGTAATATTTTTTTTAGTTACTGCGTTTGACCACATATTCATATTCATAGCAGGCGCAATAAAGATTTTCGCTTTTGTTGCAAGTATAATTGCGCTGAGCAGATTATCAGCCCTTCCTTGTGATAAGCGTGCAATACTTTCAGCTGAACAGGGAGCAACAATAACAATATCAGCCCATTTTGCTAATTCAATATGCCCCATAGCAAGCTCGGATTCGGTATCTAGCAAGTCCTGATGAACCTTATTGCCACTGAGAGCTTGAAGGGTTAATGGAGTTATGAATTCGTTAGCAGATTTTGTCATAACTACTTGAACTTCATAGCCATTTTTTTTAAATAGCCTAATCACATCAGCTGACTTATATGCTGCTATGCTTCCAGTAATGCAAAGAAGGATATTTGATTTTTTTTTATCAATCATTTAAATGTAAAGTCCTAAAAGAGGCAAATCTTACATTTAATTCGTAATAAAAACAAAAAAGGAGCATAAATGCTCCTTTGATTGAGAATATCTAGTTATTTTGTACCAGAAACAAATCCTTGTTTTGCTTTGATCTTTCTAACTTTTTTGAATAAAGTGCACTCAGAAGTTTTAGATTCAAATGAGAATCCTTCAACTTTTGATTTTGAAAGTGCAATTTTTGAACAGCCTTCAACTGAAGCATATTTTTTTGAAGTTTTAACAGAAAAAACCTTTCCTTGAATCAAATAATTTTCTTGAATAGCTATTTGTTGGGCTGACAAAAGAAATGGTGAAAGTAAAAGTGGCAATGCAAATAGTAATTTATTCATTATAAGTCTCCTTTATGATGTGGTTTTAATTTATACATATTATTTATAATGTTGACAGTGTAAACATTATAAATAATAAGTTGACAGCGAAAACATTGCAACAAAAAAATAAATTATTTTAATACTTATTGTTGCAGTTGCAATATCTGTGCCAATTTAGTGCTGTTGCCCTTATTAGAATTTAAAAAGATAATGTGCTAATGAATTTAAAAAAATTAATTGATAAAGCTCATACAATCGTCCCTAAAATATCATGTGATGAATTCTCTAAAAATCTTAATGATTATCTTATTTTAGATGTTAGAGAAGGAACTGAGGTAGCTGAGACAGGTTCAATTCCTGGCGCTATTAATATCCCAAGGGGACTGCTTGAGATGAAAATATCTCCAATTGATAATGATCAAAATTTGAATGCCGATACTGAAATTGTAGTCTATTGTGGCGGAGGAAGTAGAGCATCACTCGCAGGAAAGATTTTGAAAGATCTTGGGTTTAAATGCGTATATAACCTCGATGGTGGATATAGAGGCTGGAAGGAATTTTCTGACTAATTAAGTTCAGGCAACAACGAAGCAAGATGTTCATATGCAGCATTTTTATACTCTGGACTAGAGCCAGCCATTACCTCCCCTTTTGTAGCGCAACTCTCATATGCTTGTCGTCTTAATTTTGGATCAGAAAAGTCTGCCAAAGGGTTATCAGGATCATAGACTTTTTTGGTCTCTGCGTTAAGTCTTAATTTACATTCTGCCCAACTGTATGCTTCAGGAATGAGCCTTAGTGGTAAAGGGCCATCAAATGAATGGAAAGCATTTGGATATAATTCAATAGATGCATTTCCTCCTTCAATGTTTATTTGATTAACTAATTCTTTACAAGGTTCAGAAGGGGTCCAATTATCTTCCTCTCCTATATATATTTGCATAAGGTCTTTATCCCATAAATTTAAATCTGGCAATGCTAGGCAACCCGGATACCACATAAAATAACCAGCAAAGGATGCTCCTGGTTTATTTAACTCATCTTGCAATGGAACCCAACCATTAAAAAGAGTTGCGGTGCCTCCCAAACTCCATCCAGCTGCATAAATTTTCTTATTATCTATCCTCGGATCATCCCATAAGAGATTAAGACTCATTGCCATATCATAAATCACTGTTTCGCTAGTTAAATTAATTTGATTCCCAACAGTGCTTTTTACATTTCTTGAATCAAATGGATGCATTGCAAATACTATAAAATCTGCTTTTCTAATTTGTTCAAGATATTTTAAATGATGTGAACGCCAATTGTATGAACCGTGTGAGGCAATAATTACAGGATATTTTTTTGAAGAGTCATAATTATCTGGAAAATGCATAATTCCAAAGATTTCTATATCCCCTTGAAGATTTAAATTCTCATTAAAAATATTTTCAAAACCCATAATATTTTTTGAAGAATAGGTTATCTTTTCAGTGAGATAGCTTGCTTCATTATCTTTTGATGATGAGCAACTGAACAAAAATAAGATCACAAAAAAAATAAATATTGCTTTCATGCTCAGTTTGAAGCGATCTGAATTTGAATATATCTTAATTTACAAAGCTATCATAAATAACAATAGAGTTAACAAACGATCATTTTCTTGGCTTAAATCAGACTTAGTTATTTTTACTTCAGTGTCTATTTGCTCAGTTTTGTTTTTGTTAACTTCGACACTTTGAGACTCTGTAATACTTTGATCAAAGGCCTGTGTCGTGTTTTCTTTGCCTGTATCAATATCATCAGGAAGAATTGGATTATCTGCTAAAACAAACAGAGGTAATATTAAAAGACTAAGTTTTAGATATTTCATTGTAGATCCCCCACATTAAAAAAATTAATAATTATTTCTTATAATTGCATATATCAATGAACAATGGAAATAACTATCTCTGGAATAACAATGTCATTCTGTCAGACTCGCCAATTTCTTCATATTTTGATCTGCTTTCTTCTTTTAATCGAAAAGATGGTGGAAGAGTCCAAACTCCCTTAGGATGATCAGCCGTATCTTTTGGATTAGCATTAATCTCTGAGGTTGCCACCAACTTAAATCCAACTTGCAGAGCTGACTCAATT
>MDTB01041129.1_pt1 | contig 10184 bp, 10 predicted proteins | sample 811161 | NCBI WGS metagenome assembly MDTB01 (sample SAMN05326650, study PRJNA326480) | marine metagenome | isolation source: seawater | place: Mediterranean Sea | collected 2009
GGTCTACACCATATTTTAGTGGTATATCCACATCTAAGGAAAATGCATCTAAGCCTCCAATCCGCGTGGTATTAATTACATAATCAGCACCATCCAAAGCACGGAGACGATTTGTAGTTGTGGACAGTTTAGCAGGGAGTTTGTTTGCCCTTATGTCACGCCGTGCTAATTCAGCGATCATTTCTAAATTTTCTTTGTCGATATCATGGAATGAAAATTCGCTATCTATTAGCTCCGGAACGGATAGAATATCTCGCATCAAGCGTCGCGTAAAACCGATACTTCCTGCACCAATAATAGCAACTTTAATTGTCATTTTTTAAGAGCTCCCAAACGAGTGTCCATATGATATTATTTTTTTCATTTTACAGGGATAAAAATTTTTAAAGCAAACCAAAATGTTTTTTTCGCAAATATGTCTTCGGTGTATTGAAGACAACGTTATAGCTTAGCCATGCGTTTAACGGCTTCCTCATCTATTTCTATTCCGAGTCCAGGCCCGTCAGGAACAGCTATCGAACTGTCTTCTTGTTTGAACGGGTTTATACATAACTCCTCGCGAATAGTAGTGTGGCGTTGATCTATCCATCCTTGCGACCAGCCAAAAGAGGGTTCAATACCGCAGCACAGATCAAAAGTTTGAATATCTGTTATTCTCATGATTTCGTTAGTGTGTTTTTGCAATGCACAATAGATTTGTGGTTGGCAAATAGCAAAAGTAATCTTGACAGTTGTAACATACAAGTCTAACGTGCATTGACCGAATGGAGGTTGAGACTATGAAGATTACAGAAGTTAAACTTAAAATTTTGGAAAATCCGAGCATAAAAACTTCCACTGGACATGAAATTATTCCAGTTTCTGGTTTGAGCAGAATACAATATAAGCATCGGCAACGAGACAATGGGAAAAAGGTCCCGGCGAGACAAAATTTTATAGAAGTATATACAGATGAGGGTATAATGGGTCGGTGCACTACCACCATGAATGGCGATCAAATTGATATCATTCGTCATCATTTAGTTGACCGATGTCCGTGGGATCGAGAAGCCTTATTTCAGTTGCTTTACAAGGGTACTCGTTGGGTCTATCAGGCACCTGGATGGTTTGGTGACGTAGACAATTGTCTATGGGATATTTTGGGCAAAGCCTCGGGTCTGCCCGTCCATTCACTAATAGGGCGAGTTCGTGACCAGTTATCTGTTTACCTCACGGGGGGGGATATGGATACAAAGGGATATTTGGAGCATATAGAATCAGGTCGTAAATGCGGAATACAGGCTTACAAGTTTCATTCTTATAAAGGAGGGAAGGCGGATATTCCTATTTATCGAGAGGTGCGGAGAGAGGTAGGCCCTGAATTTGCCCTTATAACAGATCCAGTTTGCTCTTACGATTTGCGCGAGGCTATTCAAGTTGGACACGTCTTAGAAGAATTAGATTTTGTCTGGTTAGAAGAACCAATGCACGAACAAAAATTGGATTCATATAAAAAGCTGTGTGAAGAACTAACAATTCCGGTAATGGGAACGGAGATGCTCATGCATGATATGGGACTCACGTCCCAGTGGTTGATTCAGGGTGCAAGTGACAGGCTCAGAGCTAATGCTCGATATGGGACAACCCAAGTTTTGAAACTAGCTCATTTAGCTGAACTCCATAATACAAACATTGAGTTGAATGGCGAAGGCGGTCTGTTTGGACACATTCATGCAAATCTTGGTTGTTGCATTGACAATACAGAGTATTTCGAATTCTTTCGTGGAACGTACGATGGACTACGCTTATGTGGCCAAAAGTGGGGAATGATGAATGCCCCCCTCATTGTAGACGGATCTATCATGCCCGAAAATAGACCGGGATGGGGTGCGGAGTGGGATGAAGATAAGTTTAACGGTCTTGTTGTTGATATTGCTTAAAAAGGTTGAGCATAATTTTCGGTTTAAAAAATTAAAAGTGATTTAATGCCAAATACCGTTTATAAAATTGGTATTGTTAGCGAGAATCCGACTGACTCTGCTGAATTTTATATAAAACATTTTTCATATACGAATATTTCAACTTCCGATTTACTTGTTGATTCAGTTCTTCTGCGTGGACTAGCGGGACCTTTATTACACCTTTTGCCGCTTGAAGCAGCTCAATCAGAATGTGGTTTACATCATATTGCTTTGGCGGTAGAAAATGTTCGATTTATAATTTTGAAAATGGAAAAAAACGGAGGACGTAGAGCTATTGGGTATTTTAAAAAATTACTAGATGGTCCCTCATCAGTTTTTATGGAGGACCCAGAAGGCATTCTTTTGCAGATTGTTGATAAGAAAGAGAAGCTTGGTTGAAGGAGTAACTAAATGAATTGGCTGAAACACGTCTGAAGTCTCTAAAAAGGATTTATTGGCTATAGTTATCGTTGATTGCGAGATTCTATATTATAATGTCATGCCAACCAAATTATTTGTTAAATGTGACCCAATTCGTAGACAGTTATTGGGGGATGGGAGCGATACAAAAGGGTGGTAGCAGCCAACAGAGGATGATGTTCCATTAAGATCGTAGATTAAAGAAAATCGCTGTGAAAATTTTCTATTTGATACTTCAATATTGTAGAATTATTTCAAAGGTAATATATGATGGCTCCAATAAGAGTAGCGTTTTATGGATGTGGAAATTTTGCACAAAAAACTCGTATTCCAAACGTTTTAAAAGCTGGAGCGCAGATTGTTGGTTTGAGCGATGTAAATGCCAGATCTTTACAAGCGGCCGCCGAGCTTTGTCCAGGCGCACAGATTTTTGAAGATGCCCATGAGATGTTGGAATATGATCGAATAGACGCGCTTTACTCGATAGTACCGGCATTTGTACGAACCGACATAGAAATTATTGCTGCGCGGAAGGGTATCCATGTTTTTAGCGAAAAGCCACAGGTAATGGAAATGAGTTTAGGTAGAAAAATAGAAAAAGCAATTTTGGACTCTGGTGTGTTATCAACGGTAGGTGTCCGCGAACGTTATAGGCCGTTATTTCAAGAAGCACGCAAATGGCTGATGGGTAAGAAGGTTGTGCATGCGCGTTTTCAGAGTGTTTCTGGATTACCGCCATTTGAACCTAACAGCTGGTGGGATGAAATTGAAAAATCGGGTGGTTCTGCCTTAGATTGGGGCATTCATGCTACGGACTATTTTCGTTACCTAACCGGTATGAATATCAAAACAGCTCAGGCTTTTTATCATCAGCCAACTGAGTACACACTACCATTATCCTCTTCAATACATTATTGTTTTTCATCTGGTGCCACAGCGTCATTAAACTTTATCAAGACTGGTGGAGATATTGGATCTCAGGGTATGCCTGCGGGTGAGGCATGGTTCAGAATTTTTTGCGAAGAGGGAGTTTTATCTGTTCACGGGTATAAACGCTTGTTAGTCGACGAAGCCATTGTTTACGAAGCTGAACCTTTTGATCCATGGGCGGAACAGGATCGAGTTTTTATCGAAGCCATTCGCAAAGGTAATTCCCAAGAATTGCTAAGTGACTACAGTGATAGTCTTTATTCTTTGGCGCCCATATTGGCTGCATGGGAATCTTCACGTCGTGGAGGTGAACCCATCTGCGTTGAATCGTATATGGAAGAATAAACGACTTATTGGATTAAAGTTTGTATTCTTTAGCCAGTAGTATCGCCATAATTTATGGGTTGCCATTGTTTAGTTTCTGTAGATTTATATATGGCCAAGGCGGTGCGCAATTCTCCTAAAGAATACTCAGCACTCGCTTTTAGTTCTTTTCCATTTAATACGGACTCGGCAAAATCTTGCAGTTCATAACCAAAGCTTGCAGCCCTTCCGGCTTGTTTTTTTTCGTATAAAATCTTTCCATCTGGATGGCGAGCGTCAAAATGTATAAGTCGTCCATTTGAGCCTCTTTCTATGACTATCTCTCCTTTTTCTCCGGTTATTCTAAACTCTTCTCCTGGCCCTATAAATTCTCCTCCATGCTGTGCATCGAAAAGGGCAATAGTTCCCGTTTCGAACTTAATTAATGAACGGGCAAATGATTCGCCTTCCATTTCGGGCAGTAGCCGGCCAGTTACTGCTACGACTTCTTTGATCTCTCCAAGCCACATTCGTAATGGACGAATCCAATGGGCTCCACCATCTATTACAATGCCTCCACCAGCCTTAGCTAATTCATAGCGCCAAGGTTTCGAGGTGGACTTCGAATCTGCTATTCCACCAAAAAAAGCTCTAGCTGTAATGATTTGGCCGAGTCTACCTTCTCTTACTAATTTTTGAGCTATCAAGATTTCGGGCCAATACTGCGACTGCTCTGCAACCATAAATACCTTATGCGCATTTTCTGCTGCTCGCAGGATTCGTTTACATGCGTCTAATGTTGGTGCCATGGGTTTTTCTAAGACTACATGTTTTCCAGCTTCAAAACTCTGAATTGCCGCTGTTTCGTGTTGGTCATGTGGTAGCATGATATCAACCGCATCAAATGTTCCTTTTTCCAAAGCTTCGTCTAGTGACGGGAAAGATTCTGAAGAAGTAAGTGTCGCCATTTTTGATGCGGAGTCATGATTTGTATCTACCACAGCAGTAACCTGTATACTTGGAGCGTCGGTTTGAATACCTCGCCAGTGCGCCCGAGCTATTCCACCGCATCCAACTAGTGCTATCCGAACTTTTTTATTATTCATGAGGATCCTAAATTTAATTGTTTTTTGTTTAAATCTGCTCTCAAAACCATACATTTTTACTTTTGATAAATTGCAAGTTTTCATCAAAGTATTGTAATTACTACTTAAAATATATTAAAAACATACTGCGCTAAAAAACAGGTGAGTAGAAGGAAATTGATGAAATTAGAACACATAGGCGTTGTCAAATGTGCACAGCGTTTTCGCTACGAAGCTCCGCGTCAGGGAAGCCTTGCGCCAGAAAACGAAGCCTTAATAGAACTTCGAGGTCAAGACTGTTTCAGAAAAGGTCTTAGGGGACTAAGTGAATTCGAATATATTTGGGTGATATATGAATTCCATTTGAATGAAAATTGGCATCCATTGGTTCAACCGCCTCGCAAAAACATCGATAAGTTAGGCGTTTTTGCGACTCGATCTCCACATCGTCCGAATCGAATAGGTCTTAGTTGCGTCCGCTTAGTCGATATTGATGGTGAGAAACTAAGAATAGCGAAACACGACTTGCTTGACGGCACCCCTATTATAGACTTAAAGCCGTATATACCTTACGCGGATGCCTTTCCTGATGCGAGTGCTGGTTGGGTGGATCGGCATGAAGAAATAGAATATGAATTTAGCTTTAATCTTCTTGCTTCCGAACAGATAGAGTGGGTCAAGGAGTATGCAGGATGGGATTTAAAAAACTTTCTTTTAATCCAGTTGCGGACAGACCCTGATAATAGAGCACGAAAACGGATAAAAAAAATCGACCCAAATAGCTACGTTATTTCGTATCGAACATGGCGTATAGAATACGGAATTGATTTTACAGAATATCGAGTAACTATTTCAAAGATCTTGACAGGCTATGAGCAACGTGAGTTTAGTTCAGCATTTGATGACGTATTTAATGATAAAGAGATTCATAAGTTATTTGTGGAGAAATACTATGGAAATTAAAATGGTGTTGGGATATCAAATTGTAGCCTCTGATCGGTTTCGGGATGATCAAACGAAAGATAATTACTGTGTAACATCAATCGATCAGCTGATTCAGGGTTGCCGTACAAACTGTCTCCTAGTATCGGATGTCCGATTCCCAATTCATGGGCAGAATGCACACGCAATTGGTGTGTTCGGCCCGTGAGCGGTTTGAAGGCCACTCGAGTCGAATGTTTGTTTCGTTTAATAACTTCCCAATCCGTAACACCTAATTTCCCGTTTTCCGGATCATATCGACGTTTTGGTCTGTTGGGCCAATCCAAGCTAAAAGCGAGTTCAATATGACCTGCATCTTCATTAATACAACCCTCCACTAACGCCTCGTATTTTTTTTCCACTTTCCGCTTTTCAAATTGCAAAGATAAATTTCGATGAGTATCTCTGCGCAGGGCAACCACCATAAGTCCCGAAGTTTCGACGTCTAATCGATGTACTGACATAGGGCCTTTAGCATGCGGGAAAAGCTCACGCACCCGTTTAACAACGCAGTCGTCCATGTCGGGCCCTCGTCCGGGAACTGAGAGAAAATTTGCGGGTTTATCTACTATAACGAAACTTCGTTCAACGTAGAGAATTGAGATAGGCTGATTTCTTAAATTAGGCAGTTTGAAAGAATTCAAGGTTGCTCCTTGGCGGCTTTTATCCCACGGAGTAGAAATCCCAAAAGTGGATAACATTTTGGTTTACAAGAACCATAAAAATGTCCCTCCAAACGGGGGTGTACTTTAGATGAGGCTCCCCACCAGAACTCTACCATGCTCAGTGGTTCAAAATTTCTTCGAATTGCATATTGGATTAGTTTGGGAGCACAACAATCACCCATTCCGGTAGGTGGAAGAGAGGTATTTCCAAAAATGTTACGTAAGGGAAGTATTTCTCCTAAAGTGTTTTTGAATCGATAGGCACAATGGATCTTGTCTGTAAGTTCCCGAGAAATATCGCCTCGTATTTTTTTCTTTTTTTCTAATTCGTTACAGACAAGTAGCGTTTTCGGTAGTGCTCTTAGCTCTTTGATTTGTTGACTTAATTTATCTATTTTTTTTTCAGCTATTGTTCGCTCTGTAGCATATTCGTTTGTGAAACCACTTGAAGGGACCCAGCCGTCTGGTAACATTCGGCCTTCCCATTCTCCTGAAAAAGCACGCAAAAATCCAATTTCGTTCTTTTTATTCCGGCAAACTAATACGCCAAACATTTTTCCGTTTGCGGGCTCGTATAACCAATCTACTCTTATCGATTGATTGATTCCTCTTTCAGAAATTAAAAATTCAATGAGTAACCTTGCAGCCTGTATACTTTTTTCATCAGGTAGTAGATATAAGTAACGTCTGCTATGTGGACAGATACCACCATAAGAAACTTTCGGTAATTCTTCTTCATGAGAATCTATATTTTCTAATTTATGTAGCATTGTAGTACATTATGAAGACTTTAGGTTTTTGGAACTTCGTTTAGCGGATTTCTTCCTTGTAAAACATCAATTATTCCATCGGCTGCTTCTGTTGCTACGCGGACGACTGATCGGTCGGAAAGTCCTGCAATATGAGGCGTGAGTATTGTATTGGGTGAATAAAAAATTGGATGATTTAAATTAGGAGGTTCTTGTGGAAAAACATCGAGGGCTGCTCCTGCTATATGGCCGGAATCAAGAGCACTAGAAACTGCATCTAAGTCGACGGTTTCTCCACGTGAAGTGTTGATTAGAAAGCTTCCCGGTTTCATAGCCGATATTCGATCCAGATTAATTAGCTTGTTTGTCTCTTTAGTTAGTGGAATGTGAAGGGAAATATAGTCAGATTCCTCAAGTAATTCGTTCAGAGTAGGGACTAGACGTACCGAGTTTTTACTCGGCACTTGATTTATATAGGGATCGTAGGCAATAGTATTCATTCCCAATCCATGAATTGCCTTAGTTGCAGTTCGGTTGCCTATTCTTCCAAGGCCAATGATTCCCAAGGTGCGACCTTGTAACTCCATACTTTTCCATATCATACGTTCATCGAAATTCCCGCTCCTGAGGCCGTTATTCGCATGAATTATTCTGTTTGATAATGCTAACATGAGTGCTAATGTATGTTGAGATACAGATTCAGCATTTGCGTCAGGGGTCCAAACAACTTTTATATTTCGAGAATTAGCACAAGTTACGTCAATATTATCAAACCCGACGCCGTGTTTTGCAATGACACGAAGGTTTTTAGCAGCTGTTATGCGTTTTTGAGTTAAAGAAAAAATTCTTACCATGACAGCTTCTGCCTCTGCCGGAATTTCACCGCAGGGTTGATTTTTTAGCCAGGGAGCAGAGACTACGCAGAATTCTTCTAGTCTTGTAATTCCTTCTGGAGCAATTGGCTCGGGGACGAAGACCAAGGGCTTATTCACGACGTTTATCCTTTTTCCCACTCTTTTTTTCCCGCCGAGCTTTTAAGATTACCCGATCGGCATCTAGATGATCGTCTCCGCAGTGGTGTACATAGTCTTCGTACGATCCGTGATAGTCAATGACCTCGTTAGGTTTAATCTCGACTATGCGAGTTGCTAACTGACTAACAAACCATCTATCATGCGAAACAAATATAAGGCTTCCTTGGTATTGTTTAAGACCTGTAACAAGACTTTCTATGGATTCGAGGTCAAGGTGGTTTGTTGGTTCATCCAAGATAAGCACGTTTGGAGAAGAGAGAGCTAGTCGGGCAAAGACAAGTCTAGCGGCTTCACCTCCTGACAAAGCAGAAAGAGGTTTTTCGACGTCGTCTCCAGAAAATAGGACCATTCCTAAGCGTTTACGTACGGCTCCAATTGTTTGATCAGGAAAATGTTGACGAATCCACTGTTCGGCAGTGGCGTTTGGTGGGTGGAAATCTTCTTCTTGGTCTTGGGCAAAGTATCCAGGATGAGTTTCGTATCCCCATTCCACTTCGCCGTTGTCAGCTACGATATTACCTACTGCAATTTTTAACAAGGTTGATTTTCCTATTCCGTTGGGACCCATAATAGCTAAACGGTCACCACGCTGAACAAGCAAGTCGACACCATGCAGTACTTCATTTTCACTATATGCTTTTTTGATTCCCGCTAATCTAAGAACGTCTCGTCCACTATCGCGCCGCTTTTCGAAACGAAAAATTGGATATCGCCGGGACGTTTTTGGTAATTCTACAATATCTTCAGCCATTTTATCGATCATACGTTGTTTACTTCCAGCCTGGCGCGCCTTTGATGCTTTGGCTTTAAAACGATCAACAAACTGCTGATGGTGTGAGATTTCTTTTTCTCGATTAGAGATTTCTTTTTCTCGACGATCGCGCTCTAAGCGTTTGGCAGAGATAAATGCGCTATAGTGACCTTTATACATTGTAACTGTTTGGTAATCAACATCCAGTATATAGGTGCTAACATTGTCCAGGAACCTATGGTCATGAGATATGATTACCGCAGGGCCGTTAAAATCTCTTAAAAAAGTTTCTAACCATCTAATAGAGAGAATATCTAAGTGGTTGGTTGGTTCATCCAAGAGAAGTACGTCAGGCGTTGAGGCTAAGACTTGAGCTAATAATACTCTTAACTTGAAGCCGCCAGACAGAGTTGAGAGCGGGTTGTGGTGTATCTCGGTGGGTAGCCCGAGGCCTTCTAGTATTGAAGATGCATGTGCTTCGGCCGAGTAACCATCCAGTCGCTGGAATTCATCTTCTAATTCTGCGAATTTGTCGGCATCAAAGTGGTGTTCCGCATTATCTAAAAGTTCATTACGCTTCACCATTAGATCCCATAGTGTGGCATTACCCATGAGTGCTACGCTTAAGATCTTTTGGTCTTCAAAAAGAAAATGATCTTGGCGTAATACTCCTAATTTTAGACGTTGGGGTATAGAGAGACTCCCTTCGCTTGCTTCATGGTCACCAGTTAAAATGTTTAGTAAAGTCGTTTTTCCCGAACCGTTAGCTCCTACAAGTCCGTAACGTTCTCCAGAATTAAGCTGAAATGAAACTTCAGAAAATAGAGTACGATCTGCAAAACGTTTCCCCAAGTTTGATAATGTTATCATGTTTATTCGACAGTAAGAATTTCTTTAAGTTGCTTGATGAAAAATATCGATAGTGAAATATTTAATCTTCTATTTTGCCGATGCGAGAAACTTAGTAAGTAAATCCTTACAAGCCATAATGTCATCGGTATGAATAGTTTCAGTCACAGTATGAATATAACGTGTTGGACAGGACAGAGTCATTGCACGGCATCCACCGGCCGAACGCTGTAGGCCACCGGTATCGGTTCCGCCTGCGGCTAAGATCGAGCGTTGAGTTTTTATTTTATGTTTTTTCCCTAATTGATCAAATGTATTTATCAGGTCGTAATCACCTATGGCTGAACTGTCCATCACTGTTATTGCAGCGCCTTCGCCTAAACGGGAACAGGCATCTTGAGGTGTTACACCGGGAGTATCAACAGCGAGGGTAGTATCAATACCAATGCCAATGTCTGGTTCGATCATCTGAGATGA
>MDTB01236785.1_pt1 | contig 10184 bp, 7 predicted proteins | sample 811161 | NCBI WGS metagenome assembly MDTB01 (sample SAMN05326650, study PRJNA326480) | marine metagenome | isolation source: seawater | place: Mediterranean Sea | collected 2009
AAATCTTTTATAATTTTTTTGTTTAAAATACTTTTTTCATTAATTAATGGGTCACATAAAGTAAGGTTATGTTTATTTTGTATAAAAAATTCAACCAGATCGATAACTTTTGAATTTCTTGTGTCTGGTACGTCTTCCTTAAAACTTAGGCCTAAAATAAGTATATTAGATTTCTTTTTTATTTTTTTATTTATCTCGTTTCCGATATACTGACTCATTTCGTCATTAATTTTTCTACCGGCAAGAATCACTTTTGGCTCAATGCCAATATTCCTTGCTTTTGTTGCTATATAATATGGATCAACACCTATACAATGACCACCAACCAGACCAGGAGTAAAATCTAGAAAATTCCATTTTGTCAAAGAGGCCTCCAATACGTCATAAATGCTTAGGTTTAGCTTGTTTGAGATTTTTGTAATTTCATTAATAAATGCTATATTTATGTCTCTTTGTGCATTCTCAATAACTTTAGAAGCCTCTGCAACTTTTATATTTTTAGCAATATAAATATTTGAAGTAAGTTTTGAATAAATATTTTTTAAAAGACTTTCAATCACTGGTTTTTCCGCAGAAATAACTTTAGTGATTTTTTCCAAAGTATGTACTCTATCCCCTGGATTTATTCTTTCAGGAGAATAACCCAAAAAGAAATCTTTCTCCATCTTAAAACCAGAGTTTTTTTCTATTGCCTTCCCACAAATCTCCTGAGTTGCTCCAGGATAAACTGTACTTTCAAACACTACTACGGAATTTTTTTTAAAGTTTCTTGATATAATTTCACACGCTTTAATTAATGGTGAAAAATCAGGTTTGTTATCCTCAGTAACTGGAGTAGGTACTGTCACGATAAAAATATTACAATCTCTTAAAGGAGTCTCATTTGAACAAAAAAGTACTGATTGTTTTTTTAAAACTTTTTTAAGTGTTTTATTTTCCACTTCCCTCGTAACATCTATTCCTTGATTTATTTGTTCAATCCTCTCTATATTTAGATCAAACCCAACAATCTTAAAATGTTTGGATAAACCAATAGCTAACGGTAATCCGACATAACCTAATCCTATAATGGCAATTTTTTTTATTTTCATGTAATATTTTCTTAAGTTAATAAAATAAAAATAATTATGAGCGCCATGATACTTTTTAGCATACTTTATCCAATAATTTTATTTTTTTTTACAATATTTTTACTTAAACTATGCATTAAATTGCTTCCTAAATTTAACCTTATAGATAAGCCTAAAAAAAGAAGTAACCACAGTGATCCGATACCAAGAGGTGGTGGTTTAATAGTTATACCATCAATAATTTTTTCAATATTTTTTTATATTGATAATCAATTAATCGATTTTTATCCTTGGTATACATTTTGTTGCATTGGACTAATTCTTTTTTGTATTTCTTTCATTGACGATATTTATAATTTACCAGCAGTACCAAGACTGTTTACTCAAATAATTTGCATCAGTTTTTTAGTTTTTTATATTGATGTTGATGTAAAGATTTTTTTGGATAAAGTTTATTTTTTTTTGCAGGTTAGTGATAAAAGTATAATCTTTGATTACACAATTACATTTTTATTAATTATTCTGTGGTTGTGGATAATTAATTTATTTAATTTTATGGACGGTATGGACGGTATAACTTTTTCACAAGTTTGTACTTTTAGCATAGGTATTATTATTTTATCATTGATTGGGAAAATTCCTGAACAATACAGTTATTTAGGGATTTTAATGTTTTCTTCCATGTTAGGTTTTTTTTTTTGGAACGCACCTCCCGCAAAAATTTTTTTAGGTGATGTTGGATCAATACCACTTGGTTTTATAATTGGTTCAATAATAATGATAAATTTACTTAAATTAGAAAATTTCATACCATTACTTACTCTAATTTTATTTCATGTAATGGATGCATCGCTGACTTTAATTAAAAGAATTTTTAAAAAAAAACAAATTTTCAAAGCTCATAGTGATCATTTTTATCAAAAAAAAATTAGAGAAGGAATTTCTCATAGAGAGGTTTTAACAAAAATAAATATTATAAATTTTTCTTTAATATTCTTATCTTTAATCTATTATAAAGTTGGAATTTCTAGTTTTATACTTTCAATTTTTTTTATTTTAATTTCATTATATTTCTTAGTGCAAAAAAAATCTCAGTAAATGATTTTCAATAACAAAAAGATATTACTTACTATTTTGCATGACCTAATTGCTTTATCTATATCTTTTATCTTGGCTTTATGGCTAAGACTCGAAAATGATAGTTTAATCTTGCTAAAAGAATTGTGGTTATATTTATTGTTTTTCTTGGGGTTGAATGTTTTTTTTTTCAATAGATTTGGTCTTTATCATGGAATTTGGAGATATGCATCTTTTCAGGAAATATTATCAATCTTTAAGGGTCTTTTAGCTTCAAGTTTATTAATTATCGCAGGTTTATTCTTAACCATACGGCTTGAAAGTATTCCGAGATCTTTTCCTATATTATTATTCATAGTTTCCTTTCTTGGTATATCTGGCCCAAGAGTTCTCTACAGACTATTAAAAGATAACTTGATAAATCTCAAACAAACCGAAAAGAAAAACAAAGTTCCAGTATTAGTGGCAGGGGATGGAAATACCACGGAACTTTTTATAAGATCAACCAATAAACAAATTGCTTCACCGTTTAATGTAATTGGAATCATTGGCAAAAAGAATAATTCAATTGGAAGAACCATTCATGGTATTCCAATAGTTATGTCATTAGAGAAGCTTAAACCGTTAAAAAAGGTGATTTTCAGAAATAATATTCAACCACAGCGAATTATAATTACGGACCACACTTTAAATCAAGAATTAATAGAGTCTTTATTTGTTTTTTCGAAACAAAACGGATTAGCTATTGGCGAGCTACCGAGGGCAACTGATTTTAAACCAAGAAATCAAGAGAACTTTAAGACTAATCCAATAGAAATTGAGGATATTTTAGGTAGAAAACAAAAAGTACATGATGTTACAAGTTTAAAAAATATAAAAGATAAATTGGTTATGGTAACAGGTGCTGGTGGAAGTATTGGAAGTGAGTTATGCAAACAAATAATGGCAAATAAACCCAAAAAAATTATATTATTAGAAAATTCAGAACTTAATCTCTACAAGGTTTACCAAAACCTTGATCCTGAACATACTCTGCCAATATTAGGTGATGTAAGAGATAAATTTAAAATAGAACAAATAATAGAGAAAGAAAAACCGGAAATTGTTTTCCATTCAGCAGCTTTAAAACATATTACTTTTGTTGAGGATGATGTCTTAGAAGGATTAAAAACTAATTTTTTAGGCACAGTAAATATTGTTCAATCATGTATCAAATATAATGTAAAAAAAATGATCTTTATTTCTACCGACAAAGCAGTTAACCCATCTACAATTATGGGTGCTACTAAAAGATTGTGCGAAAAATATATTCAACAAATAAGCCAGGACTCTAAAACAAAATTTAAGATATTAAGATTCGGAAATGTCCTCGGCTCAACTGGATCTATTGTGCCCCTTTTCCAAAACCAAATTGATTTAGGATTGCCATTAACAGTTACTCACCCGGAAACTTCGAGATATTTTATGACTATACGTGAGGCCGTTGAACTAATATTAATTTCATCTCAAGAAGGAAAAATAAACAATAGTGAAATAAATATACTTGATATGGGTAAACCAGTAAAAATTAAAGATCTTGCAATAAAAATGATAAATTTATCCGGAAAACAACTCGGAGAAGATATAAAAATAATTTATACTAAATTAAGAAAAGGAGAAAAGCTTCATGAAGAGCTTGTCTACAAGAACGAGATAATTAATGTATCGTCAACTAAAGAAATTTTAAAGACACAAACAATTCTTAATCCAATTAATAACAAAGACATAGATAAAATAGAAAGAGCTATTAAAAAAAATAACAAAAAACTCTGTAAACAACTTTTAAAGTTTATGCTTCCAGAATACAAAATTTGAAAATGAATAAATTTAAAATAAGAAAAGCAATAGTCTCTGTATCTAACAAAAGTAAATTAGATCTACTCCTTAATTATTTTGAAAAGAACGAAATCGAAGTTTTCTCTACTGGTGGAACATATAAATATATAAAAAGTAGAAAAAAAAACTTGAAACTATACGAAATTTCAAAAACTTCTAAATTTCCTGAAATACTTGATGGAAGGGTAAAAACACTTCAACCTTTTATTCATGCTGGAATACTTGCTGATAAGACCAATCCAAAACATCTAAAACAATTAAAGAAGCAAAAAATTTGTAGCTTTGAATTAGTTGTCGTTAATCTTTATCCCTTTATTGAAGCAACTCAAAACTCCTCCTCAAAATTTGAGGATTGTATTGAAAAAATTGATATAGGAGGCCCAGCAATGATTAGAGCCGCAGCTAAAAATTTTTTACATACATTAATATTAAGTGATCCTGAGCAATATGAAGTTTTTCTAAAACAAGCCGCAAAATATAAGGGGGCAATAGATTTAAATTTTAGGAAATATTTAGCAGGGGAAGCTTTTAATAAAACCGCATATTACGACGCAAATATAAGTAGTTGGTTAAATAAAAACTTTTATAAAAAAGAGCTTGTTTTACCATTAAAAAAAGTCAGAGACCTTCGATACGGAGAAAATCCACATCAAAAAGGTTCCCTTTACAAGATTAATCAAAATCCAATAAAACAAATCTCGGGTAAAGAGCTTTCCTACAATAATATCTTCGACTTGGAAATAGCAATTCAACTTGCTTACGAACTGAACAAAAAAAGTTGCGTAATTGTTAAACATGGTAATCCTTGCGGTGTTTCAATAAATGCACAACAAAATATTTCCTATAAAAGAGCTTATAAAACTGATAAATTAAGTGCTTTTGGAGGAATTATTGCTTTTAATTCAAAATTAACAATAAATGCTGCCAAAGATTTACGAAAACAGTTCTGCGAGGTAATAATTGCACCCAAGATATCTCTAGAAGCAAAAAAAATTTTGTCTGAGAAAAAAAATCTAATTCTTGTTGAGTATAAAGAAAGCAAAAATATCGGGGTTGCCTTTCGAAGCACACATAATTTTTTATTAATTCAGGATCAAAACAATCATATTTTAAAAAATAATAAACTAAAATTGATGACCAGTAGGAAACCATCTTTAAGTGAGATTAATGATATCATATTTGCTAGTTGTATTTGTAAATACGTTAATTCAAATGCCATCGTTATTGCAAAAAATTTGACGAGTTTAGGAATAGGTACTGGTCAAACTAATAGAATAGAGGCTGTAGAACAAGCAATTGCAAAAATGAAAAAAAATGGTATTAAAACAAAAGATTTAGTTCTCTCCTCAGATGGATTCTTTCCATTCGACGATGTTGTGAGTTTATGCAAGGATAATTCTATTTCCGCAATTTTGCAACCCGGCGGTTCAAGAAATGACCAAAAAGTTATTGATTCATGTGAGAAAAATAATATTTCACTTTTATTCAGTGGTATTCGATTATTCAAACATTAGTTCTTATCCTAAGAAAGAAGAGAAATCCTAGGAGAAAATATGTAGGAATAAGAAACAAACTTATATTTAAAGAATTTGTTAAAATTAATACTTTGCTAATAACGAATGGTCCAACAATTGAACAAAAATTTCCCAAAGCTGAATAAAATGCAAATCCACTATATTGCTCTTCATTTTTAATTTCTTTTGATAAAAAAGCTCTACTAGATGCTTGAAGAGGTCCAATGAAAAAGCCAATGAATAATGCTACTGACCAAAAAATATGATGATTAGAAAAACTCAATAAGGTAAATGACAGGATAGTCAAAAACAAGAGAGATATTTTTAAAATATCTTTAGTTTCAAATTTAGTTTCCAAGTAGCCTAAAATCAAACAACCAAATATTCCAAATAAGTTTACAAAAATACCTAACATTAATATTTCAGACTCTGAAAAATTCAAAATCTGAGATGCATAAATTCCAGAAAATATAAACGTACACACCACGGCATTTTGAAAAAAAAAAAAACTTAAAATAAAATTCAAAATTTTTTTTTGAAGGATTTTTTTAAAAAAAACTTTAATTGATAGAGAAACAAGAATAACTTTATCAGAAATTTTTAAATACTCTTTACAAAACAAATAAGTCCAAATACCAACAAAGGGGCCAATTAAAGATAATAATCTCTCATTGTCAGTGAAGTTTAATATCACCAAAACAATTGCTAATGATGCTAAACCTCCTAAATACCCAAAAGCCCAACCTAAATTGGAAATAAAGCCAATATTATAAAATTTTGAAACATTTGATAATGATACATTGTAGAAAAAGTTTAAAACCTCAAAAGAAATAAAACCTATAGATACTAAGATTAAAGGAAAAATTATATTACTACCTTCTTTAAAAAAAATAAGCAGAGTACACGAACCTATTATCGTTGAAAAAAAAAATTTGAAAAAGTTAGCTTTATTTTTTTTCTCGTTATTAGTTAATATAATAAAGAAAAATATAAGACTTAAAAAACTCGATAGTGAAATCATATAGCCCCAATAACTCGCTCCAATAATTGGATCTATACTTATTATACGTGTGTAATACGCGCCATAAAAAAAGGTTAAAATTAATGTTGGAAAACTAGATAGTCCAAAATCAAAAAAACAATAAGCCAAGACATTCTTTTTTACAAATTTTCTCATAATAAAAAATTAAAAAAAAACAAAAAAATTTTCTTTTTTTCTGTTATTTTAAATCATAAAACTTTAAAAATAAAGTAAAAATAAACTAGGCTTTTTTATTACATCATGATTATCAAAAAAAATTTATTTTTAAAATATACCTATAAATAATTTAGGAATACTATTTAAAATATTGATTCTATTTAATTTTTTGACTATAAATTCTGTAAAAAAGTTGTTAATTCATTATGAGATTTTTTATCTCCACAAAAAGAATAGTTATCGAAAATCTCTGCAAAAAATAAATACTAGAAAAATACTTAATATCGATTAATATGGAAAATAAGCTCTTAGATTTAACAACACTTAAATGAAGATAATGGAGCGGGAAACGAGATTCGAACTCGCGACCCTCACGTTGGCAACGTGATGCTCTACCACTGAGCTATTCCCGCACAATATATGATAATATAACTTAAATAATAATATTTACAATATTTCCAACTAAACATTAATTGATTACTCCAAAAAAAAACCTTTGTTAAGATTTAAAACAAACATATATATTATATATTAACATTAAAAAATTGATATCGTGAAAATATATAGTTTTGAAATACAGAATTTACCAACAGAAATTCCAATTTTTCCACTTAAAAGTGTTCTCCTTCTCCCCAATGGAAGACTTCCTTTAAATCTATTTGAAAATAGATATTTACACATGTTTGATCATGCTCTAAAAAATAAAAGAATAATTGGAATGATTCAACCAATAGAGAAACAACCTGAAAATACTGAAAACCCTGTTCTTCACAAAATTGGTTGTGCAGGTTATCTAATAGCCTTCAACCAAACTAACGACAACAGATATGAAATTGTACTGAAGGGTTTAAAAAAGTTTAAAATATTAAATGAACAAAATTCGGATGGGGGCTTCAGAATTGCAAAAATTACCTGGATAGAAAATAACAAAAATAAAAGTACAGTGCAATCTAGAGGAGAATTTGAACAAAAATTAAAAGACTATCTGAAAAAGTTGAATATTCAGGCCGACTGGGAAGCTATTGAAGCCTCTAATGATGAAGACTTGATTAATTCAATAGCCATGGGATGTCCTTTTACAAATATCGAAAAACAGGCAATTCTAGAGGCAGATGACCTACAAGAACGATTAGAAGTACTTATTTCGTTAATAGAAATGAATTTAAATGAGAATAAGAATATTCAATCCACCTCTCTTTCTTAAAAAATGACTCCAACAAAGGTTAAACTTCTAAAAGCAAAGAACCAAGTTCATTTTTATTATGAAGATGGCAAATGTTTAATTCTTGATGGTGCATATTTAAGATCCAAAAGTCCCTCAGCAGAAAATAAAAATAATTTACTTCAATCCAAAAATAAATTTTTAAATGTAAAAGTTGTTAATATAAAAAAAGTTGGTAATTATGCACTTAGGTTCATATTTGACGATGACCACAAAACTGGAATATACAGTTGGGACTATCTTGTCAAGATTGGAAATTCGAATTAAAACCTTTTAAACCCATTGCAACTAACATTAATTCTTTTTTTAAAAAATCTAGATTTTGAACCAAACTTAAACCCAGAGATCTTATACCTTTTATTGCACTGTAATTATTTGAAAAAAGTAAATTTAGTCTATGAGTGGACTCTATAAAAATCTTTCTATCAAAATATCTACGGTTTTCATATTTTAATAAAGCTGATGTATTACCTACATCAAAACCGTTAAACTTTTGGTTTAATAATATTTCACATAAAGACTCACAATCCCTAACGGCTAAATTAAAACCTTGTCCAGCAATCGGGTGGATTGCTTGAGACGAGTCCCCAATAAAAACTACTCTGTTATCAAAAGAAGAGTAGGTATATCTTAGGTCTAAGTTATATTTTTTAGGAATGGAAATATGCTTAATATCTCCGAAGTAATTATTATATCTTTCTAAAAATTCTGCTTTAAAATTTTCTTTTGTTAACTTTGTAAAATCACCTAATGAATTTTCAATTGTCCAAACAACAGATGACTCAAAAAAAGTTGTTGAATTATTTTTCATAGGTAAAATTGCAAGTGGTCCCTCGGGAAAAAATCTTTCTAAAGCTTCACTATTATGATTTTGTTGATGCTTAATGTTAAAAATATATGCAGTTTGATTATAATCGTACATAAAATACTTCATATTTATTAATTCTCTACTTTTCGAAAATCTTCCGTCTGATACTATTATAAGATTACTGGTAATTTTATTTGTCCCTGATTGAACATGGGGTTTGGTATAACTATTTTCCTTGTAAATTTTAATATCATCAACTTTAGTATTTAAGAGTAATTTTATGCAGTCATAATCTTCAATCTTATTTAAAAGTGAAGTTTTTAAAATTTTATTTTTTATTATATATCCCAAACTTCCCTGATTTAATTTCGAGGAGTCAAAATCTAATTCATTTTTAGAAAATTGTTCTTGTACTGTAATTTTTTTAATTGGCTGGCAAAATCGTTTTATACTCTTCCACAAAGACAGTTTTTCTAACAATCTTTTTGTGCCTTGAGAGATTGCCGTTGTACGATTATCGAGATTTTTTGAAAAGTTTTTTTTATAATCGGATTGTTCAATTACACAAGCATTTATACCATTCGAACCAAGTAATAAGGACATCAATAGACCTGTTAATCCAGCTCCAACAATAACTATATCATAATGATTTTTTTTTTTCATTAATATGTTAATTTCAATATATAATTAGTTATAGTTATGGAATGACAAAATTTAATCAAGATAAATTTAAAATTTTAACCTTAGCATTTTTTTTCTTTATATCGAGTATAATTCTACTTCTTTGTTTAATTACCTTCAACCATAACGATAATTCATTTTTTAATTTAGACTCCTCAAATAAAAAAATTTCGAATTTTCTTGGTTCATTTGGTTCCTACTTATCTGATCTACTTTTTCAAGGTATAGGTGTTATTGCATTTTTAATTCCTATTATTTTCTTCATTTGGTCTATCATAATTTTTAAAAATAGAAAGTCGATAAACTGGCTTAGTATTTTCTTTTTTCCTTTCTTAATAGTTAGTAGTTGCATATGTATTTCTGTAAGTTCATTTGAAAACTTTTCCTTTCTACCTTCATCGAACTCAGGTTTTATGGGAGAAGGATTGAAACAGATAATTTTTTATTATTTTGAAGGAAACCTAAAATTAATCAAATTAATTTCAATAATTTTTACACCATTATTTTTTTTTATTGTATCTGGAGTTAGGCCTAAAGAATGGTATTCAATTACAATCAAAATTCTTAATCTTTTAAGAAATATATTTTTTTTACTATTTTCTTCATTTAAAAAGAAAAGAAACATAAATAGGTCTAGAACCAGGAGAAAAATTTTAGATGTAAAAAAAATGAAAAAAAATCTTGATGATTATATTTTTCCATCTTTGTCTTTACTAGAAAACACAATAAATCAGAATAA
>MDTB01019907.1_pt1 | contig 10183 bp, 9 predicted proteins | sample 811161 | NCBI WGS metagenome assembly MDTB01 (sample SAMN05326650, study PRJNA326480) | marine metagenome | isolation source: seawater | place: Mediterranean Sea | collected 2009
GATACACCATACTCCATTATGTTTTGACCAATACCCCATATCCCCTGTTGGGATCTCAGACTCGCATAAAACACATTCTGAGGTGTACTTTAAGCTCTCAAGAAAAAAGAGTTGTAAACATTCTGTGTGTCTCCAAAAGTTATTTTCTCCATCAAAAAAAGGAGAAATGTAATCATTATTTCTTATGTTTTTTTTGCATACTTTACAAATACCCTCATATTTTGAATTAATTGGATATTCAGTAATTAATCTTTTTATCATCCTGTACAAGTACTAGGGCTTGTACGTTAAAGTTGGCTGCAGCTATTTCAATATTTGCTCTGCATTAAAGCGCTACTTTATCCTCTTAACGCTTTTTTCTCTATATTTATATTCTCTCTGAACTTTTGTGAAATTGGCGGAAAATATTTAATCTTCTGAAGAATTTTCTTCATTATATTCTTTAATTGAATCAGTAATTTCTTTGGATTCAATATCTGAAATGTCATATGGAGAATTGTCAAAATTAGTTTTGTTTAGAACACTTGAATTATCTTTAATAGAGTTAAAAATTACCTCTAATTCTCCTGCAGTTGCTATCTCAAGATCGTGTACATCACCATCAGATCTTGCAACCTGTAAAACTACTCTCTCTAACATCTCAACTAAATGTTCTGCATCAAGTCCTAAAACTATTCTTGCAGCAGTAGGAAGTTCTTTGAGAGCATCTAAAATCTCTTTGATGTCCATTTCCCAAATATGGTGAAAGTCATCATTCTCTAAATCAAGAAATATTTCTGCATTTGCAGAAAATTCATCAGCGTGTAAAGAAAATTCTTCAAAATGAGATAACTCTACAACTTTCTCTTCTTCAAGAAAAATCCCATCTGCTTTTGCAATTGCAGTTGAGACTAAAAAAGGTGACATCCTAACTAAATGTTTATTATCTTTAAACTCTTCAAGCATTTTGATCCTCCATTTTAAAACTTTCTTTAATAGCAAAAACTTTTCTTGCTATCGCAGAATCGAGTCTTAGCTCAAATCTTAAATCTTCGTATTCATATTCTAATAAGTTACCTACGCAAAAAACATTAGCTTTATGAAGGGTGTTAATTTCTGTATTGCTTAATTCATAGTTATCAATAAGGTTTAAATGTTTTGGGATTTTATCGTATTTCAAGGTTACTTCAGGAAATATTAATGATGGGCTATTGTTTGTCATGTTTGCATAAGTAAATTTATTTATACTTATCCAGTCAGTAAAATTAGATCTATCTCCACCTAAGACAGATAAAAGCATGATTAGTCTGTTAACCGCATTTCTGCAGAGGTCTGCTACTTGATATTCTGGCATGTCAAGCTCAAGAGAGGCACTTTTGTAGGTTTTTTTTCTATCCCCATCACGTGAATAAACAGTGTATAAAATATCATATTCTAAAGGGGGAAATAATAATGAAAGAGCATGTATCCAAACTAATCTTTCTTTAATTTCTGATAGCGAGGGAAAATTTAGGTTTATAGAGCTGAATACTTTTACTACCAACTCTTCTAAGCCTGCTCTATCTCTTGTAACATGTTCGAAATCAACTTTCTTTAATAGCGAGGTAATTTTTTCATTTCTTTCGTTTCTTTTCTTCTCCCTTTCTTTTTGGGCCTTCTTAATTTTTGATTGATCAATTTCAATGTCAACCAGTTCTGGATAGTCAGAAACATATAACGAAATAGTTTTTTGTTTAATTTCTTTATTTTCTAATTCAGACAATATTCGAGAAAGTTTTACTTCTACTTTCCAAGGTAATTGGCAAATTATTGAAAATTCAGTTCTTTCAAGTGTTTCGGCAATATCTGATATTGAAGTTTTATCATACCAAAGTTCTAATAGATATCGATTATCGTCAGCGGTCCATTTAGAACCGTGTTTTTGTCGTTTAAAGTTATCAGCTATTTCCATCTTCTAATGACGCTTTAAGTATATAAAAAGCATCCTCCGCGCCTTGATCAAAGAAGCCATCAGGGAAATCCGTAAGATCGTAGGTTCCACTGTTTGTAAGGTTGGCATTCCTAAAGTTTGTTACTCCTTTTTTTCTTTCAGCAAACAAAATTGTACAATTTTCAAACAGACTTGAATCATTTTTTTCTAATTTTGCCTGAGCAATTCTTCTTCTGATTCTATTCAAGATATGATCAGAATGTGTTTCTAGAATTATTTGTTTACTTTGACTTATATTAACTAAAAAATCAGCAAATTTTTGTTGAACCTTTGGATGCAAATGTAATTCTGGTTGTTCTAATAATATTGTTGAATTTTCTTTCGAAGCTAAACAAAGTAAAATAATCGGTGCGAGCTGACTGAAACCAACGCCAAGCTCCTTCATTTTAATGTTGATATCTAATCCAATAGGCTTGATATATCCAATGACACTATCAGTATCTGGAGAATACTCAGTATAAAAACTTTCAGCTATTTCAAAATATTGTAATTTCTGATTGAATGCATCAGCTATTGTTTTTTCCTCACCATCTATATTTATCAATGTAGTTTTTTGATTTTCAAAATAATTAAAAAAGAATTCACCATTTATTCCAAGTGGAGTGTTTTCATCAAAACTTAATACCTTTGGTTCATCATTTTCAAGCATTCGTAAGGGGCCAAGGTATTGTACAAATTTTGTTACATTTTTAATTATCTCTAGGTCATCATTCACTTGTTGAGTTTTTTTATTACTTTCGTCAATAAAAAAATGAATCTCATTAACCAATGTAAATATAGAGTCAAAATGTTTAATAAGCTTGAAGTTAAGTTCTCGAAAAAATTTATTGTCAAATACTGACCCTAAATTGTGAATAACTTCTCCCATAGTATCTTCCATTTCATTATCGAGAGGTGCATTTTCTTTTTCCAGTTTAGAAAATTCAGAAAGAGTTATATCCCATAAAAGGGTTTGCATAAATTCTGAAAGCTCAAAGTCTGGTGGTTGATTTACACGAGTCAATAAATCTTTTGCAAGTTGAGAATAATCTGTATATAAATCTCTGTAATTAGGTGAATCCCAAGGAGTTAAATTAACATTAAGGGAAAAAGCATTGTCAGGAATGGCTCCTTCAAAATCAAAATCATCTCTGTTTTTAAGTGATTCATGATCTAATAAATTAAAATAAGAAACTACTTCATCTTGTAAGCGATTTTGTATATCAAGATTGCTCATGGTTGTTGATTCAGATGCTTTCATTGCTACCTCATCAAAAGCATCTGAAGAGTAGATCCAATTGAATGCGTTATCAAACATCCAGACCTCATCATTAAGTAAAGTTTTAATTTGTTCAGTTAATTTGTTTCCTAGATAATCGCCTATTGGTATCCTTGAAAATACCTCAGATGGAATCCCAGAGTTAAAATCAATACCTGCAAATCTTTCATCATAAATACTCTCAGACATTCCTTCATTATCTATATTCTTTGCGATTGCTTCACAAAACCATTGGTAATTGTTGTAATGTTTTATTAGTGATTTATCTTTATAGTTTAAGACAACTACATCTTGATTATCAACAGGCATTGTCTCAAATATAAGTTCAGATTCATAAATATCCCCTACATAGCTTTTATCAATTAATTTAATAGCTGTGCGTAAATTTTTAGGAAATGCAGACACCAGTTCGTCTTCTAAAACAGCTGTTAAATTAATATCAAATTTTACATCTGTCATAGGCCCTCTTCTAGATTCTTGATATGTTTTGAAATCAAGACCTATTTCAACATTTTTCTCGTTGGATAAAGCATGTAAAATACTCTCAAAATTATTCAGTTTTATAATTTTTCCATTAAGTGAAAATACAGAATCAGATTCTATCTCTGAGCTTGTTGATTGTACTACAGATAAAATAGATTGAAGAACTGTAGATTTTCCTGATGAATTTTCACCACATATTAACGTAAGTGGTGAAAAGTTTATCTCTTGCATTGGAGAACTAGGCTCTATAGATTTAAAATTTGATAATCTAAGTTTGTTTATTCCATAAAAATTTTCCATTATGCGACCGCTAAACTGACAATATCTTTTTCAATTGAATCAATATCGAGGCTTAAGAAGCTTAATTCATCATCAAATGATTTATGCAAATAATTATCTAAACTAAGTTTTCTATCATGCAATGCTAAAAGCTGTCTAGAAATAAGATCTGCTTTCTCTCTACCTTTCTGAACACTTATTTCATCAAACATACTCTTATCAGATTTAAATGATATGAATGGAACTACATTGTCTGGAATATTAAAAATTAATTTTTCAAAACTATTTTTTGAATAATAATCAACAAATTTTAAATTATTTAATTTCATCATATATCTCTTATCTGACTTGTAAAAAATAGGGCCGCCAATATTAAAAATAATTTTTGTTTTTGAGTCTTCAACAGCATCGCCTCTCAAAGTATTGATCTGGCTAAGAGCATTATTGGAAACACTTCCAATTTGTTTGTTAAATTTATTATCACTTTTAAACATTGGAAAAATCATATCAGAGTGAACAACAAGAGAATACTGTAAATCTGAGTGATTAGTTGGAATGACAATATCTTCCATACTTAAGTGGTGGTAATCTGTTGAACATAAAATTATCTCAAATGCATTATTCCCAAAATCTTTATAAACCAAACCAAATTTTGGGTCAAAATATTCATCTAAGTTTTTAAAACTCCAAATTTCATTTTTTTTCATAAGTACCTATTTATATTCTCTCCAAACTTTTACAATTTAGGCGGTGATAAACGCATATATTCAATTTCATTCATAAATGTACTTGTCAATTCTTCTAGATCAAAATCATTTTCATTTTCTTTAATTAATTTCTTAAATTCTTTTTCTAGTTTTATTGTAAGTTTTTTTACAGCATCACTGACAGTTCTTCTGGCTTTACCAATCAGGCTTCCAATAGCTTCATCAGACTTATTCTCTACAAATTTAAGTTTTATAATATAAATTTCATCTTCAGTAAATTTTTGTAAAATATTTTTTGCTGAATCTTCTAAGAACAAATAATTTATACTGTTGTCAAAAATATTGTCTGACTTCAATACATTTCTTAAGTTAGATTGGGTATCTCCAGATTGTTCAGAATTATATTCAATACTTAAGGGGCTATTAACAAGCCAGTCTTTTACTTTTTCCTTAACTACTATAAAAAGATTACTTAAGTTAACTTCATCTAATGAGCAAGCAACATCAATTAACAATTGTTTTATTGCTTTTGTTTCCATTACATTATTCGTTCCGTACCAAAGTGGAATATTGTTTACAATTTTTTTATATTTATCTTCTGGATTTTGAAAGTCTTTTAATTGTGTATATATATCTGTTTGAAAAAAAGGTTCACAATATTTAATCTCTTTAATTGAATAATTCAGTCCACTTGAAATAAAAGGTCCTTTTTTTAACTCTTCTTTAAACCTGATAAAAAGTCGGTCGGATATTTGGACTTGCCCTGATCGTTGATACTTTTTTATTATTGATTCTTCTATAAAACGTCGTAAAAAGGCCCCAATATTTCCACCAACTGAGTCAGAGGAATCTAAAGAATCAAGTATTTTCTTAAGTTCAAAAGTCGTTACTCCGTTGTTATCAGTCAGTAAAACTAAACCTGCCTCACAGGCAACTGAATAAATTGCAAGAGCTCCTTTAGAAACGGGCGTGGTTCCCAAATAATATCCAGATGGTTCAAGGTCCTTATATTCAGAATATTCTTGGGTTTTAAATTTTGATGATTTTGAAATTAGATCACATATATATAAACAAGTATGGAAACTCATTGATGAAATATTTAAATTAGCAGAATCTAATTGTTTTATTTCTGATACTAAGTCTTCAACTGTGTAAAGTTTAATTTCATTAATTCCTGGAAGAGTATTATTAACCATCAATAAGCTCGATTAAAAATTGAGTATCTATTTCATCACAAATATAATTTTGCTTATTGACAGTTATAGGCTTTCTGTATTTTTTAATTACTCGACCATCTTTATTTAAATTGCATTGATGGAACTCTTTATGGTTCTTGTGAAATATATCATCTTCGTTTGTAAAATCTGACTCAGCAACTTTAGAACTTCTTGGAATACCATCTTGAACTACTTTTATTCCAATTTCTTTATTATTACCGTTATTTACTATCCAAGGTCTTGGTTTTGAATAAAGACCTATCTCCGGAAAATAAAGTTCCCTTAAAGATTCGAACCTAGCAATTATGACAGGAGGCTTATCTCTAGGCGAAGATGATACTTGAATTACGTCTTTACCATTTGTATTAGCTAATTTTATAACTTCTTCTAATGGATATATTCCGTGTGAAATTTGCATGTCTGAAGCTTGAAAGATTTCTACATCAGTTGCTTCAATGTTAAAGTTAATATTTAAGTCTTTATATTCTTTAATAGTTGTTTCTCTATTTTGACCCCAGAAATACCATGAATGTTTTGATTTCAAAAGAGTTAAGTAACTCTCAATATTTTCTTTTTCATCACTCATTCATTAAATCCTCAGAAATGGAATTTAGATCATCCACCAAACCGTCTGTAACTTTTGAATAAATTTCATTTTTTTCATGCAGTATCTCCGTCACTCTTTCCTCCACTGTTTCTGCACAAAACAAGTTAAATATTGTAACTGGTTTCTCTTGTCCAATTCTAACAACTCTGTCTCTGGCTTGACTGTTTGATGATGGATTCCACCATCTATTAATAAAAATTACATTATTAGCTTCTGTAAGAGTCAAGCCCTCTGATGCTATTCTTGACGAGGCTAAGAATACTGTAGTCGACGTGTCTTCTTTGAATTGATTTACACTTTCTTCTCTATGCTCGACATCAACATCAAAAAATTTTACATAGTCGATATCATTCATTTCTAAATACTCTTGCATTGCATATAGTGGGTCTAGATAGTAAGAGAAAATGATTACTTTTTCTGAGTTATCTTTAATTTTTTTTACTATCTCACCTGCAGCTTGAATTTTGGAATTTAGGGAAGATTCTCTGGTGCCATCACAGATTTTTCTTAATTTTGACAGTACCGAGAAGTGGCTTCCGTCTTCTGTTGATATTTCATGTCTTTTGTTCCAAATTTCTTTGTACAAGTCCATCTGCTTAGAAACAAGTTCTACCGGATAATCAATCTCCGTGACGTCTGGGAGTTCTTTTAAAACTTGTGATTTTAACCTTCTCAACATATATGGTTTTAATGATTCCAATAACATCAAAGGGCTTCTATTTTTATCCTTTGGATCTTTCTTCTTTCCAGTGAGGTGACTTATTAAAGTGAGTAAATCTTCTACATTATTTTCAATAGGAGTACCTGTAAGACCCCAGAATCTCTTTTTTTTAAACTCAAAGATTGCTTTAGAAATTTGAGAATCAGCTTTTCTGATTTTATGGACTTCGTCTGCAATCATTAAATCAAAATCTATATTTTTAAAATACTCCGAACTGTTTCTCAGATTTTCATAGTTAGTTATCAATATTTTTGAAGAGCCTAAAATTTTTAAAATTGCGGTATCTGAATTGTCCGAGGATCTTAATCTTTTGTATCTTAGTTGTGGTGACCACTTAGTAATTTCTGTTTCCCAGTTTTTCTGTAGTGATAGAGGTGCCACAATTATACAATTTTGAATTTTATTACTATTAAACAGCTCCTCCATGGCTTTAATAGTTTGAACAGTTTTTCCAAGACCCATATCGTCAGCCAGAATTCCGTATTGATTATTTACCAACCAATCAATTCCTTCTAATTGATAATCTCTAAGCAAAGTTGAACCTAATAAAAAAACACATAATTGAAAGAGGCTTAAATCCCTGTTATCTTTTTTCTAACACCTAGAGTCTCTTTCCATAATTTTTCAATCAATTCTGGTGTGTTTTTAAATATCTTAAGTTTTCCTTCCCATTCATCACGATAAATTTCTGCTGACTTCTTATCAGATGCAAATTCACCTTTTAGAAATCCGATCATATCAGCAATATTCTGAGGCGAGGAACCTGAGGCATGCATTTTATAAACTATTTCAGGATCTCCTTTTGCATATTTTCCGACTCTATTTGCCTGATCAACCTTGGCAACTTTATGAAGCGTATAGCCAAACCATGGGCCTGAAAATAAATCCCAGTCTATTTTATTAATATCTTTTAGCGCTTTCTTAACCATGCTTACAGAAAAATCGGGGTTCTCTTGTAGCTCTTTCTGAACTACATCAATTATGTAAAACGCTAATCCAATTTGACCTACAGGCCAAAAAAGCAAGTGGTCCATTGTTCCATCCCCTTCTCTTTCTTCTTTAGGAGTATGATTTTTCATTTTTCCTCTATCGGCATCTGCCCAACCATCAATACTTTTTATTAGTAGATCCCAAATTTCTTTGATATACACATACCTTTCGTCAACAGCTTTCTGTCCAGGTGAGAATTTAAAGTAGTCATCATTTATATCTTGATCAATTCCCTTAAGAAATATTCTGTTCATTTCATAGATAGTTGCAATTGTCGTTAGATGTCCTACACCTTCTTTTAGCTGTTGTTTCTCTATGTCGACCACAGCTGATGATGTATCATCCCCACTCCATCTAAATAAGTCAATATCATTAAGCAATCTCCTTGTATGTATAGCTGCAATATCATCTTCATCCATTGAAATATTCTCTACTTTTGTTGTTTGTTTTGCATGTCGATTAAGAACAGTAAAAATTCTTCTTAGTCTTTTTCTGAATGTTTCTTCTTTTAAAGTTTTATTGTTATCTACTGGATCTATATTGCTGATAACAAGTACGCTAAGCTCATCTTCGCTTAATCCATCTGGTGGTCTTGGTGTTCTTCCTTTTTCAAGCTCGGGCAATTGTCCAAAAAGATATCTTAAACTAGTCAATCTGTGCTGACCATCCAAGACAAAGTATTTTTGCGTACCATCAAACTTAAGCAATCCAAAGTCACCAATTTCACCTTTGAAAAAATTGTATGCAGGGTCTTTCTTATCTAGTGGAACAGGGTGCCAAATAGGTGCTCCACCAAATGTTGCAACAACAAAACTTCCCATGAATCTTTCACCATGATTATGTGCTTCTGATAGATATTTAGCGATGTCTCCTGTAGATCTATTTGACCTCACTGCCCTTTGTACCATTCTTTCAACAAGTTTGCTTTCATTAGGGTCTACTTCTCTACTTGTATGCATTTTATTTGCTAAATCTCTAGCTCTCATTTTTATCATATAATATATTATTTGGCTCTCTTGTTCGCCCATTGTGGCTTTTATACCTGGATATACGTCACCCATATATTGCTCCTAGTTCATTTTTAAATATAATCACTTAGTTAGCCTCCGACAAATAGGATGCTTTTTGATTTCTTTTGTTTGCAGGAGTGCCAAAGGCATTCATTAACTCTGTTTCTAAATCATATATTAAAGTCTCAATATCTCTATCATCTATTTTTGACTTTACAACTGCATATTGAAAATCTAAATTAGCTGGCAACCAGGTTCTAACAAGCTCTCTAACACCAGTTAACTCTCCTTTACAGTGACTTATGAACCTGTTTCTAAGATTTTTTGCAGATATACCAACATAAAGAGGTGTTTTAAAATCAAAATAATCTTGGCCTAAGTCGAAAGGCATAGTGCCGGATATTAAATAAATACCACAAGAGGCAGGGATTGATTCTTTTCTAGACATTTTTAAAGGTGTTATATTCCAATCTAAATTCATAATTCTTAAAGTGTTTCTAAGTAATTCCCAATCATTAAGATTTAATGACCACCCAGAATATTTTTCATTCATCCTGTACAAGTTTATGAACTTGTACTTTTTTTAAGTTGGCTCTTTGTGTGTCTGCCTAACATCCTGTGTTAGTTTAGTTTCAAAGCTTTTCTTGTCCTATTTATATTCTCTCCGAACTTTTTTTAAATTGGCGGAAATAAATGTCATATTGATCCATTAATCTTAGTAATCATAAAAAGGGTTGGTATTATATAGTCATGGTTAAAAACGTTGCAGAAAAAACTACTGCAGTAAAAACTAAAAAAAGTAAGCAAAAATACGTTCCTGAAATGCGTTTAGGTCATGAAGATGTACTTGATAAAAAAGTAGAATTAAGAGTTTTATCTTTAGGTGCCGGTGTGCAATCATCAACACTGTTCTTTAAAGTTTTAAAAGGTGAAATAGCTCCC
>MDTB01064141.1_pt1 | contig 10183 bp, 11 predicted proteins | sample 811161 | NCBI WGS metagenome assembly MDTB01 (sample SAMN05326650, study PRJNA326480) | marine metagenome | isolation source: seawater | place: Mediterranean Sea | collected 2009
AAAAATAGGGGGGTGTAGCTCAGTTGGTTAGAGCGATCGCCTGTCACGCGATAGGTCGAGGGTTCGAGTCCCTTCACTCCCGCCATTCGAAAAAATAGAATTTGACCTTTTTCCTCGTAAAAGTATGAAATTTAGTGATTTCCTGCTTTTAAATTAATTAATCTTGACGTTTGTTAGATAAAAGATGTAAAACATCATATTTTTGGTTTAGGGCGGTTAGCTCAGTTGGTAGAGCATCTCGTTTACACCGAGGGGGTCAAAGGTTCGAGTCCTTTACTGCCCACCAATAAAAAGTTCAAGTGGGGGTGTAGCTCAGTTGGTTAGAGCGATCGCCTGTCACGCGATAGGTCGAGGGTTCGAGTCCCTTCACTCCCGCCACTTTCAAGCTTATTTACAATTTTAAGTTAAATTATCTAATATTATTACACTTAATATTGCTAATTTTGTAAATTCTTGATTTTATTAGTCTTTTAACAGATTTATTACTTCTATACTCGTAAACTGCTGATATTGTTAACTATTATTTTATTTAAAATGTGACGTATGACCGCTTCAAGAACACATAAAAAGTGTTATATGTTCATAGATGATTGCGGAATTTTTAAAAGATTATTTATCTATAATAGTATTTTTAATAATTGCACTAGGTTTAAGTTGTGCATTTATCTTAATGAATTTTATTTTATCACCAAAAAATCCTGATCCAGAAAAGCTTTCATCATACGAGTGTGGATTTGAACCATTTACAGATTCTAGAATGGAATTCGATGTTAAATTTTATTTGGTGGCAATCTTATTCATTATATTTGATCTAGAAATTGCCTTCCTTTTTCCTTGGGCAATATCATTAGGAAATATAGGAATAGTAGGCTTCACATCTATGATGGTTTTTTTATCAATTTTGACAATAGGCTTTATTTACGAATGGAAGAAAGGCGCTTTGGACTGGGAATAGTATGAATTTAAAAAGTACAGACGATAAAATTCCTGAAGAATTTAAGAAACTTGCAAAAGATTTTAGTGATAATGGTTATATTACTACATCGGTAGATAACTTAGTGAATTGGGCAAGAGCTGGTTCACTTCATTGGATGACTTTTGGTTTAGCATGTTGTGCAGTTGAAATGATGCAAACTTCTATGCCTAGATATGACTTAGAAAGATTTGGTGCAGCGCCAAGAGGATCACCAAGACAATCAGATGTAATGATTGTTGCTGGTACATTAACAAATAAAATGGCTCCAGCTCTAAGAAAAGTTTATGATCAAATGCCCGAACCAAGGTATGTTATTTCTATGGGCAGTTGTGCTAATGGTGGAGGTTATTATCATTACTCATATTCAGTTGTAAGGGGTTGTGATAGAATTGTTCCTGTTGATGTTTATGTTCCAGGATGCCCACCATCTGCTGAAGCTCTTTTGTATGGAATTATGCAGCTCCAAAAAAAAATTAGAAACAAAGGTTCGTTAGAAAGATAATTTAATGAATAACACGATAGCGCTAGAAAAAAAAATAAACTCAGAATTGGGTACAAAAGTTAAATCAACCAAAATAAACCACCAACAAATTTATATTTCAATAAATTCAAATGATTTAACAGATGTTATGATGTTTTTAAAAACTAATCCTAAATTAAAGTTTAAACAATTAATAGATATTACTGCTGTGGATTATCCTTCCGAAGAAAAAAGATTTAAGATTGTTTACTTCTTACTTAGTCATGAATTTAATCAAAGGGTAATAATTCAGAGCTCAATAAATGAAAATGAAAAAATTGAGTCTCTAACAAATGTTTTTCCATCTGCAAATTGGATGGAGAGAGAAGTTTTTGATATGTATGGAATATCATTTAAAAATCATCCTGATTTGAGACGAATTCTTACTGACTATAATTTTAAAGGACACCCATTAAGAAAAGACTTTCCTTTAACAGGACATGATGAAGTTAGATTTAGCGAGGAAGAGAAGAAAGTAGTATATGAAAAAGTCAAATTAGAACAAGATTATAGAAACTTTGATTATGAAAGTCCATGGGAAGGAACCAAATACATAAAAAATAAATTAGAGAAGAATGAAAAAAAATAAGACAATGAATTTAAATTTTGGGCCTCAACATCCAGCTGCGCATGGAGTTCTTAGATTGATCCTTGAGCTAGACGGAGAAATAGTTGAAAAAGCTGATCCACATATTGGTTTACTGCATAGAGGTACTGAAAAGTTAATTGAGAATAAAACTTATATGCAAGCAGTCCCATATTTTGATAGATTGGATTATGTTGCCCCAATGAATCAAGAGCATGCATTTGCTTTAGCAATTGAAAAAATTTTAAATATAGGTGTACCAATAAGAGCGCAATATATTAGAGTTCTATTCTGTGAAATAGGAAGAATACTTTCACATATTTTAAATATCACTACTCAAGCATTAGATGTTGGAGCATTGACTCCATCGTTATGGGGATTTGAGGAGAGAGAAACGTTAATGACTTTTTATGAAAGAGCTTCAGGTTCGAGATTACACGCAAACTATTTCAGAGCAGGTGGCGTACATCAAGACTTACCCAAAGATCTTTTAGATGATATTTCAAAATTTACAGTTTCATTTCCCAAAATTATTGATCAGCTTGAAAATCTTTTAACAGATAATAGAATATTTAAGCAAAGGAATGTTGATATTGGAATTGTTAGTGTCGATGATGCGGTAAATTACTCATTTTCAGGAGTAATGTTAAGAGGTTCAGGAATACCATGGGATTTAAGAAAGTCACAACCTTATGACTGCTATAAACAAATGGATTTTAAAATTCCTGTTGGAAAAAATGGTGATTGTTACGACAGATACCTTTGTAGAATTGAAGAGATGAAAGAGAGTTTAAAAATCATAGACCAATGCATAATAAACATGCCTTCAGGACCAATAAAATCTCATGATAATAAAATATCACCACCACCAAAAGCTGAAATTAAAGAGTCTATGGAAGCATTAATACATCATTTTAAGCTATTTACAGAGGGCTATAGAGTAGATTCAGATGAAATTTACACTGCTGTAGAAGCTCCAAAAGGTGAATTTGGTGTTTATTTAATTTCTGATGGATCAAACAAGCCTTATAAATGTAAAATTAGAGCTCCTGGCTTTTCACATTTGCAAGCTATGGATTATTTAATTAAAGGACATATGCTAGCTGATGTTCCGGCAGTTCTAGGTTCTTTAGATATAGTTTTTGGAGAAATTGATAGATGAGTATTAAAAAAGTTTTCAAAGAACAGCCAGATCATTTTGAATTTAGCGATACAAGTTTAAAAGCTGCAGAGAAAATGGTTTCAAAGTATCCAAAAGGTAAAAAAAAAAAGTGCAGTAATGTCTTTACTTTATATTGCACAAAGACAAAACGACAATTGGATACCTTTAGCTGCAATGAAGTATATCGCAAAAATGCTAGAAATGCCTTATATAAAAGTTTATGAGGTTGCTACTTTTTACTCTATGTATAATCTTTCACCTGTTGGAAAATATTTTTTTCAAGTTTGTACAACAACACCATGCATGATTAGAGATGCCTATAAATTAGTTGACGTATGTAAAAAGAAAATATCGGAAAATGAATCTGAGATATCGTCTGACGGCAAATGTTCGTGGATGGAGGTAGAATGTTTAGGAGCATGCATAAATGCACCTGTGGTACAAATAAATGAGGATTATTTTGAAGATCTAACCCCATTAAAATTAGAGAAGATAATTGACCAAATTAGTAATAATGAAAAAATAAAATCTGGATCATATAGAGGACGGACAAGTTCAGAACCTGAAAACTCAAGAAAAACATTGTTGGATAATAAAAATGCTTAAAGACGAAGATAGAATATTTAAAAATTTGTATAATGACTTAGGAGTGGATATTAAATCTTCTCAAAAAAGGGGTGATTGGATTAATACAAAAGATATTTGCGAAAAAGGAAGAGAATGGATTATAAATGAAATCAAGACGTCCGAATTAAGAGGAAGGGGCGGCGCAGGATTTCCCACTGGACTTAAATGGTCATTTGCTCCTAAAGAAGTAGGTTCAAAACCACATTATTTAGTTATCAATGCAGATGAATCTGAGCCAGGAACATGTAAGGATAGAGATATACTAAGATTTGAACCTCACAAATTAATTGAGGGATGTTTAATTACATCTTATGCAGTAAATGCTCATGTTTGTTATATATATATTAGAGGAGAATACTACAACGAAGGTCAGGCCCTTCAAACAGCTATAGATGAATCTTATGCAAGTGGATTGCTTGGAAAGAATGCTGCAGGCACAAGTTGGGATCTTGATATTTTTATTCATTATGGTGCTGGTGCATACATTTGTGGTGAAGAAACAGCTCTACTGGAAAGTTTAGAAGGCAACAAAGGTCAACCAAGATTAAAACCACCATTTCCTGCATTAATAGGTTTATACGGATGCCCTACAATAATCAATAATGTTGAAACTATTGCTGTTGTACCAACTATATTAAGAAGAGGAGGGAAATGGTTTTCTTCACTTGGAAGAGCTAAAAATACTGGTACAAAAATTTATTGTATTTCAGGAAACGTAAATAATCCATGTAATGTTGAAGAGGAAATGGGAATTCCATTAAAAGATTTAATTGAAAAACATGCTGGAGGAGTTGTTGGTGGATGGGATAATTTAAAAGCAGTAATACCTGGTGGATCTTCTATGCCATTATTAAGAAAAGAAGTATGCGATACTATAAAAACGGATTTTGATGCTTGTGTAGAAAATAAAACAGGTCTTGGTACTGCTGGCATTGTAGTGATAAATAAAGATCAGGACATTATTAAATGTATGGCAAGGATAGCAAGATTTTATAAACATGAAAGTTGTGGTCAATGTACTCCTTGTAGAGAAGGCTCAGGTTGGATGTGGAGGATGCTTGAAAGAATGGCAAAAGGCGAGGCAACAATCGATGAGATTGATATGTTAATGGATGTCACAAAACAAATAGAGGGTCATACGATTTGTGCATTTGGAGAAGGTTCTTCTTGGCCAGTCCAAGGACTAATTAGAAATTTTAAGGACGAGATATTAGAAAGGAATAAATTTGATCCTATAGTTAAGAAAAATAAAAATATACCTTACTTAGTTGATCAACATTTATTAGATACTGAATAATGTTTAAATTAAAAGTAAATGATAAAGATATAGAAGTAGAAGAAGGCTTAACTGTATTGCAAGCTTGCGAACAAGCTGGAGCTGAAATACCTAGATTTTGTTATCATGAAAAATTATCAATTGCAGGCAACTGTCGGATGTGTTTGGTTGAAATGGAAAAATCACCAAAACCAATTGCCTCATGTGCAATGCCAGCATCGGATGGAATGATTATAAAAACAAATACAGAAAAAGTAGAAAAGGCAAGAAAAGGTGTTATGGAATTTTTGCTTGCAAACCACCCTTTAGATTGCCCTGTATGTGATCAAGGTGGTGAATGCGATTTGCAAGACCAATCTATGTTTTATGGTGTAGATAAATCTAGATTTAAAGAAAATAAAAGGTTTGTTCCAGAAAAAAATATGGGACCTTTAATCAAAACCCAAATGACAAGATGTATTCATTGCACAAGATGTATAAGATTTGCAACTGAAGTAGCTGGAGTACCTGAATTAGGAGCTATTGGCAGAGGGGAAGATATGCAAATTACTACTTATCTAGAAAAAGCAATGGACTCAGAAATGTCAGCAAATGTAATTGATTTATGTCCAGTAGGGGCATTGACTTCCAAACCATATGTGTTCGAAGCTAGACCATGGGAATTAAAGAAAACAGAGAGCGTAGATGTAATGGACGCAATTGGCTCTAACATAAGAGTAGATACTTATGGATGGGAGGTTAAAAGGGTTCTTCCAAGAATAAACGAGGATATAAATGAAGAATGGATTTCTGATAAAACTAGATATGCTTGCGATGGGTTATTAAATCAAAGGCTAGACTCACCATATATTAGATATAATAATAAATTTGATAAATCCAGCTGGAAAGAGGTTTTTAATATTATTAGCTCTAAAATCAAATCTACTGATAAAAGAAAAATATGTGGGTTTACAGGCGATTTAAACAATATGGAATCCATGTTTATTTTTAAAGATTTTTTCAATAAAGTTTTAAAAAATCAGAACTATGATTGCAGAAGTAATAATCAATATATCAACAATTCAAAAAGAGAGAATTATTTATTTAATTCATCAATTAATGGTATTGAAGAAAGTGATCTCATTTTTTTAGTAGGAACTAATTTAAGACATGAAGCAACTATTTTGAATTCCAGAATTAGAAAATCTTATCTAAACAATAATACAAAAATTATTTCATTAAATGATCAAGGAGACTTAACTTTTCCATATGAAAATTTAAATGGTGATAGCGAGACAATTAAAAATATAATTGAAAACAAGCATCCTGTAAGTGAATTATTAATTAATGCACAAAAACCTATGATAATATTAGGACCTTCGATATTTGAAAATCAATCAGGTAAATATATTTTTGAGTCAATAAAAAATTTTTTAGTTAGTAAAAATAAAATCAATAAGGACTGGAACCCTTTGAATACAATATCATTACACGCTTCTAGTGTAGGTAGCTTGGATCTTGGAATTTATAATAGTAGTGATGGTTACAATACCTTATTAAGTGATTTAAAAAATCATAAATTCGAAATTGTTTTTTTATTTGGTCAGGATAATTTAAATTTTGAAAAAAAAGATGAATTTATAATTTATATTGGTAGTCATGGTGATCGTGGCGCTGAAATTGCTGATATAATTTTGCCTGGTTGTGCTTATACCGAACAAGATGGTTATTTTACGAATTTAGAAGGCAAGTTACAAAAAGCTTTTAAAGCATCATATCCACCAGGGGATGCAATTGAAGATTGGGAAATAATAAATAAATTATCTGAAAAAATTTCAGGTAAAAAGTTATTTAAAGATAAAAACGAACTTGAAAAATCAATGATGAATTTTTTAAATCTTTTCTATGAAGAAGATAAACAAAAAGATTATAAATTGATAGACAATCTGAACTTTGTAAAAGAAAAAATAAAAACTACTGAAGTTGATTATTACTACTCAAATGTAATTGCTAGAGCATCTAAAACAATGTCTAAGTGTAGACAAGTTAGAAATAACAAATAATGACAGAGTATATAAATATTATTTTTAGTGAGGTTTACAAAATAATATTTTTATTAATACCCGTGTTAACTGCTGTTGCCATGATTGTGTGGCTTGATAGAAGAGTTTGGGCTTTTGTTCAAAAAAGAAGAGGCCCAAATGTTGTTGGTCCATTTGGTTTATTTCAATCTTTAGCTGATGCACTAAAGTACATTTTTAAAGAAATAATAATTCCAGCAAGTGCAAATAAGGTAATTTTTATATTAGCACCAATTGTAACTATGACCTTAGCTCTTATTGCTTGGGCGGTAATACCTTTCAGTGAGAGCTATGTTTTAGCTGATATAAACGTCGGTATTTTATATATATTTGCTGTTTCATCTTTAGGTGTATATGGAATTATTATGGGTGGATGGGCCTCAAACTCAAAATATCCATTTCTTGGAGCGATTAGATCTGCAGCGCAAATGGTATCTTACGAAGTCTCAATTGGCGTTATAATTATTAATGTTTTGCTATGCGTAGGGTCTTTAAATCTAAAAGATATAGTCTTAGCTCAAAGCAATATGTGGTTTATTGTTCCGCTTTTTCCAATGTTTGTAATTTTTTTTATTTCAGCTCTTGCTGAGACCAATAGACCGCCATTTGATTTACCCGAAGCTGAGGCTGAACTTGTTGCTGGTTATCAAACTGAATATTCAGGAATGATGTATGCCATGTTTTGGCTAGGTGAATACGCAAATATTTTATTAATGTGTGCACTTGGATCTATTTTATTTCTAGGCGGATGGCTATCTCCTGTTGATATATATCCATTGAATATTATTCCATCACCTTTATGGCTTATTTTAAAAATTTTATTATTATTTCTTCTTTTTGCATTGGTAAAAGCAATTGTACCTAGATATAGATATGATCAACTAATGAAATTAGGTTGGAAAATATTTTTGCCCCTTTCTTTGTCGTGGGTTATATTAACAGCAAGCTTTCTCTTTTATTTTGATTTATTACCTTAATTAAAACTATGAAATTTTCTAGAATATTAAAAACCATATTTTTAACAGATTTTATCTCTGGGTTGATATTAGCGATCAAAGAAATTTTTAGAGCTAAAAAAACATTAAACTATCCGTTTGAAAAAGGGAAAATCAGCCCAAGATTTCGAGGTGAACATGCATTAAGAAGATATCCTAATGGTGAAGAAAGATGTATTGCGTGTAAATTATGTGAAGCCGTCTGTCCGGCACAAGCAATTACAATTGAATCCTCTGAGCGTGAGGACGGTAGTCGAAAAACTACTAAATATGATATTGATATGATGAAGTGTATATATTGTGGTTTATGTGAAGAGTCTTGTCCAGTTGATGCTATTGTTCAAGGCCCGAATTTTGAATTTTCTACAGAAACAAGAGAGGAACTTTATTACAATAAAGAAAAGCTTTTAGATAACGGAGATAGATGGGAAAATATCTTAGCAGCAAATATCAAAGCTGATAAACCTTTTAGATAATAATGATTGCACATTCAATTTTCTTTTTTACCTTCTCTACCATAGCTGTAATTTCTGCAGTAATGGTAACTGTCTCCAAAAATACAGTTTATTCAGTTTTTTTTTTAATTTTAGATTTTGTAAGCATATCTTTTCTTTTCATTATGATAGGTGCTGAATTTTTAGGAATGATTATGCTTATCGTTTACGTTGGAGCTGTTGCTGTACTTTTTTTATTTGTAGTTATGTTGTTAAATGTTTCAAGACAAAAAAGTCAATGGTTTAACAACAGTTCAAACCATATTCCCATTGGAATTTTGGTAAGTATTATTATATTTTTTGAACTTATTATTGTTATAGGTGGTTGGAAATATAAACCTGACTTTTTAACATTAGATAATATAAATCTAGATAAAAATATAACTAACACTCATCAAATTGGTAATATCTTATACACTGATTATATCCATTTGTTTCAATTAAGTGGTATGCTTCTTTTAGTTGCTATGATCGGGGCAATCGTACTCACTTTCAGGAAAAGAGAAGGTATAAAAAGACAGAGTTATTTTTCTCAAATTAGTAGAGAGAGATCAGATGGAGTAACTCTTATTGATGTTGAAACCGATAAAGGAGTAAAGTTGGATGATTGAGGTAGGACTAGGTCATTATCTAACATTAGCAACTATAATTTTTTCAATTGGTATTATAGGAATTTTCTTAAATAGAAAAAATGTAATTGTAATACTAATGAGTATAGAATTAATTCTTTTGGCCGTTAATATAAATTTAGTTTCATTTTCTATATTTTTAAACGATATAAATGGACAAATATTTACATTATTTATTCTAACAGTTGCTGCAGCTGAGGCAGCAATAGGGCTTGCGATTATTGTTGTTTATTACAGAGGATCTCAAACAATTAGAGTAGAAGAAATTAATAAATTAAAAGGCTAAAATGGAATATGTATTACTATTTTTACCATTAATAAGTTCAATATTGAGTGGTTTTTTTTCTAAATTTATTGGAAAAAAAATATCTTTAATAATACCTTGTTTACTAGTTTCAATTTCTGCAATTTTATCAATTTACATATTTTATAAAGTTTCATTATTTAATTATGAAAATAACTTATTAATTTTTCATTGGATAAATTCAGGTTCATTAAACGTTAATTGGTCAATTAAAATAGACGCTCTATCTTCTGTAATGTTAATTGTAGTTTGTGTAGTTTCATCATTAGTTCATATCTATTCTATAGGGTATATGTCTCATGACCCTCACAAACCTAGATTTATGTCTTACTTATCATTGTTTACATTTTCAATGTTGGTTTTAGTTACTTCAGATAATTTTATTCAATTATTTTTTGGTTGGGAAGGTGTTGGCTTATGCTCATACTTTTTAATAGGTTTTTGGTATAAGAAAAATTCTGCAAATGCCGCTGCTATGAAAGCTTTTTTGGTAAATAGAGTTGGAGATTTTGGATTAGCTTTAGGAATTTTTCTAATTTTTTATTTGTTTGGCA
>MDTB01106492.1_pt1 | contig 10183 bp, 12 predicted proteins | sample 811161 | NCBI WGS metagenome assembly MDTB01 (sample SAMN05326650, study PRJNA326480) | marine metagenome | isolation source: seawater | place: Mediterranean Sea | collected 2009
CAAGTGCGCCACCGAGGGCAAAGAGAAGTGCAAGCGTGACTTCGTTCACTACCTGCGCCTGATCAACTACTGCCTGGTCACCGGCGGCACCGGCCCCCTCGACGAGCTGGCCATCAACGGTCAAAAAGAAGTCTACAAGGCTCTCAGCATCGACGCCGGCACCTATGTGGCTGGTTTCTCCCAAATGCGTAACGACGGTTGTGCTCCCCGCGACCTGAGCCCTCAGGCTCTGACTGCTTACAACACCCTGCTCGACTACGTCATCAACTCCCTGGGCTGATCACCAAGCTCCTCAGTTTTTGACTGAATCGTAGACTAAGGGGTGGGCTAATTTGCTCACCCCTTTTTTTTACCAGCTCAAAAGGACAAGGCCGAGAAAATAATTACAGCCAATCTCATCATCAAATAAACTCAAAATGCTTACAAAGTGCCACATCAATTTGTTGTGCATTCATAGCCCTTGAAATTCCTCTAGGGCGATGTGGCCAATCTTGCAAACATCACCCCTACATCAAACATGCTCGGTACAGAAACCAGCCTGAAATCACTCACTTCAGCCACACGTCCAGGTCCTGCCGCTTACTCAACAAAAAGCAAAGCCGGCAAAAACACTGCCCCAAGAACAGTTACTGGCGCAATTGCTGAATACAAACGCCAACACTGTGCTTCGATGGGAATTGGGATCGGCCCACGTCTACATTCCGAATGCCCCTTTGGAGTCACCTCCGATCAGTACAGCCCTGGCGACAAAGAGGCCCTAGAGAAAGTCATCAAAGCGGCATATCGTCAGGTACTAGGTAATCTCCCTCCAACCGAGAACCAACGGGAAATTTCATTGGAAGCTAGACTCCTGAATGGAGAAATCACCGTGCGCGATTTCGTGAACAGCTTAGCCAAGTCAGATTTCTACAAATCAAATTTCTTCCACTCTGTTGGTGCCCAACGCGGCATTGAGCTGAACTTCAAGCATGTGCTGGGAAGAGCTCCACTTAACCAAGCAGAGATTCAGCAACATATCAAGCTTCAAGCCGAGAGTGGTTTTGATGCTCTAATCGACAAACTAACAGACTCTGCTGAGTACACCGAAGTCTTTGGCTCGGATATCGTCCCTTACGAAAGGAGCCACGATTCTTACGCTGGAATGTTCACACGCTCCTTTAACCTGATGCGTGAGCTTGGTGGAATGAAAGTTGCTATCAGCGACAATGCACAAGGTAGAAATAGTCGCACAATTCATACGCTGGCAATCGCAGCACGGGAATCACACAAACCTGCACCATTCTCTTACCGTGCAATCAGTCGCACACCAGTGAAACTTCCACAACAGAAGTACTCTGGTCATCAAACTCCAAAGATGACGGACTATGTCGCTTTCAGGCCGTTTGGCATTCATTTCTAATTAAGCGGCAATCAGGTTCCTGGCAAATTCTTAGCCCTCCTGCCATTAATGGAGGGCTTTTTATTGACCAATTTCATTTACCCACAAAAGAATCAAATCCTGAGGGCAATCATTTAGATTGAATCGATGTTGCGCAAACTAGAGTGACTGAAACCACGGTCAATGAGCAGCTGGGGAACGTGGGCGAACTGACTGAAGAAGAAGCCTTCGAACTTGCCGAAGCTCTCAAAAAGCAATTAGAACATCAACGGGTTCCAGAGTCAGATCATGAATCACTACGACTCATGGTCGCTGGTCTCGGTGACCAGCGTGGTGCCCTTCGTCTTACGTTTGCGCAAAGCCTTGGATCCATTGGAGAGGCTGCATTACCAATTCTCTGCGAAGCGCTTAAAAATAATCCTAACGTCTTAATTCGACGTGCATCTGCTAAAACCCTCAACCTCATTGGTAGTCGGAGAGCTCTGCCAAATCTCATCGAAGCATTTCAAAGTGATCCAGACCCTGTCGTCCAGGGGTCGTCAGCGGGAGCTATGGCCACCATTGGAATTCCAGCAATAGAATCACTTCTTTCACTACTAAAAAGTAATCAATGCACAGCTTTTCAGATTGGTCTTATCAATCTCTCTCTTAGTTTTATCGGATCGAAAGCACCAGATGCCTTTAACCGAGCCATCAAGTCTGAAAATCCAGAAATTCGCATAGCAGCCATTACCGTTCTCTCAGAGCAAATCCAGTCTGGAACCAATCCAAGAGCAAGAGACCTGCTCGTCAACGCACTGGATGATCAAAATAGTGAAGTGCGGGCAGAAGCAGCAACCATGGTTGGAAAATTATTGGAGCCGGAAGACAGTGCAGCTCAACTGATACAACTACTCAGAGATAACAATCAGCAAGTCAGGAAGAACACTGCCTTAGCACTCATGAAGATGGAGGCAACAAGTGCGGTCAAGCACCTAGAAGAAGCATTAGCAGACGAGCAGGACGATCAAGTCAGAGCCGTGATGATCGTTGCCTGCAGACAATTATATTTAACAAGCGAATCTAACTAGTTCAAATTCAGACTTTTTCTTCTTTCGAGGCTAGATTGAGCAACCTCACGAATGAGTGGGTCTTTAGACTCATCATTTGCAAGTGATTCCAAACAAGCATAAACCACAGGCGAATCAAGTTCCGCCAAAGCCATGGCAGCACCTTGAACATGAGCAATATTACTTCTATCGCAAGCCTTAATTAACAAGGGAATGACTCGATTCTGCTCAACATTCTGCTTAGAAAGATGGCCGAGTGTCATCAATGCAGACTGTGCAACCACTGGATTTTCATCATCCAAAGCTGCTTCCAAGACAACAATCACTTCAGGTGGAAACGCATGATCTGGAAAGTTGACTGAAATCTGGACAAGTGCTTTGATGCAACATGCACGCACAGTTCCACTTTCTGCAGACTTATACAATCCAAGCAAATCAGGCAATGCACAATGCCCCAAAACTCCTAAAGCCTTAACAGCTGTGCGATAGATTGCAGGATCAGAATCATGCAATAGCTCAACAAGCCTTGGCTGCACTAGATCAGGATAATTATCTACCAATAAAACATATGCCTTAGACCTAATATTTGGATTGGGGTGAGACAGATCTGAAAAGAGGTCTTCAAATGGCGGAACTTCACTCATGTTTTCAGCAGCAAAACTATTTTAAAGTTTACCACCCTCACATAATTGAAGACCAAGCTAGTCCGAACATATGCTCATCAGCCTAAGGAGACTAAGAGAGGCGCGTTCTCGAACAAAAACATCAAGATCATCAAGGAAGGGAGCCAGAAAGTCAATTTTTCTGTTAATCTCAATACTGTTGAGGTTTTCCACACACAGCACCGTCATATATCGACAATCCCAGGGAGGTGACATTGCGCCATCAAGAAACTCATGAGCATTATCAAGAAAGACTTCCGGACACAAATTATGATATGCCAAGATTGCCATGGAACGACTTTTTTGAAACTGAGGCCTTCGATTCCTGATCGAAGAATAAACAGTATGGCAAATCCAATCAACAGATGAATCGGGCCAATCCAGACGAGAACCGAAAAGACGAAGAAAGAAGTAGTGAGCACCATAATCATTCTCCGCCTTCTGAGTCCAGGCTTCCATTAGAAGTGGAGCCAACATTTCAGAGCAGAAACCATGAAGACTCTTCATGGCAAGATAACATCGGCTGAAGTCAGTATGGAATAAATCGCCAACAAGAAATTCGGGAGCCGGAAGCTGATCGTACTGGTGTAAAACATGAATTGAAGACGGATCATCTTTCAATACAGCATCGACCATTGACAAAAATTCTGCATCAAAAATCTCAGAATTTTTATGCGCCATCAACTTTCGGCAAGCGCGCAATCGGAACACTGGCGACACAGGAGCTGTAACAATTTCAGGAAGAAATTTAATAGCATGTGCATCAATTAAATCCTGGATAGCAGACTGCCGATCCATCTGGTTCGGTAGAGAGAGATGATCAACGATCTCACAGAGTCTGGATGAATCACCGGAGAGCTGAGCTACAGCCGACAGAGCAGAGCTCTTGACTCCAGGAGCCGCGGCATCCTGAAGAGTGACAATCACTTCCAGGCTCTGCTTGACACCGAGAGAAGCCAGGCATTGAATCAATACTCGTTGATTCAATTCTTGCCCCCTCAGCAGATCAAGCATCCGATCAATAAGAATTGGGTCTTGGCAATTCAATTGCTGCAGCGACCACACAGCATTTTCAACAAGGTACTGGTCGTCAGACCAGAGACACTGACCAATCGCTTGGATTGCCTCACGACAACCGAGGCGAGCAAGCACTTCAACTGCCTTGCGCTTCGCGATCCTCACAGGCTGATCGTCCGAAGGATTTTCAATCAGATCTATTAACACTGAATATGTTTCAGGCTCTGAACAGTTGATCAAGTGTGCCGCTGCCGTATACAAATCACTCGATGATTCAAGCTCCTGTGGCGGGGTAGCAAGTATTGCGCGAGCGTGTTCACATGTCAGGCCCGGATGAATATTGTCAAATCGACCCATGAGTACAAATTTCGATTTTGCGTGCCTGCGTGCCGATGAAGGCATTGCAAGACTGAAGGAAGGAAGTCATATTAACATCACAATGAATCAGCCTTAAAAATTAGGGTTAGTTTTGCTAGTTATCATTCCGAAAACATCACCCTCGGATTTCAAACACTGCCTCGGCAGGCCGTGCTGACTTGAGAGCAGGCCAATTAATTTCTTGTAGAAACTTTTCTGGCTCATGACATTCGACAACATCAACTCCCCAACTTCCAGTTTGAAGCGGTGAGCCAGGCATAGCTGGTGTATCTTTCCTCCCCCCCAAAGCAAGCCAATAATGATCAGAATCCTGATCTTCACTTTGCCGATAACGCTTCCAGGCTTTCACAACTTCCTCAGCCATATCGCTGGCAGACAGTAATGATTCTAGGCGGACCAGCCAATGAGAATGACTAAGCGCTTGTGAAACGGTGAAGACATCCGAATTCTTGATGAAAGCATCTGCAAGGTCACTGGCGCTTAGAGGTGGGACCGCTTCCGAAGTCACTTGAAGGTTATGTGAAACAATGAAGATCGTCATAGTCAAGGTCTATGGTCGAATGTGGAGAACACAAGTTGGTTCGTCATGAAGCAGGAATCGGAGCCACAAAAACAAGAGCAGCATGGTGCGTTTACAGCATCCATCGAGAGCAATGCCACCACTGGAGACCAGTTAAGTGAACAAGAGGCGCTCGATCTCGCTTCGCATCTCAAGGAGAAGCTGAGAGTCGGTTTACCAATCGATTCTGATCCTGATTCAATCAACAAGATGGTAGCCGGGCTCGGGGATCCTCGAGGTCTTCTGCGTCTGCGCTTTGCTGACAGCCTTGGCACTGTTGGCAAAGCAGCCGTCCCTGCTCTGTGTCAGGCCATGGTTTCTAGTGACCAGGTCACCGTTAGGAGAGCAGCTGCAAAGACTCTCACCTTGATCGCTGATCCATCGAGCCTTCCTGCACTTGTCTCCAGTCTCATGACTGATTCCGATTCGGTGGTGCAGGGCTCAGCGATGGGTGCCATGGCAGCCATTGGCAAGGAAGCGGTCGAGCCCATCCTGACGATTCTGAGAAATCCCGACAGCTCAGAAATGCAAATTGGCCTTGCAAACTGGGCTTTGGCCTTCATCGGCGACCGCGCACCAGATGCATTGCGCGAAGCAGCATGTTCTGAGAATGCCAGCGTACGCAAAGCAGCAATCTCTGCCCTTGGCAGCCAAATTCAAAGTTTGGACGATCAACAGGCACGGGATCTATTGAACCGTGCACTCAATGACTCATGCTCTGAAATACGTGCTGAAGCCGTGACGCTTCTGGGCAAACTGGAGGATTCGATTTGGGCTGAGCCGATGCTTCTTCTTGCACTGTCGGATCCTGATACCTGGGTCAGAAAAAATAGTGCTTTATCTTTGATGAAACTTGGTTTGAAATCCTCGATCCCTCGCCTCGAAGAGCTGAGCTATCAAGAAAATGATCAGATTGTCAAAAATGTTTTTTTACTTGCGATTCGTCAACTAAAGAAAACATAATAAATCTCTGACTTAGCAAAAAAAGGGGGGACGCCAAGGCATCCCCCCTTTTTTCGGAATTCGAACGCTGCTCAGGACAGAGCGTTGATCACGTAGTCCAGGTAGGACTTGAACTCGTTCAGAGCCTGGGGGCTCATGTCACGAGGTGCACAAGCTCGATCGCGGGTGTAGGTCAACGCTTCGACGTAAGGGCCAGTGGGAAGACCCAGGCTGCGATAGACCTCACGAGCTCCAGCGATGCCCCACTCGTCCAGAGGGCCGGTGCCACCGACAACCAGGCAGTAGTTGATCAGGCGCAGGTAGTGGCCGAGGTCGCGGTAGCACTTGTCCACCTTGACCTGACTGTCGCCAGCCTCACCGGGCTGCTTCAGGTATGCGTACTTGTTGAAGCAGGCGTCGCCTGCTTCGCGAGTCACGGCATCCAGGCCAGCAGCCAGCTTCTCGGCAGCTTCCAGACGCGCTGCAGCACGTTGGATATTGCCTTGAACGGCCTCGAGATCGTTCTGGGAAGGGAAGCGACCGGCTGCATCAGCAGCAGTCACGACAGTAGTAACGACGGACTTCATTGTTGGGTTCCTTTAAGAGGGAAAGTGTCTGAGAGGAATGCGAGAAGCCGTTCAGGAAACGGCGCCGATCACGCGATCGAAATACGCACCGGCTTCTGCCACGAGGCTGGAGCAGTCACCTTGAGTGGTCTCCATCTTGCGGAAACGCTTGCCACCCAGGGCAGGAGTGTTGGTCTCACCGATATGTGCAGTGGCCGAGGCCTTCATGATTGCCACGGCACGGGCAGCTGACTGGGTGGGAACGCCGAGAGCGATGTAAGTCTCCTTCAGTCCGTTCAGACAGCGGTCATCGAGGACGGAAGCATCGCCAGCCAGAAGGGCATAGCTGATGTAGCGAAGAATGATTTCACCATCGCGCAGGCAAGCGGCCATGCGGCGATTGGGATAGCAGTTGCCGCCAGCCTGGATCAGACCTGTGTTCTCACAGATCATGCCTGTCACAGCATCGGAAACGATACAGGAGGCATTTGAAGTGATGGCGTTGACGGCGTCGAGGCGCTTGTTGCCTTCTTGGACATAAGACCGCAGGCTAGCGAGATCGCTACCACCAACGGGTGCAGTTTTGGCGTCAGCGCTGACGACAGAACGGGAAAATGCGTCGAGCATTGTGGGCCAGACAGTTTTGTGGGGGGGGGGCTTCGAAGGCCGTGAGGTCACCGTCCGTACAGGGTCTCAGCGATGAGGCTGGTCCGGACGACTGTGTAAACCCAATGGGCTGGAAGCGCACCAGTAAACTAAATCCGCTGGACCGAGGTGCGGAACGTGATCTGCAGATCACGCAAGAGTTCGTCACTTTGCTGGTTGCGGCCGTGCTCCGATCCACCAGAACGCCTCTCTGGTGGGAGATCTGAAGCCCCCTTGCTTTCGAACCAGATCACCAAACGCAACGTTGGAGTCCCATCGCAGCGGCACGGCGGTAGTGTTCATAACTGATTTTTCATGGATTTTTCAGCCGCATGACTGAAGCTGATCAGGCGCCGAGCGTTGAGGAGCTGCAGGAATCCATTGATGAACTCTCAGCTTATAGAGAGCGTCTTTACAACGACGTGGTGGGCTTAGGCAAGAAGCTTCGTCTGTCTCAGAAAAAGATTGACGCCACCGTGAAAGATCACCCTGAACTGATGAGGATCGATGAAGTCCTGCTTCAGCTGAAGCAGCAACGAGATGCTCAGACCATCAACTCATGAACCCCCCGGATCCACAGCCGACAACAATGGCGGACTTCTTCGAAGCAAGTCGTGGAACCTGGCTGAACAGACGGGTGGTCCATCACTTGGACTGTCAGGACGATGAAGCTGCCGACTCCAATCTGATCATTGAGCCATTCGACAACAAAGACCCAGTTGTTGAAAAGGTCTGCCAAGCGCTCAATGTCAAGATCAGTGACGCCGCCGGCGGCGCAAGATTCTGGTGGGAAAGCAACTTAATGGAGGAGAGTCGCAATGAGGATTACGCAGCGGTCGTGGTCGATGCCCCGAACCCTGAAAACCCGCGCGAAGGTTTTCTACTCAGAGATGTCGGATACGTGGAAAAAAAGGCCGTCGTCAGTACCTATACATTTGCCGAGGATGGACTTCTGACAATTAAAACTCGATATGACACCAATGTGGGAATTGAACGTTGTTGGTTTGTGAATGATCAAATCAGGATGCGAGTAAGTTCAGTCCAATTTCTTAATGGTGTCGCGATGACAACCTATTGTACTGAATTCCGCTGTCCCAGCAAGGAAGATATCGCCCAGATCTCGGAAAGCGCCCAAGCCAAGGCGATGACTGATCAAGGAGTCATCAGCCATGTTTGATAGCTTTCTCGATGAGCTCCATCAGGCCATCGTCACCAGAGGAGGGAAACCGCTTGAGGTACCTAATGGCCTGAAGGAATGTCATTCGCCGAAGCGAAACAGTGTAATCCGCAGCTGGCTCTGGGATGTGCCTGGATTCAGGCGTTGGCGAGTTACCCGTCTCGATGCTGGCGATAGCCTTCAAGTGCTGAATTCTGTTGCTTACCCCGAATATGATCTTGATCACCCATTAATGGGTGTGGACCTACTTTGGTTCGGAGCCCGACAAAAACTGGTGGCTGTTCTTGATTTCCAACCACTCATTCAAGAGCCCGCCTATCTGGACCGCCACTTCTCAGGCCTGCGCAAGCTCAACGAACGATTCCCTGATCTTAATGGTGAAGAAACGATGAGATCCTTTGATCCGAATCAATATTTCTCATCCTGGCTGCTCTTCTGCCGCGGTGGATCCGAACAGGCCAAAACATCTTTGCCTCCTGCCTTCAGCTCCTTCCTAAAGGCTTACTGGAGACTGCACGATGATGCCTGCTCAGTCTCGTCTTCACTTTCACCGGAAGACGTGCAGAAACTTCAGGAGAATTACGACGTCTACAGCGCCGATCGAGATCCCGCCCATGGACTGTTCACCAGTCACTTCGGCAAGGACTGGTCGGATCGCTTCCTGCATGAGTTTCTCTTTCCCGCGTCCGCTCGCTGATGACACCCGAACGCCCATCCAGCACAGACCCTGTCGTCTTACCCGACTGGACCTGGCAGCCGTTTCTGGATGATGCAGTGGAGTCCCTTCATCCACTCGACATCCAGCCCTATCCCGTCGCTGAGGAGTTTCTTCAGAAGCAGGACATCACTGGGTCCCGATCGAAACCAGTAACCGTCACCACGGCCACATGGGCTTGCCGGACTGAAAAGTTCCGTCAAGTACGTGCAGCCTGTGTGAACGCTGGAGCGTCGGCATCAGTTCTCAACTTCGTGATCAATCCCCTCTCGCGCTTCGATCTGCCGTTTTTCGGAGGAGATCTTGTGACCCTGCCTTCAGGTCATCTGCTCGCCCTTGACCTACAGCCGGCAGACAAATCGGATGAACAGCACACAAGACCGGTCTGGGATCGGCTCCTGCCAATTTTTGAGCGTTGGCGAGAGAAGCTTCCTGGTGGTGGACCGATCCCGGAGGAGGCACGACCTTTCTTTTCTCCAGGCTTTCTCTGGACCCGACTGCCTCTCGGAGAAGAGGGGGACCATCTCATCGAGACCGTAGTGCGTCCAGCCTTCAACGAATATCTGAGGCTATACCTCGATCTTGCTGCTGAAGCAGAGCCTGTATCCGACGCGCGAAGCGATGCCCTTCTTGCCGGGCAACGTCGTTACACGGATTATCGAGCCGAAAAGGATCCTGCACGAGGCATGTTGACTCGCTTTCACGGCAGTGCCTGGACTGAGAACTACATCCATAAGGTGCTGTTCGATCTCTAGAGGATCACGGAAGAACACTCACCACAAATCCCTTTCCAAGACAGGGGTTAAGCATTATGAACAGGCTTCGGGAGCTCTTCGAGCACTTGGCGAGAATCTCACCGACCCCGACGGGACCTTCCTTACGATGTCCCTCCGGTGTCTGTGACACCCATTTAGACGCTGCCAAGAGGAGTTCCAAATGTTCGACGCCTTCACCAAGGTTGTCGCCCAGGCCGACGCCCGGGGACAGTTCATCAGTACCAGCGAAATTGACGCTCTCGCCGCCGTCGTCTCTGACAGCAACAAGCGTCTGGATGCCGTCAACCGCATCTCCAGCAACGCCTCCACAATCGTTGCC